>Ga0131853_10026531_pt1 | contig 10420 bp, 6 predicted proteins | sample TergutLab28metaG_FD_92764 | JGI IMG/M metagenome (GOLD analysis project Ga0131853, IMG submission 92764) | Labiotermes labralis P1 segment gut microbial communities from Petit-Saut dam, French Guiana - Lab288 P1 (version 2) (version 2) | ecosystem: Host-associated > Arthropoda: Insects >... | reverse complement strand
GTGAGTTTATTGGAGAGGGATAACGTTGAATCTCGGGCTATTAAAGGGAAGAGGCGGAGGAGAGCGCTGGAGGCTCGATGAGTGACTGTAGTGATATGTGTGGTAAAAAGGAGTTTGGAGTCGGCTTATAATGTTTAAGATAATAGAGAATCCCGCCGCATGTGAAATGCGGTCTGTAATCCGTTTCTTGAATGCGAAGAACGTGACATTGGCTGAAATTCATCCTCAACTTTGTGACTTGTATGGAGAATTCACAGTGCTCGCACCCTACAACGCAGCACCCCAAACCGCTACCAACCACATACAGCAGTACCAGCGCAGCACATCACGTGCAGTAACACACGTCTTGGTCTCCTGAAGATGGGCATAATGATGCCCGAAACATGTTGAGAAAGTGTTGATAATAAACTTCTAACTATTGCATCTTGTTGGTTTTCTCTCTCACTTCACAATTTGTATGGAGAACATGCCATGAGTAGTTCAATGGTACGGAGATAGGTGCGACTGTTTAATGAAGGACGCGAAAATGTGCATGATGATCCGCGGAGCGGCCGACCGGCTGTGGTGAATGAAGATTTGGTGCGTGCAGTTGAAGGGAAGATTATGGAGAACAGACGATTCACCATTACGCCACTTTCCCTGCATTTGCCTCAAATTTCTCGGTCACTTCTTTACAAAATTGTGCCTGAGTTCAAAGAAGCCGTTACCACTTGCTTTGCATCGCAGGCGGCATCAATCTACGATGAAGGAATAAAAAAACTGGTGCAACGCTATAACAAGTGCCTCAACAATGGTGGAAACTATGTTGATAAGTAGTGTACGGTATGTACATCAAATGGCAATATACATGGTTTGTAATATATTCTTGTTTTTTTCTTAATAGCCCATCGGAACTTACTTTCTGGATAACCCTCGTAATAGTAAATTTGTAAACTGGAATGTACGTGAAAGCGTGGTCACCATAAATGAGCGGTCACATAATTTCACTACATATTGTTTTAAGAAAAACCCGTTTGTGAAATGTGTTGCGTCTCTATTGCAAAGTCGCGGAGTACCACGAAGGGTTACGATTGGTTTTGTTTGTGCCGCGGTTAGCGATAGGTGTGCGCTGATTGCTTTGGGTCCTGGGACGACTGGCACGTCTTGATTGTATCTGACGGCTATTATTGCACCATTTGTCGCCATTGTGATCGTAAACAGTCATTTTATTGAATAATTGATTAGGAACGATGTAGACGCAAGTGGTACTGAGCTGGTAAGTTAGGTACTGACGTGGGACAGGTGTGTGTAGGCTGGGGATGTAACGAAGAATGTGGGTCAGGGTAGTTGGTATCCGTGCAGAGCTTCGAAGTCTGGTCCTTTGAAGTACAAAACAGAAGTACCACTGTGCTTTGTTCGTTAGTCCGATGTTGGCTGATAATGAAGTGCTGTAAGTTTGGTTACTGCTTTATGGACACTGAAGGCGTTTAATTTGAAACGAGGGAAACGATTTCCAGTTGGGATTTTTAGGCGCGTTCGAAAAAATTGCGAAAAGCGACTGTTAGCTTTGTCATGTATGTCTGTCTGTCTGTCTCTCTCTCTGTTCGTCTGTCCGTCCGCATGGAACTCGGCTGTCACTGGACAGATTTTCATGGAATTTGATATTTGAGCATTTTTCGAAAATCCGTGGAGAAAATTCAAGTTGCATTAATATATGACAAGAATAGCGGGTATTTTACATGAAGACCGATGTGTGTTTATAATAATATCTCGCTGAATTCTTGTTAGAAATGTTTCAGAATAAAGTCGTAGAGAAAATTGAAACACACATTTTGTGTTCAACGGCTTTTTTCCCCCCCCTGAAGATCGTTCTGCTTATGAGATAATGTGGAAAAATATGGTAGAGCGGGGCAGACAAAACTGGTGACAATGTGGCGCAGGCGCTTTGCATGCTTGATAACTAAGGCTACAAACATATACAACATATAATTCTTATTGCTTTTCCACTGCAACAATGGTTACGCGAACGCTGCGCAATGTTACGTTACGTACATTGCCTGCCCTGTTGCGCCATACGGTAGATCAAGGCTGGTGCAGTATATTATTTGTTCTGGAAGTGAGGGCTTATGGCGTCACTCATACTACATGTCAGAGCATCTTAGGACTTTCACGCCACGAATGCTTCTCCCCTCAGGTTTCCTAAACGTCGGATGTAGCTAAGGCCAGGGGCGGATACAGCTACCCGATCGATAACTGTGCTACTGGTGGACGCACCACTCAGGACGTCTGTTGCTGTGTGAGGTTTGTGGTTATGTTACTGCGCGGTCACAAATACTTGTGGGAGGATGAGGGATGGGCGATGAGTTGGAAGGGATTTGGAAGGAAACACTAGTGGCCTGATCGTTCTACAGTTTTGTTATTATCCTGGAGCGACTGAATGAAATCACGAAGATCGTTAGGACAGTCGATGTTTTGGCCGATATTCGCACCCAGCCATGTTTTCAGATGAGGTTCACTTGCATACCATAGCGTCGATATACCATGTAGCAGTGTTTCTCAAACTGGTATCCAAGATACGATAATGCGTAATGGCGGAAGAGTTTTATTTGCGGTCCAGAATTTTTATGTACGAATTAAAATTCGTGTGGCTGCATTGGACACTGAGCATTCCGTCACTGACAGGGCGCAGACAACCAATAGCTGCTTCAGTCCAGAAGCTTCCTGATTCTGTTGTTAAGTCAGAGTTCGCCTTAGAGTCGATGTATCAGGCGAAACGATCGGGTTATCAATCGGTTTCAGGTTAGCCGTTGATTTTTACGTGTAATGTACATGAAAGATAAACAAATGTTGGTATTTAATTTTGTAGTTGATGTACGGTAGACAGGTAGGGGTTGCTGAGTAAGTAAAGTAGCTTTTTTAGGGTTCCGTGAGCCAAAATAAATGGAGAAGCGTGGCCCTGTGGTAATGTCGACGATCGTTCGTCAAAATGTCGGTTCTCCAATATCCAGATTGTTGGTGGCGTTTAGTACACAAGACTGCCAGTTCTTAATGATAAATGAAAAACAGGCAGGGCGCGGCACGAGAATTTTCAGATTTTCAGATCTCTGGTGTGATGAATTGGGTTGGGTATAAGAAGCACAGAAGTTACCCATTACTATCAGTAAAATACATTTTAATATTCGCCTGCTACTTCCTAAAAATTACATCTCATAATTCGTCTCCTTTCTCGCTAGATATTCCTGTAATATTGATCGCAAATTAACCACAACTGCACAAAGGCGCACAACTTGCTCCTGGCTGTTGCATTACATTAGTTGCGGTTGAGTTTTAAACATCTTCACGTTAAAGTACGAAGGAGCGCGTCAGGTTCGAAATTATAGCCACTGACAAACGTCAGCTGCGAAGACGTGTTAATTTCCGATCACAGTTACAGGAAGGTACCGCACGCCAGGAAGACCACTTAGGAGATGTAATTTTTAAAAAATAAAATGCGTATATGAAATGGAATTTTACTGCTGACACGCGGTAAATTACTGTTCCTAACATTCAGCCCTGCTGATAAAGACAGCCATCTGAATATCGCCACATTCTGCTGTCTCACACTATATATCTTGAAATGGTAGTTGATACCGGTACTGGTTCAGCCTGTTACTATATCGCCTATTTTATGTGTAGTGTAGACTTGCTGTATTGCATTCAACTGCTCAGACAGTGAAACTCCACTCTTTATAGACAATAGGAGGACATGATAAGCAGCGTCTCTAAGACCATCGTATTTGACATATAAGCGCCAGTAATAGTACACTGTACAAGGAACTAACTAAATAATTGTACTGTTCCCACGAGTTGTGTATTTAGCAAACATTCATACTCGGATAAGCTGTGGCTAACGGAACCAAACGCTTCTTCTTTAAACGAGGCGTTAGAACCAACAGTTTTTGTTTTCCCAATGACATGATGATCTCTTTGAGTTGGGTCACATTTACTGACAGTTGGCGGGAAATGGACAAGTGTCCAGTATGATGCAAGTGCAACATTCCCACAAGGTGGCAGGTATGCACAGGTGGTAGATATTTGTCAGATGTACCAGTCGTGCGAACGCGGCCGCGCGGAGAGAAATATGGACCTATGAATGTGTAATTTGTGTAAAGCAGGTAGAAGCAGTAGGTCTATATGGCGTTTAAGACAGTTAAATGTATCAGATTGGAACTACAACTCAGATTGCACTTTGTGTACTTAAATATAAGTTGTTAGGTAAATGAAATCAGCATAGTTTGTTTAAGGTGGGATTTATTTGGGTCCTGTACTTGGAAGAGTAAAGGACAAATCACTGATAAAAAATCGATATCGATATGAACGTATTACCCTTGATTGACACCCCTTCGCATATAGTGTGCAGGCCGTCGAGACGGTAGCTATTCGCCATGCCGACTGCGCTATCCCGGCCCACGGAGGCGTTTGAAGTGCTTGTAACGAATAGGACCCGTCAGTACGGTGTAACGATATCCGCATACCGCAGATTTGGGTGACAAAACGCACCGTGAATACGTGGTTGCATTTCATCCATGTTAGGAAGCTACGCGTGTTTTTGATCCCAGTTGTGTATGTGGGCGTCTGGTGGCTTCGCCAACAAGGGAAGTGACCAAGTTATTCCTCATGGGATTATGGGTGAGTGCTGGTTGCTGGCATACCGCCCACAAGCCCGGAAACATCACCATGCGCCTCAGAGGTGCATTAATGGGCACGTTGTGCGACAGAGTTGCACAGTACGTGCGGCAGGCAAGGCGTTCGTGGTGCGGTCAGGCGGTGTCCGGACGCATTTTATTTCTCCATGACTACAACACTTACATTCTGGTCAGTGTTGTCATCTTCATTGTCTCCCTGGGGCTTTAGAGCGAGCCCAGCGATTGTACCACCTTGCGAAGCGTTTGGTGAAGTCGGATGTTCGGCACTCGGTAAGAGCTTCCCTCGATTTTGCTTTAATTATGGCGATGTTAAGTCTCCTTTCATTTAACGCTGTCTTCAGTATTGGGAAAAAGAAGGAAGTTACATGGCGCCGAATCTGGTAGGTATAGAGGGTTTGGAACGACAGCCCCTTTGTTTTTAGCCAGAAGTTTACGCATAGACAAAGTATAGTAACGGCCTACTTTGTCCCGTATTTTAAGGACACGTGTTTCCAGGATGCAGTGTGTAGGCTTCTAAGAGTAGAAGCTTGCATGGGGGTGAATTTTTATATTGTGTTTTTCTGGGGTATGCCCCTCAGTAATATGGTACTGTTTGGCCCTGAAGAAGGAAGCGTGTTGTGTGGCAGAGCTGGTAGGCTGCCACACCATAGCACTGATATACAATTTGGGAAATGGTTGTAGCCATTTGCGAAGTATCCGAAGTCAAGCTCGAGGACTGAAGAAGAAGTGTGTGTTCCCGATGACATAGTTCGAAGCAGAATCATCACAGTACTTGCTGCAAGAGAGCATGGAGCTTGTGATACTGGACACTGATAAACGGTCGCATGTGACTCTCAGTTGCGACGTCTGATGATCGTGTTGGCTTGATTGATTGATTGATTGATTGATTTGCATTTGGGTTCGGGGCCTCTCAGTCCCGATGCACCTGGGCCTTAATTAAGACGGGCCCTTTGTGCCCCATATCGAATCATGGAAGCCCCGCAGCCTTGCTGTAGCTCCAGATGGCCCCCAAGCCTAAAATCCTAATATCCTCGGGCTCTAAAAAGAAGGAGCCCAGGTACGCATGCCTGAGTGAGGCCAGAGCCTTGCACTCACATAAAATGTGAGCCGAGGTTTCCTCTCCCACTCCACACTATCTAAACAGAGGGCTGTCAAGCAGCCCTAGTAATCGTGTTGGCTTACTTAGCGGACTTCGGCGAACAGCTGTTGCCCTCCGTAATTTGTTGTGTGGCTGTCAGTGAGACGTTTCGGATGTAGGCGTGGGCGTGGCAGTTGTGCGAGAAATGTCCTGGGAGATAGACGTTTAATGAAATGTGACGTATTAATCCAATCGGTTCTGAGTGTGCATGGTTGGCACAGACCAGCGACACACAACCACCTCAATTAAGTAATGTGTTTAATTACCTACATTTCCGTAGTGTTTAGAAAGGGAGAAGTGAACTGGTTTAATCTGGCTTTGGATAGGGACCGGTGTTGGACTCTTTGGAACGCGTAATTGAACCTTCGGGTGTTGTAAAAGAGCCTAAAGGGCGTTTCATGGCTAGTTGAACAACTGATAGATTTTCGGGAAGGACTCCGTTCCATGGAGTGAGTTTGTCCTGGAATGTGAATTAATTAACGCGTTTATTGCTTATGGCCCTCATTTCGTCTGCTGTGTATGGTGGAGTGTGATCTGCCCAACTTTGCGGCGGTGTACATTGTTATCAATCTGCTGAAGTACGTCATACTGTTGGAGTTCTTCCCTCGTCCTCGAAATACCTCGAGTAAAAGTTTGTTTGCGCCCTCAGTGAAGGTCGGGCCGATTAGGTGGCATTTCTGTTTCGTTTAAGGAGATGCTGTCTGCATGTTTCGGCTCGGAGACTAACTTGCCTGATAGCAGCAGTCGCCGCAAGGCATTATCGGATGCTGTTTCAAAGTAGGCCACGACCGCTTCCTTCCACAGAATTTGCAGTTTGTTGTTAAATGGCAATTCTTTCTCGAAATGCTGTGTTCGGGGTGTAGGGTACAGGATGCAACCCCAAGCTAAGACACGTGTAAGTACTGAAACAAGCGTATAAGAAGCTGTCCTCCTGCTGTAATGAACAGTTCCAACACTTGCTGAGTCAATCAGTACGCGTTCGCTGACTTGCCTTAGTTTCGTTGACCACCGGTTGCGCGGTTAATCCTGTAATCGACAACTTTTTTTTTTTTTAACAAGATAGGGTTTATGTGCTGGACATTTTGTTTTGTACGGACCAAGCATGGTTACAATTCAGTGGATACCTTAATAGTCAAAACAGTAGAATATGGAGCACTGAAAACCCACACGCGCTGTATGCAAGTTCTCTGCATTCGTCAAAATTGGTGCATCATGCGCAATGTCTCGAAAACGAATTGTGGTACCATTGTTCTTTGAAGAGACGTTTACCTTTACAACGTCCGTTGACTCAGTTCACTGGTCTGCTGGAAGAGAATTAACGGGGTTCCTGGTTTACCCAGACGGGCCCATACTGCGAACACAACGGCAGCTTTCTTGCAGAAATTCTTCGGTGTCCTCATTATGAGTCGTGGACTTGGCCACCACGATCACCAGACCTCACGACAACTGACTACTTCCTCCTGGTGGGATTTCTTAAAGGTAGAGTCTGTAGCTATAACCCATGAAGCCCGGAGAACCTTAAACGTATCACTGCAGAGGCTGTTGTAGACACTGGCCATCAAACTCTTAAAGAAGATGCGAGACACTGCGAAGGGGGTGAATGCTTGTCATCGAGATGGTGGGGGACATTGTCAGCTTCTGCTGTGATTAGACATTGTTTGTCACATTGTTGGTATATCTTAATAATACAATGAAGGCAACGGTTTAGATTATTGGGTTGCATATTATACGGTGCACTCTGTAGATGGAGATTTACGGCGTCTTTAAATAAACATCGTTCATACACGCCCCAGTGACATGCTCCCAGTTACCAAAACACTTGTGCTTGCGTGGAGTGCAGTCGGCATTATGCTGCGTGCCATTCTGCCTCAACAAGGGTACACATACAGGCGCCAGCAGTCTGCGCGTTCGATGCATTCTTGGAAACGTCGTGTCCAGCGAATTGCGCTTTCGCCGGGAGTATATTAACGAGCCCCGGAATTTATGGGGCATATTTGCCGTCCTCACCATCTCCGTAACATTGGTTATGCAAATTGTATTTCCCGCTAAAGCCATGAGACCACCCATATCCTACGTCAAGGTGTCGAGTGCAGCTTGTCTGTCTTGCCACAGGTTTCTGGTTAGTTGCAAATCCCCGCACAAGACCAGTGCATTATGGGGAAACTGCTTCATCAGTTTGTATCTGCGTGCACCATTTAAAATTGGATATTGGTACTGTACATAGCGTTGTTACGAGTCCGCGTTCGCAAGTGACGTGTTCAGGGGGCTTTACCTGTTTAAGATATGGCTCGCACGGACTTGGCTGCTTCATGTCGATCGGAAGGTGCGGGGGGGGGGGCGGGGGGGGGGGATAACGGTAAGGTACTTACCTGACGTTCATGTACACGTCGAAAGGAAAGCAGAGAAGGCGTGTGGCGTGATGTTTTCAAATAACGCTGTCTATCGTATCTGCAACAGCATGCAGTGAATGCGAAGCTTTCAGATTCTCTTCACTACTATCCCGGAGACCGCAGAGCATTTCCCGTAACATTCGCAGCAGTTCCTTGGCCGGTTGTCTTCCTGGAAAAGCACATTCTCTGTACTTGAACAGACCGGAGTCGATATTTCAGGTGCGGTTCGTGAAGTTCCATTTGACCGTAATTAACCAGCCGACTCCATGAAACCGAGTTAGAACCACTAGTACCTCGGCTAGTCAAGAACTTTTTTTGTATGTTATGCAACCCGGAGGTTCATTACCATGCTTACAACAGCCCGCCACTCGTCTACCCGGAGCCACAGGAATCTTGTCCATGCTGTCCATTTGTACTACCTGTTTTAATAGCTTTCCATCTACGCGTTGCCCTTACAGGCGGTCTCTTTCCCCACAGTTTTTCTGTTCCATGCATGCCACATGCCCCACCCATCCCATCCTTGTTTTCATTGATAGCTGGCGACAAATACTAATCATGAATCTGTTGTTATGCAATTTCATGGAGCCTCCTATTCCCTCAACGTACGTTCTCGAAAACCCTCAGTCTGTTTTCTTCTCGTAATGCGAGTGATAAAGCACCACACGCACACAAAGAATACGCCAGTCGGTGAAACCTTAACAGAGGATTTTCCTTTGTGTTTTATAAATTCAGTATCAACAGTGAAGCAGTTACACAGTTATTAAAACAAACACCGTTTGTTTGTGTATAAAATTCATGCATGTTTCAACTCGAGTATCACCATCAGGCAAGCATGTGTGAACACTTGAAACTCTCATTTCGGTGATGGATGTTTTTTATTACACAGTATTTTGTCACAGTTATATTGTATTAAACCCACCTAACTGCAGGCTTCATTATAGGATATATCAGGTAACTTTTTTTCGTGCTATTCTGTTTGGTTTAATATGATGGAATGTATGTATTTTACTGTAAGGTGTCAAGTTTTGTTGCTGTAAAATGATAAAATTCTGCCTGCCCAAATTTATTGTAGTAAAAATTGAGTATTTTTTTTTTCTTTCTTTATCCTTGCGTTAAATTTGGTTGTATAATCGCGATTCAGTTTAATATAAAAACGAGTATGTTGACGTCGCACAAGTGTTTATGAATATGTTATTTCCATGACGTTGAATGTTTTGCAATTACTCTTTTGCTTTGAATTGTGTCGTAATATAAATGGTCTGGATATCGTTTGTGTTTTTGATGCTTTTTTTTTTTAGTCTTATTAGGCCTTGTTTTTGTTTGCAAATCGAAGAAATTTCTTACTGCAATATAGATTATGCATTCATTTACTGTATTATTGATACTGAATTGTAAAATTCGTGTTGAAAGTTTTAACATTTGTTACTTACAGTTTTTGTTGTAGCTGGAAGTGTCTGTTACGTGGAAGTCAGCGTCGTACTGTTGTGCGCGCGTTGGTGGGGCTTCGTAGTGTCATAGTTAAGGCTGAAATTTTTTGTTATCATTCGTATTATCTCATGTTCATGGCACCAACTATTAATTCCGTTATTTCGTTTTGTTTCAGAATATGTTCATATTTCTTCAGTCATTCATAGGATTACGCTTTTTAATTCAGCCATGATTTATTCATTAGGCCAAAGTTACCTTTATTATCGTGCAGGTTTCGGGCGAATTTTGAGTTTTTGTGGCATATCTTAAAAGTTCGAAGGTGTTCATTTTACCGTGTGTGAAAGGCTGTTCCAGTCTCGCCTGCGCATTTTTTTTTTCGCATGTTGGGCCAGTGAGGTGGAAAATCAGACTTTCTTTTTGGTTGTCCTTATCAATATTTCTGTAAGCCGTGTACCACCAGACGAGGAAATCAAATGGTGTACGTTCCGGCGACAGACCGAGGTGCCTAAATGATAAGGTTGCGTCTGATGATCGCGATCCTCGGAACTTTCGATCCAGGAATTCTCGAACTGCAGGGCTTTCCCTCCGCCTCGCTGGAAAAGCATGCTGTTAGGACCCTCTTCCAAAATCGGCATGAGGAATTTCTCCAACTGAACGCTACAACAGTCAGCTTTGCGTTCGGGGGGGGGGGGGGGCCAAGGATTTTTATTGCGAAAGGTTCAGATGCAAAAAGGACCATGCAACTCCCCACTCAATTAGCGGTTGTTTTCTTAGGAACTCTACCCTCCACCCGAAACACC
>Ga0131853_10026530_pt1 | contig 10420 bp, 5 predicted proteins | sample TergutLab28metaG_FD_92764 | JGI IMG/M metagenome (GOLD analysis project Ga0131853, IMG submission 92764) | Labiotermes labralis P1 segment gut microbial communities from Petit-Saut dam, French Guiana - Lab288 P1 (version 2) (version 2) | ecosystem: Host-associated > Arthropoda: Insects >... | reverse complement strand
TCTACTCGATCATCTATCAAGCGATTGAGGAGATCGAGGCGTCGCTTAGGGGCATGTTGAAGCCGATCTACGAGGAGGCGAAGCTGGGCACGGCGGAGATTCGTCAGGTGTTCCGTTCCTCGAAGTTCGGCAATATCGCCGGTTCGATTGTCCGCTCGGGCACGATTCGCCGAAACACCAAGGCGCGCGTGCTGCGCGACGGAGTGGTGGTGGGGGACAACCTCACCATCGAGTCGCTGCGCCGGGAGAAGGACGACGTCACCGAGGTGCGCGACGGCTTTGAATGCGGTATCGGCCTGGGCACGTACAACGACATCACCGAGGGCGACCTAATCGAAACCTTCGAAATGCGTGAAATCCCCCGCACGTAACCACCCTCCTGCTGGCTGAACCGCCCCTCCACAGTAGTTGAGCCTGTCAAAACCACATCGGCCCGCCCTCCCTCCCGGAGCGGCGGGCCGACGTCTAGCCATACGTTTGGCGATCAGTGTGATTTCGCTCAACTGCTCGTCTAGCTACTGGCTGCTGAACTAGACCGCGCTATCTGTTTCGCACCGTATCGCATGATGCGCTCTATCTGTAACCTTGGCAGAGGTTGAGCGCATGCCTAGCCTAGCGAGTGGTTGCCTGCTTTCAGTACGGGTTTAGCCTCCTTCGTTCCGCAAGTTTCAGACGAACGTTTGTTATACCATGTGTTTCTCGCAGTGTCGCTCCCAACACAGCGTGACTGGCCTATGGACTCTGCTTGCGGCAGGGACCTTCCGCTTCGCACTAGAAAGGTAACACCAATCATGCACCCCATACTGGCGTTCATAATCGGCTCAGTGCTTCTTGTGCTTGCGGTTTTAGGTACATTGTTCAACAACAAATCGGCTCGATACCATCTTGAGGAAGACAACAAAGGGGCTGCATGGGGCGCCAGGGCAAATTCAATTTGGGGTGCGGTTAGTTTGATAGGTATCGCTTTTAGTGCTGTAGGTATCGTTGGCGTTCTGGATACGGAACAGTACGCAGGCCTGGCATCGGAGTCACCCCCAGTGCGGGAGCCTGCGTCTCCGGTGGAGGAGTTCGAGTATTTAGATCAATCGCCGGATTTCGTACCACATCCATTTGTTGAATTCCAGGACGTTCTGGCGAACTCGCAGTTTCGCGCATATATTGCATGGATGGCGCAAACAGGTATCGATTCTGGGTTCAACATGGCCACGCATAGGGAATTCCGTCCAGGCGGGTGCGTGCAGAGGCAGACAGTGGCTGTTTTTTTGTACCGCATTGCTGGCGAACCTACGGACTTTACGCTCCCGAGAGTCGAGAGCTTCCCGGATGTACCGGTGGGGCACAATTCGTTTCGGCAGATTGAGTGGTTAGTGTCCACGGGTATAGCGAGGGGGTTTTATGACGGTAGGTTCCACCCCGGGGTATGTCTCGAACGGCAGGCGGCGGCTGCGTTTTTATATCGCTTTGCTGGCAGGCGCGAAGATTTCGTGACCCCGGCCCGAGAGAGTTTCCTGGATGTTTCGGTACGACATGACTTTTTTCGAGAAATCGAGTGGCTGGCCAACACGGGCGTCGTTGAAGGCTGGGATATGGGCACACACCAGGAGTTTCGTCCGACTGAACCCATCGAGCGCCAGGCGATGGCCGCATTCCTCTACCGCGCCTTTAACGGCGGTCATCTCCAAGGCAACTTCAGCTAGATTCACCACCGGAGGCAGCTCAACCACTGAGAAAGTTGAGCAATCAGGGTAACTCTTGACATGGCACCTGGAGAAAGTAGTCAAATCGACTATCATCATTGTATGAGTCGATGGATAGCGCGCGGTGCGGGGACTGCTCTGCTGGCAACGGCGCTTGGAGTGGCAATCACGATTGGTGCCCCGATGGCGCAGGCGTTGACTGTTCTGCCGCCCAGTCCACAAAAGTGGGAGCTTGGTGATGGACTGGTTTTTCACGTAACGCCACTCGTCTGGTTTGAGAACTGGTCAGACTGGCACCCGAATGACTATCCGCCAAGTGGACTGTACCGAGACGGCAAACTGGTCTACGAAGTAGCATTGGATTGGTTAGGCGATCCTTGCTTCACCGCCGATGGGATGGCATTTGTTGATGGCTTCGGGGAGTGGCGATACCAGGAAGGAGCGCGACTTCTTGGCTTCCGGTACCCGGAGGGATTCTGGAGTATCCCCGTGCAAGAGTTGCTCAGCGATGGTGGTCGGGCGCTCGACAATGAGTGTGAACATGGTTGGATGGGCGGACCATTCTGCCCATCCTGGAACATCCGCGAGAAACGAGTTTGTGACAGCGCAAACGGGTTGTTACACCTAGTGACCGTCGAGGGTGGAGAGGTGACTATCGACCTAGCAGCCGCGACGGTTCACGCAGACCTGCCTGCCAGAGTGGTTCACCGGAGCAGTCATCTCATGGTGGTAGCTGTCCTATCGGTGACCGCCCTAACCGCCGGAGTTATCACCGCGGCGCTACGTCGCCGTCACGCTTAACGAGCCGGTCGTGTCGTCTGATAACGTTTACGCCGTTGTGCCTCGGAGATGTGGGGCGCAGTTCCCCCAACCAAAGGAGACAACCATGAAGAAGCGCGCCCTTTCGGCCCTTGCCGCCGTTGGATTTGCCGTGACCCTGCTCACCGGATGCGGTGGCGGCGATGGTGGCGGTGGCGGTGCGATGGACACCTGTATCGATGAAGGCGTTGAGTTCGAAGGCATGGATCGTGACGCCGCGCGTGCGATCTGCGAACTCATGCGCGAGATCGACCGCGACCTGTTCTACGAAGAGTTCGGCGACTGATCGAACCCCTTCGCGCTAGATCGCGAATACATTCTGCCGATGTGGCCCACCCGATCATCTCGGGTGGGCCACAGTAGTTTGCGGTCAGTTTCGGCAGGCTCAACTGCCGATTTGGGCAGATGTGCCTGCTTAATGGAAAATCTGGTGCGCATTGCCGGAGGTGGAGCGTAAGGTCTGTGGCGATGAAAAATGCTTTCCAAGCTCAGGATGCTTTCCCTCACGGTTCTAGCGAGGCTGCCTACGCCCGTCGGCTCGACTGGCGGCGGTTGCGCACGCCTGCCGCCGGGTGGGCACTGGGCGCCCTCGTGCTGTTCGCCTTCGCCTCGGCCGCCGCAACTATCGTCACTGGCCAGATGGCCACCGAGCCGACGGCCCGAAACTTCGGCCTACTCGCGAGTACGGCCCTTGGTGGCGTCCTGACCATGTACGTCGGCCAGGTGGTCTGGACGGCCGCCGTCAACCGCGCCGAGGGACAATTACGCGCCGACCTGCTCACGGCAGCCCTGCAACAGCCAGTGCGGGCGCTCAAAGAGATGTCTGCCGGGGAAATTCTCGACCGAGTCGACGATGACACCCACTCGGTGGGTCGCATGTTCCGTGGCTCCGTGTGGCCCGCTTTACGCTCGGTGGTCTCCGCTCCGTTGCTGTGGATAGTTGCTGGCATTACCTGGTGGCCTGCCTGGCTGCTGTTCCCGGCCCTGATCTGCCTGGTGGCTCTGCTGGTGCGTCCGCTACTCGGCGAGATTGTCAAGAAGCGCGTCGTCGAGGAGGAGGCGTGGACGGAACACGCCGCCGCCTTTGAGGAGGCCATCACCGCCCGCGACGATCTGCGAACCTGCCTCGGTCAGCCTTTCGCCATCCACCGCCTGGCCTACCTGAGTGCAAACATCCACGCCCGCATACGTGACGTGCTGCGAGTCGAGATCAAGGTGCTATCTCGTACCGGCGTGCTGCTATTTGGCCTGCTCTCCGCCGTGGCGATCGTCGGTGCGGCAATGACCGCTGGCGGTGGCCTGCCGCTCGCCTCGCTGGTCACGCTGTTTCTGGCCACCACGCAGGTGGTAGGCGTGGTCAGCGAACTCGTCTCCCATCTGCCAAACATTCAAGAGGGCATTGGCGCGCTCACCCGTATTCGCAGCCTGCTCGACGCTGAACCCGAGCCGGTTGGCGGCGAACCGGTGCCAGAGGGCGCGCTCGATATCGAGGTCCGTAGCCTCAATTTCACCTTCGATGACGGCCAGGGCGATTTCGGCCTGCGCGATGTAACGCTTCGCGTGCCCGCCGGGCAAACCATCGCCCTGGTGGGCCGCACCGGATCAGGTAAATCCACGCTGGCCTCGATGCTCTCTCGCGCGGTCGATCCGCCACCCGGCACGCTACTAATCGGCGGCGTCGATGCGCTCGACCTAAACCTGCATGGCTTGCGTGAAGCCGTCGGCGTCGTCACTCAGCGCACCGAATTGCTCTCCGGGACGCTTCGCGAAAACGTGACTCTCTACGCCGAGGCTCCCGACGGGGCCGTAGAGCGAGCCATCGCCGATCTTGGCCTGACCGATTGGGTGGCCGGGTTGCCCGATGGCCTGGATACATTGCTTGGCGCGGGTGGCACCTCCCTGTCCGCGGGGGAGGAACAGCTCGTCGCCTTCGCCCGCCTGCTGGTGCGCGATGTGCAGGTGGTGGTGCTGGATGAGGCCACTGCCCGCATGGATCCGGTTACCGAGGCCCGCGTCGTCGCCGCCTCCCAGCGGCTGTTGCAGGGGCGCACCGGCGTGTTGGTCGCGCATCGGCTTAGCACCATCGAGCGGGCGGAATTGGTAGCCGTGTTGGATCACGGGAAGTTGTCGCAGTTCGGCCCTCGCGCCGAGTTGGCTGAGGCTCCCGGCCCGTACCGCGACCTGCTGCTTGCTGCTAGCTCTGGCCAATTGGCCGATGACGCCCTGACCGGCACCGGTGTGGCTGGTTTCACCCCGCCCTCGGGTATCCCCGTGGTTCCTAACCCCTTGGATTCGTTACCCGCCGATCCCGACGCGCCACTTACCCACTCCTCTCCGGCCTCAGCCGCCGATCTGGGCCTGGCTTGGGCCAGAACATGCGATGCGCCCGAAATTATGGAGGGGTCGAGCATGGGCGGACGCCGCCGCAAGGGCGAACTCCCAGAACAACGCACCCCCCGTGAAGGCATGGGCCTACTGCGCTCGGTGCCCCGGCAGTTTGCCGTTCACAAGACGTGGGGGCTGCTTGGTGGCATCAGTTTCTTCCTCTCCTCGATCTTCTCTCCCGCCGGGGTGGTGGTCGGGTTCTTGTGGGGCCGTACCATCGCCGGAATTGAGGCAGGCACACCCATAACCGGGTTGCTCATCGCGCTGCCCATCGCCTTGATGATCTCGCGGGCGGGTGTGATATACGGCGTGCGTTACTACCCGCTGTGGTGGATTCAGCTACTGCTTCGCATCCGCATGGCGGTGATGCGTGGCCAGACCGAGCAGCGCCGCCTGCCAGCCACCCCGCCCGGCGAGATTGTCGCCCGCACGATGGACGGCGACCGGATGGTGATCTACGCCGACCGTTGGATTGACTTCGCAGCCGGTTTCGTTTCGGCGGGCGTCGCCGTTATCTTGGGCGGCTCCTGGCTGGCCGGAGCCGTGCTGGTCGCGATCATGGCCGTCTCGGCCATCATGGCGTCCATCGGTCGTCCCGTTGCCGGGCGTTCTGCCAAGGCCGCCGCTGATGCCCGTGCCCGTTTTGGCCGGGTACTCGTCTCGGCCCTGGATGCCGCTCGCACCGTGAAGCTTTCGGCTCGCACGAGTCAGGTTCACGCGCACCTAAGCGCCGTGGATGCTGAGCGGGTAAATGCTCAGGTGTTTGAGCATCGAATCGGTGCGCTACTTAGTGGCCTGCCGCTGATCTTGTGCAACCTCGGGTCGATTACTGCCTGGTTCCTGTACTTGGGTGGCACCTGGAATTTGGCGACCACACTGCTAGTCTCCGGCTCCGCGCTCGGTTTCAGTTGGTATGGCATCGTCGCTGGGGCGGTCATCACCGAGGCGCCCGGCTCGCGCTCCTGGTTGAAGGCCACTAACGCCTTCGCCGATGGCGCCGACCTGGTGGGCCTGCCCGCTGGGGTGTCACTGGTGACCGGCGAGGCGCCCGACCCATCTTCGGCGGTTGAGTCGGACGAAACCACCGAGTTCGAACGCCTCGACCTGCAAGACGTCACCGTTATGCATGACGACGACGGCACTATCGGCGTTTCCGGCATTGACCTGACCGTGCGACGCGGCGAACTTGTGTTGCTGCTCGGCCGGGTCGGCTCCGGCAAGTCCTCGCTGCTTGCGGCGCTGGCCGGGCTGATGAGTCACACCGGCGAACTGCGGTGGAACGAGGAGGTCATCGTTGAACCCGAGACCTTCTTGCGGCCTGGCCGCGTGGCCTATGTCGCGCAGGCGCCGCATGTGCTTTCGGGCACCTTCGCGGAAAACATTGCTCTCGGGTATGCCGACCGCGATGTTGCCGGGCCGATCCGTGACGCCCGCCTGGCCGATGACGTGGCCGAGTCTGGTGGTACCGACTCGATGGTGGGGCACCGCGGTGTCAAGCTGTCGGGGGGACAGGTGCAACGCCTCGCGTTGGCGAGGGCGTTGGCCGCAAATGCGGAGGTATTGCTCGCCGACGATGTTTCATCGGCGCTTGATGCTGCCACAGAGATTGAGTTGTGGGAGTCGTTACGAGCGCGAGGCACCACCGTGATCGGTTCCACCTCGAAGGCGGCAGCCCTAGCTCGCGCCGACCGCGTTGTGGTGCTGGTGGATGGAGAGATCGCCGCCGAGGGCACCTGGACAGACCTCGCGCCGACCTGGGGTGAGCTGGCCGGGTAAATGGGCCACATTGCGGTTTACGCGCACATATTGTGCGTGACTACACGGATGGGTGTTCGCGATGCGACGGGAACTGATGCAATGCCTTCACGTAACTTGTTCGGAAGTGGTGTCATCGTGTTGGGTTTGTGGTGAACACCGGTGCCGGTGTGGAGTCCACAACTACTTGTAGACAAATGATGTCAGTGATGACGAAGGGTTCCTCGGCGCGACGCCGTTGGTTCCGTCGACCAGCGATCGCCGCGGTCGCAGCAGTATCCCTAGCCTTCCCGGCCACCGCGATGGCCGCACCCGTCGCCGATCCAGCGCCAGCTAACGGCGCGTTCGCTTGTGTAATTGACCTGAGCGATTCCAACGCCAGCACTGGTTCGGGCGACTGCTGGACGCGCAGCGCCAACCTTTTGTACACCATCCTTGATGACGCTAACGTGTTGGTGATTGGCTCCTCGGCAGGTGCGGCCAACCCTGTGTCGCGAATCCAAGTCGGTGGAGGCAACACGGCCACTCTCACCTTGCGAGACGCAACAATTGACCTTGGTGCGGGCACCTTTGTCCCGCTGGCAGTCAACGATGGCGCGCACCTTGACCTGATCTTGGACGGCGCCAACGTCTTGACTGCGGGCGGCGGCGGCGCAGCCCTGCAAGTACCAGCCAGCGCGAGCGTCACCATCTCCGGTGGTGGTTCGCTACAGGCCACGGGTGGCAGTAGCGGCGCTGGCATCGGTGGCCGCACTGGCGCAGCCTCGGGTGCTATCACCATCGAGTCTGGCACCATCAACGCCACAGGTGGTACCAACGCGGCCGGTATTGGCGGTGGCTCCACCACCGCTGCTAATGGCGGTACTGCCCCTGCCGGAAGCATCGTCATCGTCGGCGGGAACGTCACCGCAACGGCTACCGGTGTCGGCGGTGCCGGCATCGGCGGCGGGGCCAACAACCCGGCCACTCAGATCACCATCACCGGTGGCACCGTGAGCGCCACCAGCATCGCGGGTGGCGCGGGCATCGGAGGTGGCGTCGGATTTGGCGCGAACGTGACAATCATTGGCGGAAACGTGACCGCGCACGCGATTCAGTCCACAACAGCGGCGAATGCTGCGCGCATCCCGCAGGCGATTGGTGCTGGCGCGCCCACGGCGAGCCTGACGCCGACAGCTGACATCCTTGTTGCGTTACCGGCAAGTGCGCTTAACCTTGACTTTACGCCTTCGCCTGTCGGTACCGGTGTTTTTGACCAGGCCGAAACTCTGGTCACTTTTGAGGCTACGGCAGCCCTGCCATCAGCAATCGCCATGACGATTGCTGGCCACACGGTATCGCTCGGTACCGCCTTGTACCCGACAGCGCTAGAGATGGCCTTCCTGCTGGAAGGCATCCCAACTAGCACACCGGTCACCTTCAACCTGCCGCTCAACTGGGAGCTGACCTCGGCAACACTCACCGTGGCCGACCTCCTGGCAGGTAATGCCACCGTCGAGTTCGAAAACGTTGGCGGCGCGGTCTGTCCCGCCTACATTGACCTGGGTGAGACCACAGAAGCGGTCTGTCCCACCTGGACCTATGACCCGGTCACGCGCATCTTCACGGTGCTAGATGGGGCCGATGTCGTGGTCACCGGTACCACGCTTTATAACGAGCGTCCCGGCTTCTTTGACCAGACCATCTTTGACTCCACTGACAACCGTGTGGTGTCGCCGAAAATGCTACTGCCACCATCACCCTGCGTGATGCGCAGGTCGGAAACGTTTCCGGCGTGGCTACGCAGAACACGGTGGGCAGCCCGCTGAGCCTGGCCGACGGCGCCACGCTGTACCTCTACCTAGAGGGCACCAGCACCCTGGTCGGGGAGCAAGGTGCCGCTGGCGGTAACCCTCGGCGTGGCTTCGCCGGCCTCCAGGTTCCCCTCGGCACCTCGATCACCATCGATGTTGATGCCGACCAGAGCGGCACATTGAACGCTATCGGCGGATTTTTCGGTGCTGGTATTGGTGGCCACGACCGCGATGTGCCCGCAGGAATCACCGCTTCCGCAGGTTCAATCACAATTAACGGCGGAACGATCGTCGCCAACGGTGGCCAGGGTGCTGCCGGTATCGGGGCCAGCCGTGGTTCTACTTTCGCTCCGTCAGACGGTGGCGTCATCACCATCAATGGCGGAAACATCACCGCCATCGGCGGTCGCTCTACTAACCCGTCAAATGCCGCCGGTATCGGCGGTGGTGAGCATGGTTCCGGTGGTCAAATCAACATTCACGGCGGCGTAATCCACGCCACCGGCAGAAGTGGCGCCGCTGGTATCGGCGGTGGTACCGGTCAGCACGGTGGTGTTATTACCATCACCGCAGGCACGATCACTGCTGAAGGCGGTCAGGGCGGCGCGGCCATTGGTGGCGGTTCTGGTGGCGGGGCCACAATCACCATTACCGGTGAAGCCGACGTAACCGCCATCGCGAGGCCACCGGGCAACGCGCAGGGAAACATCTCCCGCCCACAGGTGATCGGTGCGGGCGCGCTAACCCAGGCGCAATGGAATGCCGGTGAACGGGAAGTCACTCCTGGCGACGTATTCGTGGTATTGCCCGCAGGCAACCTGATAACCTCGGGTACCTGGCAGCATGGGCAGCAGGCGGTGCAGCACAACTACGTTGAATTCTCAGCGGATGCGGGATTCGTTACCGATGTAACAATGACTGTGCCGACGCCGTTCACTGGTCACTCAGTTGCCCTTGGTAACACCTTGGCCACAACTCCGGTGGAGCTGGCCATTGTTCTGTCGGGATTCGCCGATGAAGCGGCGTTCACCTTTAACCTGCCCACAGGGTGGCGTACGGTTCCCGCGCCAATTACTGCTGCTGGTCTGATGACAGCAGACGCCGCCATCCACATCGAGCGCGTGCCGCACCCGGTCATGGTTGGCGCTGCGACTGGTGGTTCGGCTTCGGCTAATCCGACGGCTGCGGTTGCTGGTGCTAACGTGGTGTTGACGGCTGTGCCTGCTGATGATTGGCGTTTTGTGCGCTGGGATGTAGAGCCTGCCGTGGCTTGGGCTGCTGGTTCGGCCGCGGTTAGTTCGGCGACGTTTGTGATGCCAGGGACTTCGGTGACGGTGACCCCGGTGTTTGAGGTGATCCCGGAAGTAACGCCTTCGCCGTCTCCGTCGCCGTCTCCGACGGTTTCGCCGACTGTGCCGCCGGCGACTCCTACTCCTACTCCGTCGCCTTCGCCGCCGGTTCATGATTGGGTGTGTCCGACGACGGCGGCGTTTGTGGATGTTCCGGTTGGTTCTCAGTTCCATTGTTATATCGAGTGGCTTGCTCAGACTGGTATTACTACGGGTTGGGTGTTGGAGAGTCATGCTGAGTTCCGTCCGATGTTGAACATCGAACGTCAAGCGATGTCTGCGTTCCTTTACCGTGGCTTGGCTGAGGAGGGCGTGTTCCATGCTCCTGGTGTGCCAACGTTTGTGGATAAGAGTCCTGGGGATACGTTCTTCCGTCATGTGGAGTGGATGGCTGATACGGGTATCACCACTGGTTGGAACGTAGAGGGTGGTTTGGAGTATCGTCCGCTTGCTGGGGTAGAGCGTCAGGCGATGGCCGCGTTCATCTACCGCGCTGCTGGTAGCCCGGATTTCACGCCGCCTGCTACGGCTTCGTTCCGTGATGTGCCGGTTGGTGCTGCGTTCTTCCTGGAGATTGAGTGGATGGCTCAGACAGGTATCACTGTTGGCTGGCAGTACGACG
>Ga0131853_10026529_pt1 | contig 10420 bp, 11 predicted proteins | sample TergutLab28metaG_FD_92764 | JGI IMG/M metagenome (GOLD analysis project Ga0131853, IMG submission 92764) | Labiotermes labralis P1 segment gut microbial communities from Petit-Saut dam, French Guiana - Lab288 P1 (version 2) (version 2) | ecosystem: Host-associated > Arthropoda: Insects >... | reverse complement strand
CGGAACGTTTGCTATTTTAGTAACGGTAATTGTAGTGCCTGTATTGTCTGCTGTAACGCTTTTATTTGTGCGAGCGGCAGTAAAAATAAATGCCCCACTATCTTGTGCAAAGGGCGAGCGTGTTGAGGTTGCAGTTGCTGTAACAGGTAAATTGCTGCGCTTTTTTAACGTGCATTACACAATTGTTTGCGAAAATATTTTTACCGGAGAAATACAACAAAAACTGCTGACCATACCAACCCATCATGCCGGAGCCTTAAAAATATTTGCACAAGATGCTTTTATACTATGCCCGCTTGGTTTGTTTCGGAAAAAAATAACACCGCCGCAAGCTGTGTTTACCATAGTGCAGCCCATAGGCTACGATATCAATATCCCAATGCCAAATGCAACAGAAAACCCGGAAAGTGATATATTCTCTACCCAAAAACCCGGTATGGACGTTAGCGAAACTTTTGCCATACGGGAATATCAACCTGGCGACCCTATCCGTAGTATCCACTGGAAGCTGACAGAAAAAATGGATAAAACAATGGTACGTGAATTTGGTTTGCCTGTTGCAGGTTCGGTTTTTCTTTTTCTTGCCACGCCCGAAGGCACAGTTGCCCCAACAGACTGGGACATTACGGCAGAAATGCTTTATTCCGCAAGCCTGGCGTTTTTGGAAAGCGGAATTAGTACAAGCGTGGGTTGGAACACCACAAAACTTCAACTTCACACACCGGAAGATGCCATGGTTGCAATGCATGAATGTTTTTTAACATACGATAAACAGCAACCGGCGCACGAAATTTTAAACGATGGGAATATACTTGTTATAACTCCGGGGGCAAGGGAGACGCTAACATGGTAAAAAAATATATTGCTGCTTTTTTACTGTTTATTCTGTCCATGGCTACATTTTTTAGCATTTTGGGAACAGTTCCTTCTTATTATATCGCACATCCGTTGGACAGCTTTAAAGTGTTGTTTAACATGCTGTTCGAGCGCAGTGAGGCGTACCAGCCATACTTATATGAGAGATTTGTTCTTTTGGTTAGAAGCGATTTTTATGAAGGATATATTTTTATTGCTTGCGTGATTATTGCTGTGTTGGTAGCTATTTGCTGCTATTTCTGTGGGAAAAGCAGAATTGTTTGTTTTGTGCTGCTGTTTATTTTTGCGGGGGTACAAATTTACCTTGGTGTTTTTGCTGCCCCTTGGTGGAATATTTTATTTTGCGCAATGCTTGTTTGGTTGATGCTTAAAGACGCAAACCCGATTTTTTTTGCTATTACAACTACTTTGGTTGTGGCTATTGCAATTGGTTTTTATCCGGGTACAAGTGATTTTCTATCTCAAACATCCAATGCATTGCGGGACTATTTTGGCAATACAGTAGAACGCCCTGTAGTAGGGGCAACGTCACCGCAGGAGATTGCAGCGCAAGAAGATTTAAACTTGCTGGAAATGCAGCAGGAACTTGCAGGGTTGAACAATAGCGAAGCGGGCATGGGCAACGAATTTGGAACGAACTTGAACGAAATTTTTACAGGTTCACAAATTGGTGCAGCAATTGGGCAGAGGCTTTGGGTGCTGTGGTTGATTGCACTGGCTTTTGTGTTCGGATTTTTGCTTTGGTTTTTGAACAAAGTCAGAAAAGCATACAAGGCAAGAAGCCTGTTCGACTCTACAGACAATGTAATTGCAATAGACAGCATGTTCAAACATTTGCAGCAGTGGCTTATACCGTTTGGTTTGGCGCAAGCCGGTCGTCCGTTTGCAGAAAGTGCATATAATATCAAAGGTTATGCAAGTATAGTTACCCTTTGGCAAGAAGCTGTTTACAGTAATCATTCTATAACCGATAATGATAAAATGAAAATGAGAGCTTTCTTGGAAGAAACGAAGAAGGCTTTAACAAGAAATCCTGTAATAAAGATGCGTCTATTTCTTATGATAGAACCCGGTGGTGAATCTGAATGTACAAATATATAATCGTTACCGCAATTTTGCTTTTAACTCTATCTGCCTGCCGGGTGCGGCTGGTGGATGTTATTTTGGAGCCGGAAATTGAGCCGGAGCATTACACTATCGCAGAAGCTGCGCCGCTATCGGAAAGCACAGAAACTACGCCGGAAGATGAATTACCTCAAGAATCGGAAGTTACCCCCGAAGCAGAAGAAGTATCCGAAGATATAATAGAAGAAATATATGAACCGGAAATAACAGAGACAGCAAGCGAGATTATTTTCCTTGCAACCGAAGAAATAACCCACGGCGGCATAGCCGAAGATAGCAATGCTCCTGTATTAGCCGAAGAACCGGGGCAAATTTTAATAGACACACCAACCGACATCCCGGGAGATACCACGCTTGACGACACAGGCGATGGCACACTTGGGTTAATTCTAGACCGCACTACGGGTTTGCTTAGTAGTGGCGTGGGTTCTTTATTCGAATGCCAACGAATGTATGTATATTTTGAACATCTGCAAGACTTCCACACCATCAATCGCAACTCGCCGCAAAGCGAGCTGATAACAAATGCAGGTGGATTTAACGCCGCTGCAAGGCGAGGTAATGATTCGCTGGTGGTTGACGCAGAATGGTTGATGCGGCAGAATCCGCAGGTTTTTGTGCGTACTGTTTCGTCAGATATTTTGGGGCGCAATATTTCGGCTACTACCCGTGCGGAAGCTTTGCGCAATGAAATTTTAAACCGCCCGGAAATTGAAGGTGTAAATGCAGTGCTTCACAGGCAGGTGCTGCTTATTTCCGAAGAGCTTCTTGCAACAGACGAAGGCAGGATGATCGCAACCCTGCACATTGCCCGGGCAATGTATCCGGAGCTGTTTGCAAACGTTCACATGACAGAACTTTACAACGAAATTTTACACGCCGGCGGGGCAGACTTCACCCGTGGGATATTTATTTGGGGGAGGTAAAAATGCCGGAATTACTAAAAAATATGTACAACTGCGATTCGCTTTCCACTTTTGCGGCGCAGATAAAAGCGGTGCATCAATCATTTAAAGCAGACGAATTTTTAAATTCTATAATGGACGAAACATGGGATAGTTTAGAGTTAAAGGGCAGGGGTAAGCAAATTACAGCTAACCTTGGTAAGTTTCTGCCGCAGGATTATCCTGCTGCACTAAAAATCTTGGATCAAGTGGCGCATAAGCAAGAGGGCTTTTTTGGTATTATCTTCCCGGACTTTGTAGAGACTTATGGGCAAGAAGAGAAATATTGGGACTTGTCCATTGCTGCACTGGAGCTGTATACGAGATATTCATCATCGGAGTTTGCCGTGCGTCCGTTCATCATCAAGCACGAAGAACGCATGATGGCACAAATGCTCGCATGGGCGAAACATGAAAATGAGCATGTGCGCCGCCTTGCCAGTGAGGGGTGCCGTCCGGCGTTGCCGTGGGCGCAAGCTCTACCAAAATATAAAAAAGACCCAACGCCGGTGTTGCAAATTCTTGAAGTGTTAAAGAAAGATCCTTCCCTTTATGTGCGCAAGAGCGTTGCTAACAATTTAAACGATATTTCTAAAACTCACCCGGGCTTGGTGGCAAAAATTGCAAAAGAATGGTACGGAAAAAACAAAGATACCGACTGGATAGTAAAACATGGCTGCCGTACTTTGCTTAAAAAAGGTAACCGTGATGTGCTTGCCATTTTCGGCTACAACAATGCAGATGTAGCGGATGTGGAAGCGTTTGCAATAGAATCGGACAAGGTTATCTTTGGCGAGAACTTAATTTTCTCATTTGCCATTAATGCAAAAGAAGCAACAAAAGTGCGGCTGGAATACGCCATTGACTTTATGAAAGCAAACGGCAAGCAAAATCGAAAAATTTTTCAACTTTTGGAAAGTACGATGAAGGCAAATGAAAAGAGGCAGTATGTAAAAGCACATGCCTTTGTGGATTTAAGCACAAGAAAGCATTACCCCGGTTTGCACGCTGTAGAGCTTATGGTAAATGGAGTAGGGCAGGGTAAGTTGGAATTTGAAGTTACAATATAGCTGCAAAACTTGACAAGTTTACAGAGTGGTGACATATTACACATAAGTATTTTGAATAAGGAAATGTGGTTTATGGATAAAACTTTAGTAGATCTTTTTGCAGGTTGCGGAGGGCTTAGTTTGGGGCTTGAACAGGCAGGATTTAAAGTACTGTTTGCTAATGATATAAATCCAATATCCTCTAATACATACATAAAAAACTTAGGAATAGATGAAAGCCATTTCTTTATTGGTGATATAAATGATATCGTTATGGATTTCAAAAGCTACGAAAAACGTTTTGAAGATATTGACTTAATAAGCGGTGGTCCGCCATGCCAAGGTTTTTCGATGGCAAATCGGCAACGAATTATTGATGATCCTCGCAATATTCTTTATAAGTCTTTTTTAAAAATACTAAATAAGACAAAGCCAAAATTCTTCATTATGGAGAATGTAAAAGGAATGCTAAACAAAATAGAAGAAATCCGTGATGACTTTAATAGTACCTTAGAGGGTAAATATGACATTGCACATGAAGTTATAAATGCTAAAGATTATGGAATCCCTCAAAATAGAGAACGGCTATTTTTAATCGGAAACCGAATAGGTGTAGACTCAGAAAAAATATTTGCGAATATTTTAATGAAAAAACGTGCGTCTTTTACGCTTGAAAAAGCTATTTCCGATTTGCCACCGCTTGGGGTTAAAAAAATAAAAAACAATAGTTCTCTTGAAAATCGTGAAGTCGGTTTTTTTAAAACGGAATATGAATATAAAATTGATGAGTATTATAAGTTCATTAATGGCGATAAAAGAATAGAGCATGTATACAATCATAAAAATAGATACAACAATGACAGAGATATAGAAATATTCACACGATTACCTCAAGGAGCAAATTCATTACATCCAAGCATAGCTGAAATAATGCCATATAAGACAAGGAATCATATTTTTAAAGATAAGTATTTTAAGCTGAGATATGATGATATTTGTAAGACGATAACTTCTCATATGAAGTTTGATTGCAATATGTATATTCATCCAACGCAGTCTCGTGGGCTTTCTGCGCGGGAAGCAGCAAGAATACAAACATTTCCTGACGATTTTGTTTTTTATGGTGCGCAAAATAGCTGGTATATGCAGATTGGCAATGCTGTTCCTGTAAAGCTGGCGAAAATAATAGGTGGTGAAATAATAAAATGTCTATAAATCATCTAGAATTATTTTCAGGTATAGGCGGATTTCGTTATGCGATGGAGTTATTGTATCGTGATTTTGGAGTCCATTTCAAACATGTAGGCTTTTCGGAATTGGATAATAATGCAATAAATACATACAAACATAACTTTGACACAACCAACGAAATTGAGATTGGTGATATAGTATCTTTTGTTAATAGTAAAACCGAAATTAAAAGTCTGCCTGGATTTAATCTTTTAACGGGTGGTTTTCCTTGCCAAGCTTTTAGCATGATGGGTAAGCAAAAAGGCTTTGACGATTTGCGAGGAAATGTGTTTTTTAAAATTTTGGAGATAGCTAAAGTAAAAAAGCCGGATTTTATGTTGTTAGAAAATGTGAAGAACATACTTACTCACAACAAAAAGGAAACATTTAAAAAGATTTTGCAAGCAATTGAGAATGCTGGATACAAGCACATATATTACGATGTTTTTAACTCAAGTGATTTTGCGCTTGCGCAAAACCGAAATAGAGTTTTTATTTTTGCGTCAAGGAAGAAATTGTATTTTAATTTTGACAACAAACTTGTTAAACAATCTTTTGAGCGTGTTAAAAACAAGACATCGGTTCTAAAGCAGAAATATACTTCTAGCGTTGTAGAAAAGTCGGTGGATAGTAAATATTATCTTTCTGAAATAATAAAACCAACAATTTTATCCAATGGTACAAAGAATTTTAATTCAAGATCCGATATAGACCAATTGATAGCTCGTCCATTAACAGCAACGATGGCAAAAATGCACAGAGCTTGCCAAGACAATTATTTTAGTGATGATTATATAAATGCAATCGACCCTATTGCTTATTCGCAAAAGCAATTTACGAAGGAAGAACTTGCTAAAAAAAATATTAGGAGAATCACTCCAAAAGAAGCGTTTAATCTCCAAGGATTTGATGATAATTATTTTCAAAATGCAAAAAATGCGAAGATAAGTGACTCTCAGCTTTATAAACAGGCGGGCAATGCTGTTAGTGTTAATACTGTTTATGCAATATTGTATTATCTTTTTGTTGAGTCGAAAGTTATGGAGGGGTAGCATGTTTTTTGAGTTGCATGAAGAAAGAAAAATTGGGTATAAGATGCTTTCAGCGGCAGATTTAGGGATAGCTACAACGTCCAATCAAACACACATTGGGCTAGCTGCTGATGTTTTGACATTTTTATCCAATCGTGATGCTGTAAGTGAGGATTCTATTTTTATTTATGAAAATTCTTTTGTGTATTTGGATGCTCATTTTGATAGAATTGAGCGAATCTCTGGTGAGTTTAATGCGCCGAAAATAAGAACAGGCGGCAGAGAGCGAGTTTCTGTTGTATCAGCTATTCGAACTACTGCCCAAAGAGATGGCAAAGGGCTGAAATGGTTTTTGTTTTGGTTCGGTTTAAAAAATGAAAAAGCAGTATTTTTGTTATTCAATCAAGCTTCAGAAGATTATAGAAAAATTAATGAGTTAGGCTTAAATTTAGAGAGCATCAGAAAAGGAACAAAAGTTTTAAAAGATACTATGATAAATGTCGTGGCAGCTTTTATTGAAAACAAAATAAACGAAAATGGATTATCAACTATAAAGGAATTGGAGGTGGAGTCTCAAATTGGATTTGCGCAATCAAGTAAAAAATTTGGGAAGTATGATATTGATAAAGCGAATGACATTTTTAAGGAAACTGGCAGACTCGGTGAAGAGTTTGTAAATTCTTATTTGGCATTAAAAATGCAAAAAGGGGAAATTTTTCATTTCACTTGGTATAATAAAGAAAAAGAAAGTGGCTTGCCGTATGATTTTACTCTAGAAGCTCACAATGGCAATATCACTAATTTAGATGTAAAAACTACAAAGTTTGATTTTGACCAAAAAATAATTTTTAGTAGTCAAGAAATTGACTTTATTGCCAGTACGACTGAAAATTATTGTATATATAGGGTTTATTACAATGAAAATGGTACGCCATATGTTAGAGTTTGCTCGAATTGTAAAAGTTTGGCGACTGAAATAGCAGCAGTTACAAACCAGTATAGAACTAGCCTTTCCTCACTGTATACAGATTTGCGGAGTGCAAAATTAGCCCTTCCGCCTAAAAATGAATTTTTGAATTTTAATCAAGGAATTTCCTTGGAATAGTAAGAGGTGAAATAACAATGGCAGAAATAAAATTCGAGATAACAAAACATATCGGTATTTTATCCGAAAGCACAAAAGGTTGGACAAGGGAGCTTAACCTTGTAAGCTGGAACGACCGTGAGCCAAAGTACGACATTCGTGATTGGTCGCCGGGGCATGAAAAAATGGGTAAGGGCATTACGCTTTCCGCAGATGAAATAAATGCGCTAAAGGAAATGTTGGCAAAAATATAAAACTGTGATAACATACAAAAAAATAAAATCAACCGGGAGCTTGTGTGCGCAGGCTGAGAGGGAATAAAAATATTCCGACCGTACCTGATTTGGGTAATGCCAACGTAGGGATTTGCAGAACTTTTATACCCCTATGCCGTTGGCATGGGGGTTTTTCGTTGATACCGGAATGCCTTTCTTCGGGGAAATTTACCTTTCACTTAAGACTCGCATGATAATTGAGAAATTCACTCAATTCTAATGCGAGAATCGTTTAAGGTTAAAATTCCCCTTGAAAGACATTCCTGCTTAACAAATAGGAGGCTATTATGCAAAAAATCAAATGCAGTGTGGCAATTCAAGTGTTGCCGCAAGTGGAAGATGCAAAAGTAATTGGCATTGTGGATAAGGTGATTGATTACATATCATCGCTTGGTCTTACAATGATGGTGGGTCCGTTCGAAACGGTTGTAGAAGGCGAATTGGATGAACTGATGAATATGGTAAAGGAATGCCAGCTCATATGTATTTCTGCGGGTGCGCCGCATGTGCTTTCCTATATAAAGATACACTATTCGCCGGACGGCATATGGAGCATCGGACATAAAACAGACAAGCATAATGGGTAAGAAATGGTTACGGCATTGGCAGCCTGTTTCCTTGGTTGTTGGTGTGATTTGTGTTTGGTACATTTCTACGTCTGACGGCTTGGGGCTGGTAGAAGCGTTTATTCTGCCATCGCCGATGTCGGTGGTTAGGGCATTTATTGGTGACTTTACGCTACTTATGCGGCACAGTGCTTATACTCTGCTAGAGGCATTTGCAGGCATTGCAATAAGCCTTGCTGTGGCATTTGCTTCAGCTATTGCTATGGACAGGTTTTTGTATTGGCGAAAAGCCCTGTATCCGTTACTGGTGCTTAGTCAAGCCGTGCCATATGTTGCCATTGCGCCGCTATTGGTACTTTGGCTTGGGCATGGGATGTCTCCACGTGTAGTGTTGGTAGCACTTACATGTTTTTTTCCGCTTGTGATAGGGCTGTATGACGGCATACGGCAAATTCGCCAAGATTACTTGGACGAGTTGAAAGTAATGGGTGGCAGCTATACGGCAGGGCTGTATTCTATAAAGTTACCGCTTGCAATGCCCACGTTTTTTTCGGGGTTAAAAATTGCAGCTACATATTCCTTTGTAGGTGCTGTTATTGCCGGATGGGTTGGCGGAACAACCGGGCTGGGTGTGTACATGACTCGTGTGCGCCGCACGTTCGAGTTCGATAAAATGTTTGCAGTTATTTTGTTAATCGTTGTAATAAGTTTGATACTTATGTACGGCGTAAAATTTTTAGAAAAGAGGATGACAAGAGATGTTATATAAAGTAGGAATTTTGTTTGCGTTGGTGCTGTTTATTGCAGGGTGTGCAAGCAGTGAGCTGGAAGAGGTAACGTTAGTGCTGGACTGGACACCAAACACAAACCACACAGGTTTTTATGTAGCGATAGAGCGAGGCTATTTTGAAGAAGAAGGTATCTCGTTAAATATTATCCAACCACCGGAAGATGGCGCAGTATTGCTTGTTGCTGCCGGACATGCGCAGTTTGGTATATCATTCCAGGAAGAAGTATTACTTGCTGCCAACAATCCACATGCGCCGCTGCCAATAGTTGCGGTGGCTGCATTGGTAGAGCATAACACAAGCGGCATTCTTTCCCTTGCCGAGCATGGAATAACTCGCTTTAGGGACTTGGAAGGCAGGACTTTCGGCAGTTGGATGATTCCTTTGTATGATGAAATGGTGCGTGAAAGTGTACGCTTGGACGGCGGCAATCCGGACTTAGTAGAATTTGTTCCGCACATGGCTTTGGATAATATTACAGGCATAATGCGAGAGTTTGACGCAACTTGGGTTTTCGAAGGTTGGGACAGAATGATGGCAGAACAAATGGGGCTGGATGTAAACTATTTTGCGCTACGGGATATCAATCCTGTGTTCGATTACTATACGCCTGTTTTGATTACCAACGAAAGTTATGTAGATAGCGACTTGTTGGTGCGCTTTATGCGAGCATCTGCAAGAGGTTTTGAGTTTGCACAAAATAATCCGGTGGAGGCGGCAGATATTTTGCACAGCCATGCCCCGGAAATGGACAGGGATTTGTTAGTGGCGTCACAAGTGTTTTTAAGTGCGGCGTATTTCTCGCAGCAATGGGGATATATTGATGCACAGCGATGGAATGCATTTTTCTACTGGATGCGAGATAATGAGTTTATACCCGGTGGTTCGGTAAATAGAGCTTTTGTTAATGTAGGATTTTAGATATAAAAAAGCTGTTTCGGTAAATTTTATCGCCGAAACAGCTTTTTTTATTGCATAATTACATACTCGTAGTTGTGGCTCCGCTTGCCAAGCCTGTCTTAACGCTTGCAACAGCGTGAGGATCTGCCATTGGCGAAGGTACATAATACCCTTTTTGCTCTGCTATCTTGTAAAGGTCGTACTGGAATTTTTCGTCCCCATCGCGCATTTGCTGGAAGGTTTGACGCAGGGTAGGGTTCGCAGTTTCGCTAATAAATGTAGCGTATCCGGTAAGGCTGGCTTTAACGCCGCCAAGTACATCTAAAACAATGTCTTTTTCTTGCATGATTTCACTCCTTCATTTTAATTTACAGCATTTGCAGCAAATTATTTGCCGCTTGCTTTGCCTCTGTAGAGGCTTTAGAAAACATTTGCTTAATTTGAGGGTCTTGCACTTGGTTTGCATAGTCTGCAAGTTAGCAGGATGTCATGTTGTGCGCAGATACGACTTCACGTATCCAGTTTAATTCCGATTGTTTTAGGTTTGGCATG
>Ga0131853_10026527_pt1 | contig 10420 bp, 11 predicted proteins | sample TergutLab28metaG_FD_92764 | JGI IMG/M metagenome (GOLD analysis project Ga0131853, IMG submission 92764) | Labiotermes labralis P1 segment gut microbial communities from Petit-Saut dam, French Guiana - Lab288 P1 (version 2) (version 2) | ecosystem: Host-associated > Arthropoda: Insects >... | reverse complement strand
TTTAAAATATTCAGTACCTATATTTGTTGAATAAATATATAAAATGCAACTTTAGAGGTTAGCGGTGCGGTACGACCACTGTAGTTGACATTAGGCTTCTAAAGGTTAAGGGTTTTGATATAATGAATGAAGTTTTTAATTTGGAGAATATGACTTGTTAAAATTTTTTTTTTAGGTTGTGTTGTGCTTTTGTATAAACTTTTGTGACAATGTGCAAGCTCTCTAGTCATAGGCATAACTTGGCTAATAACACTGGGGGTGGGGTGGGGGGGGTGGCAACATTGACCATGGGTATTAGGAACTTTAATTTACAGAGGGGTCAAGTTAGAAAGATGGGGAAGATCGGTTTGAAGGCAGGGTTATCATTTTTTTGTCTTTACACCACCCGTATGATCATATATAAAATATTTCTGTTTTTTTTTTTTATTTGCCCCTCATAGATTTAGTAGCCAAAAAAACCTATTCCTTAGAAGAAATAAGAAAATCACAATTTAGACACTAGACAAAGAAATAATTTGTACCTTCCTCAAGCAAATTTAACCGTTTACCAAAAAGGGAACTTACTATTCAGGGATAAAAATTTTTAACAGTTTACCTCTACAGATTAAGAAGGTTGCTGATAACCAGAAAAAAATTCAAAATTGCTTTTAAAAAACCTTTTACACACTTACTCATTTTACTCAATAGAAGAGTACTTTAGTTAATCAGGAACTAAGATAGGCATTGCAAGACATTATTACAGTGGTGTATGTGATTTAGGGATATAGTTAATGTGCATAATACAATTACCTTTAATTTGAAGTTTTGTCTACTGGCATTACGTAAATACTGTAACGATCAGGTACTCTAAACTGATCACACTTACTTGTATAAACTTGAGCTGTTACCTATGTATTCTTTTACAAACTGTTGTCATATGTATCTTACCTCTTAGACTTATTCTCTACTCTCCCTATTGCTATGTAATGACAAGTTCCATATCCACTCTGATGGATCTCTGGAATAGTAAATAAATAAATAAATAGGAGGGGCATTTGCCTCCCTTGCACCCACACAGTTATGCCTGTCCGTAGGTATAATTTACAAACTCACATTTTTGAGTCACAGTTCCTGCCTTCCTTCCATATATCATTCACAGTTCCAAAACAAGCTGGTGGCTTGTAACTTGGGCAACCAGCAGGTGTAGACAGTGAAATGGATGCATCTGCTATTCTTGGTCTCCAGATATAGACTGTAGTCTGGGTTAAGGCCCTTTTTACTAGGCCAGCTCATTAACACATATAACTGACACTGCTAATTAAGCAAACATGGCTGATATTACCTTGACAGCTGAGACATTAAGAAACATGAAAATTCTTTATTAATCCATTTGACTCAGCAGGATTTGATGATAAAAGTACGTAATAATTTTAACAGTTGTCACTGTTTTACATACTTGGATCAAGCCATGTAATGTCATAGGTTGTACACTAAATGTGCATTACACAGCATGTGTGATGTTCTTTAACTCATTCAAACAGCGCATTTGAGAAATTGCAGTGTGAACGCAGATTGTCATATGTAGTATGTGATTGGTAGGGATTCATCATGTTTGAAGGGTGTAAGTGAAATCTGGTGGATTAAAATCTTCTTGGCTCTAACACTGTGTCAGAACCTTGGGTCCTGACCTATCGAAGGCGCAGAACCTCCTACTGACAGAACATCACGTCCCAGAAGACACGAATCTTCAGCAATACCTCTCTGAAAACCTCAAATCTCATGAAGTAAACGTTGTTACTTCCAGGACACGTTACATAATTCATGTTTCTTGGATTTTCATTTGAGATCAATTGTTTGAATTGGTTGCTTTTCCTGTATTGAAATCTGACATTCATTTGTTGCAGGATGAAGTTATCATGCCTACACTTGTAGCAGTGTCATATCTCAAAGAACAAAACTTAAAAAAGAAGGCCTATATCCTTGCATCTCCTGCTTTGAAAGAAGTTTTTGAATCCAATGATATTATGTGTAGTAGTGATGTTGGAGTAAGCATTCTTTTCTTACACTTTTTTCTGCATTCATCTTGTTCATTCATTATGTATGTTTATTACCTCTCACTTTTGATTTGAACTCATGCAGCGGAACTGCTTGAAGGGTCAGATTGTATGCGGTAAGTACAGAATGTGTTGTGTATTGTTTTCCCCAAGCATGGTAGGTTTATGGCATGTAAAGCTTATATCTACCGGGACATCCCGTGACAGGTACCTTGCGCAGGGAAGCAGTAGAACAGACACTTTGTGTATTGAAAACTCTAATTATGAAAGTACGTTTCTTTCTCATTTTGCATATGATTTTGTATTTTAACATTTTTTGCACCTCAAGGAGACGTAACGCAAACGCAGTTACTCAACATAATTGACACATACTGACTATTATATTGTGAATAGCAAGTTGTTGTTGTTGTTGTAGTAATTATGTGTACTTGTACCCACAAGATGCCAGGGTCAGATGTCCACCAAGCTACCAACAGTGTGGTGTATTTAATGACCTCACTTCCTCCTCTCAATATTTCCTTACAAATAAGTGAAAATATTTTAAAATTATACTAAAATAGTGTATTTAGAAGAACTTCTGTCTGTAACAATGAAAAGGTTAATGCAAAATCAGTGGTTCCATTATTATTTAGTGAAGTTGCGCCTTCACAAGTGGTGTCAAGTGGTAATGACAACCTTCTAATTTTGTTTTTGTACAGCCTGACCAAGCAGTCAAATCCGCAGAAGAATTCAAGGAAGAGTTACTAAAGTTGGATCAAGAAGTGGGAGCTGTAGTCATAGATTTGGATGCAAACATCAACTATATAAAAATGATGAAGGCTGTGCTACATCTCAGGGAACCAGAGTGTCTGTTTGTTGTTGGTGGTAACGATGAGTTTGTACCTTTTGAGGACATCAAAATTATAGGTGGGTTCTTGTTTTAGGATTTCTCATTATTTGTCATTATGTTAATGTTTCACCAGTGAACCAAATCATGTCATTACACGTGACCTTTCTCGAGTATCAGATAGTTAATGCAGGTTGTATATCTTAAAAGTTCGAACAGACGTACAGGGTTCATGCCGAGTTTATCATGGTGCCTAGGCATGAATGTACTGCTGTGTAACAAGGTCACCCATAAGATACGGAAAGATGTATCTGGTACAAACTGTGCTGAATAGTTCAAGTTTAGCAACACAGACTATGTTGACTGACTGATGTCTGGCTGGCTGGCTGCAACAGTCTGCACTTGGACATTGACACTGGGGTTATTGATGTTTTTTTAAGTGGTAATCAACACCGTGATGAGTATTTAGGTCTTTCGGAAGGCAACGCTATGTTGTAGGGTGAGTGGTTCTCAGTGTTTCATCTCGAAGGGTTAAATTTTCTAAGAATAATTATTTTGAAGATGAAGGCACCACAGTCATTCAGCATGTTGGGAGCCATTTGCCCAACAACACAGCGTGACATCCCAGTATGCCTGAATCAACAGGAACTCTACTGTGTGAATCCCGTATCTCACGTAGCACCATGATAGTTGAGTTGCAGACGGACTCTCAAATGGACGTACTCCATCCTCACACATTGGATTCAGATTAGCAGCAGTCTGTTTTAATATAGCAAAATCTAGATTAATAATCATTCATAATCATTATGCTTTATTTAATATATAAATGTTTGTATGTTAACATACGGTTCAGTTGGATGCAAAGAATTTTGGACCCCAAAGTTTGCTACATTATAGGGTGCAGTGGGCAGAAGCCCATATAATCAGAATTTGTTACTAGAATATTGCAACAGAATGGTGATAATACTTCAGTGCCTTTCACACTCCTTGACAGGTCTTACAAAATCTCCATACATACTGTATACACCAGAAATTATTTTAAGTTTTACATTGAACACATTACAGTAGATTTGCAAAGAAGGGGGAAAGAAGTAATGGATAAAGTGATCATTGCTTGATGATGAAGATGATGATGGTGGTAGTGGTGGTGGTGGTGGTGTTATAGTAGTAGTAGTAGTAGTGGTGGTGGTGGTGGTCAAAAATGATGAAGATGATGATGGTGGTGGTGGTGGTCAAAAATGATGAAGATGATGATGGTGGTGGTGTTATAGTAGTAGTAGTAGTAGTAGTAGTAGTAGTAGTAGCAGCAGTGGCAGGGCAGTAGTAGTAGTGGTGGTGGTGGTGGTAGTCATTTTAGTAGTGAAGTGGTGGTGGGGTGGGTGGTGGTGGTGGTGGTCAAAAATAACAAAAAAAAATTGAAGCATTGTTAGTTTTAATGTGAGATTAAATTAATTGATCACATCATTTACATTTGAATTAATGATATTATTAATTAATTTATTTATTTATTTATTCTTGCTAATGATGTAGAGTTGCAGTCTTTGCACTTCTTCAGTCAGTAAGCTTGTATCATGTTATGGTGAACTGACTGTAATGTTTCACTGCATAAAAGAATCTGTGTAGTCTTTTAAGCAAATTGTAATCAGTCCCCTGCACCCCTTTGATTTGTGGCCCCTTCCACCAATTAAGAGCAATGGCAATAGGTGTATTTTCTGCTGTGTTCTGTCAACAGGTCCTGGATGCTTTATCTCTGCTATTGAGATGCTCTCTGACCGTAAGGCTGTGATAGCAGGCAAGCCTGGTTTGTTAATCAAAGATTTCATCTCCAAGAGACATCCTCTTAATCCTGAGAGAACACTCATGATAGGAGATATGTAAGTTGGAGGTTCTTCATAATGATTAACAGATAAACTTACATGCTTAATATGTTCTTGGGCAAGATGGGCACCTACTTCTAATAACTTTGACAAAAAATAGTTCATGTTGAACATCCAGTGGGAACTCTGATGTGTGGGATTTGAGGTTCTTGCAGCAGGGCTGCTGATGAGGATTCAAGTCTCCGTTGTGTTGCTAGGTACTTAGTTGCCAACATTTCAAAACAGTGTAGTGCCTTTGAAACTTCAGAAACTATTTACCAACTGATTCAACATAACATCTCTGAAGCCTAGAATATCCAGTACCTTTATTTTTTAGCGAACTTAATTGGACCATGACAAAGTGCAAAAATTTTTTCAAGATTCAAATATTTTTATATATATGACCGAAACAGCCAGAAATTTTGTTAGGGCAGCAGCTCAAGAATACCTTGCTGTATTACTGTGGGGGGGATAGTCCTGTAAAGGTACTTGTTCTCTTTCTGGATGAAGTCTCCTTTGGATGTTCCTCCACAGTGACTGGATTTGTACTTCACGTGTCCACTGTTAACTAGTCATCTTGAAGACGTCAGACCATCTGGTCTGCGGTCTTCCGAGATTCCTGCTCCCTGTCTTTGGGTCCCATATTGTATTTGTGTAGGTCCATTTTGATTGGCCTCTTCATGCTAGATGTCCTCCCCATCTCCTCTTGTACATCTCCACCCTTGCAGCTGTGTCTCTGAATCTTGCCATTCATCTGACTTTGGTGTTTTGAACCTTGTTCTTCATGCTAACCCCTAAACTCTTTCTTCCCAATTTGTTTTTGACAGACTTACATTATTTTCTTGTCTTTACTGTATTGGGACCACATATGGACTACGTAAAGTAGGGTCAGGAGCACACAGCCTTCCAGTACATCCTCCTTTGTTGCCGTTGTTTGAAACCTGTCATCAGATAAGATAACATTTAAGCTCCAGAATTTTTTTCACGCAAGGCCATTTCAACTTCTGATATCTTGTCCCAGATTCCTGTTGAATGGTATGACTTGTCCACAATACACATTTTTTGGGACATGATCGAGGGCGTACCATAATGTTTTAAAGGAACATAACGCTAATGACCTGACTACTCAAAACTGAGCCCACAGTTCAGATCCCTTTCACGGCATGGGCATATGTCAGTGTTTCTTGTATCATTTGTTATGTGTGTAGAGGCCTTGAAGTGGACTGATGTTGAGTGTAAGAAGTTGGACCAGATGCTAGAAGGATCCATTGTTTATAATTATAATTCTGAAGAGGGGTATATTGTGTGCAGTTTGAGTAACATGGTGAACAGTTTGTTTTTGTAATATTTATATTTGTCAGTAGTATAACTGAATTTTGATTACCGTTTACTATAAACCACACACGTTGACAGATCTTGGCTATGACTGGTGGTACGTATGTTGTACATGTTGCCATTTGGAATTGCTTTATTATGCAGTAGTTCACAAAAAGCATAATTTATATGTGTGTGTGTGTGTGTGTGCTAGATTGTTGCTGTTACTATTGTTTCTACCCTGAATAACGAAATTTATGATTGCCCTGAAAAAGTGGTGAAAGAAAACAGATTATCTCTCTTTTCAATACAACACATTGCCCATTATTTCATTTGATAAATAAATACAGGGTCCGCCAGTGAAACCTGACAGTGTTAAAAGAAGTAGTGCACAGTCAGTTTTCATGAAAAAATGTTTTTTAATTTCTTTAATAAATGCAGGAGATGTTGCAATTTAAAAATACCATAGGAATATTTCAAAAAAAATTGTCAGACATGAAAAATAACTTCGTTTAAATGACGTGACGGAATCCTCCTGTGACGCGCAACATTAAAATGCAGACGAAACTTCCTCTGTGTGACGGTTACCGAATCGCCGTTTTTAAAACCGTCTCCACGACAAACGCGCAGTGTTGTGGGCCCCACTGCTCCATGGAAACTGAAACTGCAAAACCTTACGCTTCCAATGCTACCCTCCCATGGCAACTGGACGCTCCGCCTTCATATACTAGCCATTCAAAAAACGTCAGGTTTCACTGGCGGACTAGAATATTATTTATTCGAGTGTATGGAACTATTGGGTGAGATTCTTGGTGGATAATGTCAGTGCATATTTAGCAAAAATATGTCTTGCCTGTGACAGTTTTTGAGTTCCTCCGTAGCATAACATTTATACTTGTCATTCACTGACAGCAAGGAGGAACCTTTTTTTGTTGTATATCAAGCTTTTGCCACTTCTGTACTGTTGATTGATAGTTCTTTTTGCCTTTATATTCCTCTATTTTAAGGTGTGTTTGCTAACAGTTTTGAAAATGGCGGATCGTAAGATATCATATATTACTGGAGTAACAAGGAAGGCTGATACCACTTCTTATTGGCAAGTAACTATTAATGTAAATTTGGGCATCAGATGGGAAAAAGGTTTGCCATCCCTAATCTGTGCACTGTTTAATATTTGTACTGTTGATTACCTATTATGTGCTCAGAATTGTAGTTCACATGACATTGTTGACTATGGTGTAGATGGTGTGTTATTTATCTTGTAGGATTTCCACTGATATGCAGCTGGGTACAAACTGTGGATTCCAGAAACTATTAGTACTTTCTGGAGTATCCAAGTTGGAAGATGTGAAGGAAGACAGTACAAACATGCCACATTTTTATGCCAAAACTTTGGGAGATCTCTTGCCTCTCCTTCCAGCAGTACCAATATGATACACTGTCACCCTCAGCCATGTGTATAAATTATGGTGTACCATCATGGCTGTCTGTGTTCTCACATGCTGGTAACATGCGGAAGTGCTGTTTGGCTAAACCACCAGGAAAATGTGAAATGTATTCTATTTTTCATTTCTGAGGTCATGTACACATGATCATTTTTAGTATGTTAATTTTAAAGCTAGGAACTAAGTTCCCTTTAATTTGAGGGTTGTTTTACCATGCATCTTCCTCATGAAATAAAGTGAAATGCCAACTTGATGCACCTAGATAATTTTATTAATATATTCTTAGCTCGACATGTTTCGGGTACATATGTCCATCATCAGGAGCTTTAGATGTTGAGTTGCAGCATATGGTTTTCTGCACTGTAAAGAATTAGATAATATGAAGTGTGTGTGTGTGTAGTGGCTGTATGCCGTGTTATATAGGTGTTTTTTCAGAGCAGTCTGTGGAGTATTGTACAGGTCTGTTTGTGTGGGGACTGGAGGTTAACCTCAACCACGAACCTCTGTTACACACACCCCTCCCACAACCAGGTGAGCAGAAACCTCCCGTCCCCACACAAACAGACCTGTACAATACTCCACAGACCGCACTGATAAAACACCTATATAACATGGCATACGGCCACTACACACACACACTTCATATTATCTCATTTTTTACAGTGCAGAAAACCATATGCTGCAACTCAACATCTAATGCTCCTGATGATGGGCATATGTACCCAAAACATGTCGAGCTAAGAATACATCAATAAAAATACCTAGTTGCATCAAGTTGACATTTCACTTTATTCCATTTAATTGCCTGATATTATTACCATTACAGGTGATCGCTTGTAAACAGACAGATCTGAGCTCATGACATTCCATGAATTTTTATAATAGCACTTTTGGATTTGAATTGTAGGCAGTTTGAATTCCTTATGCCTTATTGGCTGTCCTAAGTGAGGGTTTTTTCATCATTTTCCTCAGCCTATCAAAATAAATTCTATGTCATTGCTTTCAGATAAACCTCTTTTATGTTCTATTGACCATGTATTTCTATATAATCTTGTAAATGAAACCAACTTGGTGCACAATTTTTTCTAAGCGTATTCAATATTATGTATAACCTCTGCATGTTTTGGACCTCTCCAAGTCCATCATCAGGAGGAAGAACTGTATTTTATGTGACACTTGGTATCTGTGTTCTGTATTGCTGAGTGTCTGGTATGTTTGTTAAGTGTTAATTCCATCCTGCATACCAGACAGTCAGCTATACAGAACCCAAGTGTCAATTGTCACATAAAATACAGTTCTTCCTCCTGATGATGGACCTGGAGAGGTCTGAAACATGTAGAGGTTATAAATAATATTGACGAAATACACTGAGAAAAAATTGTACACCAAAATGGTTTCATTTACAAGATTATATACAGATGAACGGTCAACAGAACATTAAAAAAGAGACATGATATTTGAGGATTATATGAAACTCTATCAAGAAAATTTCAAATTTCATTACAATCGGACAAGAATAATGGATACTGTACCTGAAGACTTTATGCACATTTATGACAGTAACGTGCTGAAATATTCTTAGAACAAGAAATATTTCAGACAAAAGGTGTAGAGAAAATCAGAACACACATTTTGTGTTCAATAAATTTGTTTCCAAAAATCATGCTGTTTGTAAGATAATGTGGAAAAACATGGTACAGCAAGTTGAGTTACAGATGAATATAGTACAGCAGAGAAAAGATGTGATTTGCATACAGGATAACTAAGGCAGAATAACCTCACACACACACACACACACACACACACACACACACATGCGCACGCGTAATATAGAGAACTTTTTGTTTTTCCACAGCAAATATTGTTACATTCACATGCCCCAGTGTTACATTATATGTATTTTGCCTGTTGCGTTCTATGTGCATTACTTAGCAATGGTGTCACTTGTTAGGATAATGTAATGTTGGAGTTCACGTGTCTTTCCTCATCTGTCACACCATATGTCTGGACTGAATCTTGAAATAATCACTGCCGTTGTCCATACTCAACATACTCTTATGTGCCCATTCTTCCACCTTGTATTACACTTTTAACCTTTGCAGTATATAAGGCATTATTATATTTCACCAAACATATACACATCACGGTATTATTAATTGGAAAAATTAGTATTTACGATGGATGTGCAAAATGTACTTTGATTCGAGTTTGTGTGGCTAGCTGTAAGAAAGTTGTGTCAAAAAAAAAAAAAAAGTTAAAGGGTGTCAACATAATTCACATCAGCTTTTGTGACCTGCAAACTGCCAGAATATAATTTTTGTGGTTCTTTATAGTTTGTAGGGGCGGAGGGTAGAAAACATTGCACAAAAATTATTCTGAAATTATCTTTGTGTGTCAGTGAATGAAATGTTACGTGTTTGCAGGTCAAGAGATTGTGCCATAATACTTCAGTACATTTACAAAGCCCTGTGTAACAAATGGCCAGTGCCATTCACATTACAGGTATTGTTAAGACTCATTTGTTTGTTAAGTTTAAACTCATTTTTCTGAAGTTCATATGTGGTATTTACATATAGTTCTATGACTGTCTGAGTGAGATTGTTCTTTTGTTTTGAAAAATAAATCTTGTGTTAGTTTTGTCTTATTTTTTTTGCTTACATACCAAGAAATCTGCAAAACATCTGATTTTGGAGAAAGATTAAATGTTAGTCGATAGTCCTGTGTTGAAAGTAGTAGTAAATAATACTTGAGGCAGAGGACTCATTTTTATATCATTATGCAAGGAATTGTGGGGGGGATTGTGATTTGATATGATTTTTTTTTATTGTTTGATATACAGGGTGTTTCACGACTTTAGGGCATAACTGCAGGAGGTGATTTCCTAGGCCTTTGTGATCAAAAAAGTTCATATAAACATGTGTCCGATTTTGGACGGTTACGGAGTTA
>Ga0131853_10026526_pt1 | contig 10420 bp, 4 predicted proteins | sample TergutLab28metaG_FD_92764 | JGI IMG/M metagenome (GOLD analysis project Ga0131853, IMG submission 92764) | Labiotermes labralis P1 segment gut microbial communities from Petit-Saut dam, French Guiana - Lab288 P1 (version 2) (version 2) | ecosystem: Host-associated > Arthropoda: Insects >... | reverse complement strand
TCTCTCTCTCTCTCTCTCTCTCTGTATTTCTGTCTCACACACACATATAAGGTAAATACTGGGCCATATGGGAGTTATGGCGAACTACATGGTAATTACTTTTGCGAAGCTGTTTCAGTGTTACTGTTCGCTATTAGAAAGTTAATCAGGATGAAAGATTTAAGTTCCCAGGACCGCCCTCGACACAGACACGTGCATCGTACGGAAATATAATCCGACATACAATTTTCTATTGTCTTCTCAGTTGGCCAACCTCGCCGCCCCTCTCTTGCAATTACACCAATAAATCCCTCGTACATAATGGAATAATTCTAAGAGGAATTTAAAATTAAATTATCCAACACTAACACACAGTTTCACTACACAGTGACGTAGTATGCATTTTTGTTTTATAATTTCCCTTGCTCTTACGTTGGACTTAAGTTTTAATTCAGTAGTGTCCAAAGTTTTGAGTCTTACGGTAAGCCGTCTGAGTCACAATCTGCAGCTTTTACGTATCAATGATTTGTGATAAGAACTGTGTGACATACGGGGGCATCCTTCCAGAAACACGTCAACAATGAGGTTTTCATCTCGGCCAGTATAAATGTACATATTCTTGGCTAAAAATGGAAAAATTATAGACGGTCTGGATGCTGTACAGAAACATTTCGGACCCTGTCAGACACCGAAACCTCATTTCCCAAATATCCAGCCAGGAGCTTGACCGCTGTACTGGCTGTGATATCTCAAATGCTTTATGGCAAACTGTTTGTCATTTTATTATACGGTCACTGTGAAAATTTAAAAAATTCTAGCTTAGAGTTTTGTTTTTCGCAGGACAGTTGGGAATTGTTTCTTCACGTTTTGACTCCGAGCACAGCTCACTTGCATGACGTATCAATATCATGATTATAAACGCAGAAATTCTTTTATATTCCTCTCGCCATGCGCAAAACGTGTGAAATTCGGCTTTTCGGCAGAATTATGTGAAGAGTGTGTTGCATCATGGGGCGAGACGGTGGCGTGGTTGTTTGAGGCACTAGACCACAAAACGGGGCATTCCTAGTTCGATTCCCGGTGGGGTACTCGGAAATGCTGAAGTCCGCATTCAGTATCCCTGCGGTCCTTCTCAGAAATGAGTACGAAGGAATTTCCTTTGGGGATAAACTGCGGCTGATTCATCGAGATGACATCTCTGCCTCCCTATCAAAGTAAGGATGGAAGGAGACTTCATGACTTGTGACGGGAAAGCTTAAAAACCATTGAATCATCTTGTTGAAGTGCCCTGTGTCTGAGAAATTAACGTGGACAGTACTGCCTCTGCCTCGTTTGTGTCTAACTTGTTCCGTTGGTAGTTTTGGTAATGGGTAAATGGCCAGTTTATGCAGACTGAGAAAATCAGTTCCGGATCAGCTACACAAACCGTACACACACAACACTTTATTATAATAATCCACAAAGCTAAATGTTTCGGCTGTACGAGACAACCATCATCAGCTTCACATTTCAGAAATATATAACAAAAAAAGAATTCCTACAGCTCTAGCTATACATACAACTGTAAAAAACTGAAGCATGAATTCTGATGATGTTTGTACAGCCGAAACACGTAGCTTTGTCGATTATTATTATTATTATTATTATTAATTGCTATGTATGGAAGAGTTATCTTTTTGTCGCGTATTGTATGGACACAGAAGGGATGGTGCACGTTGTAAAGCATTTCCTTTATGTGATTTTCCTTTGTTTCTTTGCTCAGTTTGTGGTACATTACACTAGCATGACATCTGCTAAATGGATGAGTCAAGGAAGTAATACTGCAGTTTCAATTTGCAGACCTGCCGAATCGCACGCAGTCTCCGAAGACACGCCCTCAGCCTTAACTCCGTATCTGATTAGTGACTTCTTCCCAGCTGCTTACATATCTTTGTGATTTCTCGTTCCGGTTCCGTCATAGTGGGAATTCTTCAGGCTTCCCTTGTGACTGGCTGCCAAAAGAAGTTGCAATGCATAGGTATGAAACATCATACATAACTGAGAAAGAAAAAATGTTACATACTTCCGAGAAGAAACTGGAATTTCGATGCACCATTAACTAAGCACTGTATCTGCAGAATCAGAATCAACAAAAAAAAAAAAACGGTTCAACCAATCATCCTCACGTAGGGCACAAATGCAGTTCTCTAGCTACATTCCAAGCAGGCATTCAGGGGAGGTAGCGGTATAGTTCTACCCGTACTGGACCCTGGCGATAAAAGGAGGTGGGTGGTCAGCGCCACGCTTCGGCCACTTTACCCACCCACCCCCACCCCCTCCCCAGAGAGAGAGGCCCGTGTCTATTTTTCTCGGCCTTGGATCCGTCTGGATGATACCGGAAAATTTTACTCTCAGCAGGTTTGGAACCACGAACCCTCCAGTCTCTAACGAGTCGTTACAAAATTATTGGAGTGGTTGGGGCATGCGGTCACAATGGTTCAAACAGGAGTATTTAATGAAACTAAAAGAAGCAAAGTAGTAGATGAAGAAGTGGAAGACAATGGGTGAGGTGGCTGGGAGGTCGGGAAAGTGATGATGGGCCGCAGTTGGAAGTGAAGTTTAGGGGATACGCTTCTTGCACACGTCCCCGTTTTCGACCAGCCGGCAATTTCCGACACTCGCCGGGCAAAGTAGTGAAACAGGGAAGCACACACGTTTTTACACCACCTGGTCTTGAGACCGGCCGGCTGCCGGTCGGCAACCGGAGCTTTCCACTACTGTGCCCGGGTGCCGGTAGACAGCTGAGTCACAGTGGTGCATGTGCTGCTTGTAGACACATTGACACACTCCAGTTTTTGGCCGGTCATATCCGAGCGGCCACCTTCCACTGCACTTCCAGTAGAGTACTTAGACAGAACACTCATTCTGAGATTTGTCGTGGTTTGTGAAGATGAGTGATTTTGAGTTAGATATAGAATTATTAATTTTTCTTACGGAATCCAGGCCTATGTTGTGGGACAAAACGGACGATATTTGTAAAGAGAATAATGTAACAAAAAAGGCTTGGAGATTAGCGGTTATGGTCTTAAAGAAGACTTTGAAATACCAGGATTTGATCACGACGACGATACAAAAACAACATAACAATAATTGTATTACGTTCCTTTGCAGATCGCTACGCATACACGGCTACTTGGTCACCGTCCTTGGTCTTTCGACTGGCCGGTGAGAATCGGAGATGTTGTTAAATTTCCGAGGTATGTTCTCGCCCATCCGGTAATCTGTTGGCCAGTTGGCAGCCGAGATGAGTGTAGGAAGCCATAGAGACAAATTACAGAAATGAAGAGGCATATGTCGCACAGGATGCGACGTTGCTAGGAAAACGTAGGGCCAAGAAATTGGCCTAAGTAAAACAGCCTTTACCCTTTTACTTCCTCTTACGTCAGTTTTTATTACAAATAGTTCTTTCGGGACTATTTGCAAAGCAATTTCCAGCAGCGAGTTTTAGCTACTTCATGTTCGTCTGTTCGATTGTCATGCCTTTGCACAGTTACAGGCAACACATCTTTCACTCACAAGCAAACGAAAGAAGGGAAGGACGGCAAATGTGTTGCTGAGGTAAGCAGATAATACATCTTAGAGTACGTTCTGTAAAATCTGAAGAAGGTCACACCTAAAAATACTGACATTTACGAAGTTTCCACAGAAAACGCGAATTTAGAATGAAGGAAGAATAACACAGAGAACTTGCAAAAAAAAAAGTTACACTCTGCGGGCATTTCCTGTCTTGTTTTTCTCTCTTGTCCATAGATCTGTTTCTGTGTTATCTATGCCGGACTGAGAACCACTGTTTAACAAACACTGATCCACATATCATCTACTGAGTCGCAGTTGGCTAGTCTTCCCATCCTGCACATCACTGGTTGTTAAAATAATATTATGTGAGTTACTGGACAATTAGGTTTGCTGTCAGGTCTTTTGTGAGGGATTGTTACATTATGCAACCCGTCGCCCTGGCTTGAAGAAATTCCCTTGGGGGGCGGCATGTTGCGGGGGCAGAGCGAGCGTGAATCACTTATCATAAAACTTCGACATATCAATATTTTCCCTCCAACACTCTTTAAAGACTGAGATATTTGCCAGTTTCTGTATGTATGATCCCAAACAACAATCCACAACGCATAGAGAATTTACGATATTCTTTCTAGCACATTTGCAATACCTTTCACTTCAAGTCTCGTCACTTAATTTTTTTATGTAGTAAACATTGGCTGAGGGTTTTCTTGTTTTGCACGAGTACTTGGAGACTTTTGTGATCAAAATTGGAAAATATTTTGCAGAATGTATCAATAATACAGTACTAATCTTTCCTTTTAAGAAACATGCAAATGACAAATAACATTTCTTGTTTTTCTTTTACGCTTCTTTTAAAATAAACTGAATGTTAAGGCCAGGTGATGGTTTCTTTAGACCTCCCTAAGACGGAATTTCGACTTGTTGTTTTGGAAATGGCGACCTTGAAACCGACTTATATTTCAGTACACTTTATACCTCTCAAATTTAACAACAGTAGATATGCGGGGACAGAAAAAAGGCTCTTGGACAAGGAATAGCACAGAATTCACAAATATTTTCAAGATAGGGGCCTTGAAGTTCAGGTTATTTTGCATGAACAGCTTGTTGGGTTTGTTTCTTAAGGGCGCGCCCTGAATTGCACAGGTCGAAAATGAGAGAGGTTGTAGGAGTCAGATCTGGCCTATTTAAGCCACAGCCCCAGCATGTGTTGACAGGGAGTGACAGACAATATGAAGAAGTCAGGTATGTGCGCGTGTCATAATGACGTGCGTGTTTTGTGCAAAAAAAACTACTTCATAACTCTGCTCCAGTTTCGGATTCCACACTGAAAGGCATGTTGCTAAGGGGGTCTGTGTGTTAAGCCTAATTTTTAGATTGCAAATAAATATAATCACAAAAATTGTGGGTGAAAATATCCCCCTCCTTTGTTAATTTCTGTAATTAGTTGTCAATGAAGTCTGAAGAACAAAAGGCTTAATTCCATGTCTAAACAATCAGTGAAGTACTATATTTTAACCCCAACTGAAAAACTCCCCCCCCCCCCCAAATGGAAGTAGAGTTGGGTGCAAAATAGAGACATGTGAGTTTACCATAATAATGATGGTTATCTTTCCGCACAAACAACTGACACAGATGTGACTAATATTAACAAATGAATGAACACACAAGGCCCTAAGTTTTATTCTTCGCAAGCCCACCATTAAAAGCCTCTCCATTTCCCCGTACTTCTATTTACTTTGTTGTAATTGTACATCTGGCCTTTATGAACATTCAGTTTTGTGGGACAGTACTGCTTTAGAGGGACAGAATTCGTGATTTATAAACCATCTTACAGGCTTATTCAACACATCTGTCAGGCAATTAGTAGTAACATAAAGAGAAGAAATACTAAGTAGCACGCATTCTTGCATAGACCGAGAAGAAATGTTGTGTACTGCCAGTTCTACGTTGATAAGTTTTTAGCTTCTTCAAGCTTGATGGCAAATTGGAGAATTAGATGTGAAGATTTGTATACGCGTCAATATGTTTAGAAATGTTATTAAACCTACTGAAGGGCGACGTTTTTTAATCAATTAAGTTATTAATGCACATTCCTCAAAACCGTAGGAACAAACAGTACAAGATGTAATGAACAGAAGTCCATAATTTGAGCAACATTTGCTATGAAAACGCAAAACTTATAACAAACTTCAAGTTAGCAATAACAGTTGTTTAGCTAACAAACGAGAATATATTCGGTGTAAAATCTCAGTTGATAAAAAGCGGTGTATTAGCGGCAGCACAATATGCAAAACAAGATGTTAACAACTGAAGGTGGCCCACCGACATCTTATGCTCACAAAACCTACATCGAGGTACAAAGTCCGTCTGGTGTAAGATATGTGCATTTGCCACAAAACCAACTCTGCGACTGTACACTGATGGCTCCACTCTGTGCACAGCACTGCCTTACCTGGCTCAGTAAGTAGCCTAAGTGTCACGATTAATGTCTTATTTCTAAGTCTACATCCGGCTAGTAAATTCCCATTTTGTACAAGAAAATAGTTTCATTTCCTTGCATTAACCGTTATTTCTTGCACTCATTCTTCACATGTTTGCCTCAGATTTTCACTCACCAGTTTGCTAGACAGCACTTGACGACAAAACACAATTGTTAAGGAATTATCAAACCCATAAATCAGTTAGACCCTCCGCCTGCCGCGTGGCAAAAAGCGTATTAAAAATGTATAAGAAACTATCTTTATTCTAACATTGTGTATAAACGATTTGGTTTGTATCTCAAAAGAAAAATACACTGTAACTTTTACAAAGGCCAGTCAGTGAATGTTGTATAAAGGAACACATGATGTTCGCTGTAAGATTCATAAGGTGCACCAAAATAACCTGTGTGGACAACGTCCAGAGCCTTGACTGTTACATCTGGCAGAGCACATGTATATAAGTTGTAAAGTTCTGTTACGGTGGAGTGTTCAGGTTATAGGCTCCCGAGTTTGACATTTTTAGTGTGGCAATTTGATATCGGCCTTTCGGAGGAATAAATAGCTAGCCATCATGTTCCTCTGCAACTTCTGTAGGGAAGTACTTGCCAGAGTCAAAACCCGGAAAGAAGTAAACACGGTTCTCTTTTTTTTTTTTTTTTTACGTTTTGCTGACCGTACATATCAGTAATTTAACCAACTTGATGCACAAAATTTGTTTCACAATAAGTTTTATTTCACCTATAGGTGTGATGATACCAGAGGCTGTGTAATGCAATTTTGACCTCCTCATGATGAGCAGATGTGCTCGAAACATGTAGAGGCATGAAATAAAACTTCTTGTGAAACAAATTTTGTGCATCAATTTGGTTAAATACTGAGATAAAAATACGGTTCTTATATTTTTTGAAACATGGTTTCATCTCTAGAGGTTGTGCATTTTATAGCGGCATGGAAAATTGATAATGGAGTTGGTTCTGTAATACATTGTAAAGTGACGGTGATGACACTTTTCGTCATTATACTTGTACTGGACAGGAGAAATGGGTGACATGAGAAACCTGCTAGGCCAGGTACAAAAAAAATTAACATAAGAGCATTATGAATACACCAGAGTGCTCAGAACCTAATAAAGTACAGGCTACTAATGAAATCTGCGTCTCCTGTACAGTCGTCAGCTTGTCAGTAACAGATATGTCCTTTTCGCATGAATAGTCACGTACTTGTGGCCGTCTGTACGTAATTGTGCAAAATATGACAGCTGTAATCGAGAATAATTCTATTGTCATTTAAAACGCGAAACGTGAGTTTGAAATAATAAAGGGAGGACAAATCAGAATACCTTGATGTAAATAGCTGGTTGACAAAGCCATTGTTTGAAGATCGTGATTTTTTTTAAACAAACGTTCGCTTTCAAATTTGCCTTGAATATGATAAATTTTTTTTATGGAACATTATCACTACGCAAGTCAAATCCAGTGCCACAAGACGGCAACACCGAACGTCAATACGAGTCTGCTCTATGTTACGTATGTTTTACTTCAAAATATTAGTACCACACTGTTACAATACCTTCTCGCAAAATATGTGTTATGGGCATTAGCCAATTTTCCCCTGCAAAGAAGCGAACAAACTGAATTCATTATTTTACATCGTGGCTTATCTTTTAGTTCATATACCGTACTTCCCCTTGCCCTAACCAGAATTTATGACACGAGAAGGTGGGGGGGGAGGGGATTGAGAGCTCGTAATTTTGCAATCATAGAGGACGGCGAAAGGGTGACGGTTTGTAGCGGTGTATAGAGCCACAAATTTGTGATTGTGACAGTTGATTCTACTGGGACGTGGCACGCATTGTTACTCTGAAGTGCGTCCACACTACTCGTGTTCGTGCTCGTGCTCGTGATCATCGGACACAACAATGCAGGCTCGCCTATGGGCTCGTAGTATCCAACCTGCAAAGCGTCTTGATGAGCCATCCATGTCCAGCACTGCGGTGGATCGCCTGGTTTTGGACTCGGGCCCATGCATGACACGTCCTACATTTACTGAGATGCACAAATCGGGGCACGAGGTCGAGCCAAATAACGAGCAGTCTGGACGCACCTTAAGACAGACGTTTAGGGGACTGGCGATTAATTGTCGGTGGGCATTTCCGAGTTATTCGTTGTTGTGTTCTAATTACCAGGAAGTTTCCTTTCTAAAACGATGTTTCACTTGAAATAAAGTGAAATGCCAACTTGATGCAACTAGGTAATTTAATTGATGTATTCGTGCCGCACGGCACCATCCGCACCATACACACGACCTACGCAGCGGCTCTCAAGACCACCACCCATCCAAAAACTCGGTGCAGAAAACCATATGCTGCAACTCAACATCTAATGCTCCTGATGATGGGCGTTTGTACCCGAAACATGTCGAGCTAAGATCACATCAATAAAATTACCTAGTTGCATCAAGTTGGCATTTCACTTTATTTCATGAGGAAGATGCACTCTCAAACAACCCTCATGTTTCACTTGTCGGAAGCCAAACACCGCTTGCGTTAACGGTACGACTTGGTAACTCGTTACGTTAGTGGAAAAAAGCATCCATTACCATTAGCAAAGCTTGACTAAGTCTGATTCGTTTACGTAACGTCGTCTGAATAACCGTATATTTAACTTAAATACTGGAATTCAAGAATATAGACCAAGCTGGGCACACTTTTAAGAATATTTACTGGGCGATTTTTAACTTAGTAAATAACCATGGCAACAGCGTCCATCTGGCAAGAGGAGTTTATAAACGCATTCATGGGCTCCTTTGAGAATCACTGCCCCCTCAAAGCCTCATTGTTACAGATTTGACCAAGAACTTCACTGCCTTCTAACAACCTTGTCCTGTTAGGTGTTTCACATGTATTCGTGCGCCCGCTGACCATCACTGTTACCTCAAAACCCCATCTTGTCACGGATATGACATGTATACTTTCGTCCCCTGATCTTGACAGCTACTACCAAACATCACGGTGTCACAAGTTTAAAATATATGTTTGTGCCCTTGAATTTGATTACTGCCTCAAAGCCTTGCTCTGTCTCAGGTTTGACATGTATACTTGGTCTCAACTTAACCGCTACCTCAAAGCCTCGCCGTTCAGTAGCAGTCTAACGAGAAGTCGAAGGCTCCGTCGTAAAGTCAGCTTTGCCAGCACTCCCACTGTGAGGAAGAGCTGATGCGTGTGGGAGATAGCTCTAATAGCAAAGTGTGAATGAAGCAGATAAAGAAAAAGACTTCCCATCACTCAACATGTTTTTGTTCTATCTATCATCTTCATTACTCCAAAGTTACTTTTTACCTTCGTACTTGTGCGTCCCCCCCCCCCCACACATCTTTGTTACTATTTTATCCTTTTCGTCCCTTTCTTGCATTGTTCAAACAAAATGACTCTCTCTCTTTGTGTTTTCTTATTGTGGGGGGCACATCTGATTTTGCCACGTTCGGTTTACTTTGTCCAACTCTATGGGTCCACTGAGACGGAAGTCGTTAGAGGAGAGAAGTAAGATGTGAAATCAAGAGGAAAGAGGAAGAGAATAGAAATGTGGAACAGAAAAATGAGCAGAAAATAAAAGAACAGGGGAGGAATTTACACTGATATAGTAATATATTTTGAAAAAAAGAGAGAATTAATGTTTACACAGCTGATTGCTGATTAAACTGAATGCGGAGGTCGAGAAGCAACATATAGGACATTCCAGAAAAACAAAAGGAATGGTTGCAGAGACTGACGGATGGGCGGATGGATGGTTAAGCATGAATGGGCAAGTGGATGAATTGATACCTTGTTATTCTGACAGACCGATACCTATATGCAAATTGCGAGATGTGCTTCCACATAAACAATTCCGTTTTGAACCAATTCAATTTGTATAAAAAGTTTAAATTGGATCAGAATTGTTCTGAACCTGCATGACTTGACATACGCGCAAGCACACACACACACACACACACACACACACACACACAACGGCGGGCACTGAATTTGATGCACGTAATGAGTGCAATTAGTATGCAAAAATATTGACAAACTATTTCGTTCATAACGGTAAAACATTAAAGGGGTATTTTGTAGGTTCCTTGCAAGGCACAATTTAAAAAGAATTACCGGGCTAGCATTGGGAACCGTTTGGTTTGGTTTGGGATAAATATTAGTACATCGTATTCGTGACTGGAAATAAATTTCATAAAATTATAACGTTTAATTTTTTCTCTATTTTTAATCCAGCCATTTTTGTTTTCTTGGTTTCGTGATGTTATATTCTTCTACTTGTGCTGTCTGCGTGATTTTACTGTAGACTCCTAAATCAGTATGTAAATATGTAAATGAATTATTATTATTATTGTTATTATTATTATTATTATTATTA
>Ga0131853_10026524_pt1 | contig 10421 bp, 7 predicted proteins | sample TergutLab28metaG_FD_92764 | JGI IMG/M metagenome (GOLD analysis project Ga0131853, IMG submission 92764) | Labiotermes labralis P1 segment gut microbial communities from Petit-Saut dam, French Guiana - Lab288 P1 (version 2) (version 2) | ecosystem: Host-associated > Arthropoda: Insects >... | reverse complement strand
TCTATGTTATCACAACGCTTACTCGTCTGTTTCTTCACTTATTTTAGGTGATCACAACGCTTCCTCGTCTGTTTCCTCATTCGTTCTAGGTGATCACAACGCTTACTCGTCTGTTTCTTCACTTATTTTAGGTGATCACAACGCTTCCTCGTCTGTTTCCTCATTTGTTCTAGGTGATCACAACGTTTCCTCGTCTGTTTTCTAACTTCTAGGAGTTCACAACGCTTCCTCGTCTGTTTCTTCACTTATTCTAGGTGATCACAACGCTTCCTCGTCTGTTTCCTCACTTGTTCTATGTTATCAAAACGCTTCTACGCCTGTTTCCTCACTTGTTCTAGGTGATCACAGCGCTTTCTCCTCCTTGGTTTATCTATTTATCTATCATTAGTAAGCTGTATAGATGATAAAGCTTCCTTTAGTAATGTAAGATAGTCTGTAATGTGTTGTTGCAGAAGAAGTTGTCTTTTACTCCGCGCACTTCCTTATTCTGTAAAATGTCCAGAGAAACTTGTGCGAGGGTTTACTCAGCGAGATACTTTGTCTTCCCATCTGTAGTGTCGACGGGTTAAAATTTGCTTCGTTTAAAAACACGAAAACGTAGGATGAAACGGTGTGCGTGTATAATATATGTATATGATTTTATCAAGCTTGTTCGTTTCGTAATCTTCAATGATTAGGCGTGTTACGCCCGACAAAATTTGTCTTTCGACGATCTTATTTTCCAAAGGGTTTCCAACATTTCGTTTTCCTAGTTTATCGTAATTCGGTTTTACGGCTTTCTTCTCCCTTCTTCCAACATGCCTGGTCCACATTTATTCCTGTTTGTATCGTTACTTATCCGTAGTTCCTTTCGGATCTCTTCTCTCTCTCGTGATATTGGTGCGTGTTGCTGCTACTGACCTCATAAAATGGACTGCAACAGTCGCTGTCTAATATTATTATCTGCTCTTGCTCAGATTGTTCTGAGTGAGAAGGCACGGTCTGTCATTGTCTTATGTAAATCTCTCGTTGTTTTTGTTAAATGCATTTTCTGGAGATGGTAGTATCGTAGCTACTGGTAGGGTCATGCAAGCCAGGCAAGTCAGCAGAAGATTCGGACGAAGTGTCCCACAACGAGGGTTAAGGGGGGTTCCTGAGGCATTTATCAACCTCCTGGGGGAGCACAACTCAAAATCAAAGCCTGGCCCTCCAGGCTGCTAGCTCGGCATGAACTTTACGACCACCTTCCGTAAAAAACGGCAGTGTTGAGAAGCCCAAAAGAGAAAGCAAGGCCAAACTTAAAGGGATGTAGCGCTAAATAAGAAGAATAAGATTAAGATTATTTTATGGACTTAATTAATTTAATTTATCCTTATTTCATAAAATATTTCACACCGTAACTAATTAATTTGACTTGACTAATTTGTATTTTAGCCTTGTGGATTCGAGCTCATGACCTCAGTGTTAAATCTAACATCATGCTGGGCAGATAGTTGGCACTAGTGATTTAAAATTGCCTTCCCTCCTCTTGTGAGTAATTCCGTAATCGATAAGTATCTAATTGCCTGTGTCGACGGCTGGACTTCGTGTATGAAAGTTCACTAGTCTAATGAAAGAATAATACAAGATGTGTGCGTGTTTGCTTAGTATGTTTTGTTTCGAAAGTAATGAAAAGTTTCCATGTGACTTGTGTTTATTTATACAGCCCCCCCCCCCTTTGCAGCTACATTCTGCATTCCTTTTTTGAGAACTTGAGTTTTAGTGCCACACTTAAGGCTGCCTTTCTGGGTAGCTCTTAACGCGGATACCTAGCTTTCTTTATTGCCTAGATAAGGTAGAGTGTGATATCCTGCCGTGATGTTTTATGAACGCTGTACCTAGCTCTATACAGCCCCAATTTCGCCTTTACCCGCAAACTTCTTCGTCACATGCCAAGGTCTTACCGTGATATCTCAGCTTGCTTTGTGAAATAGCTTTGTGCCGAAGTGTGAAACCCCCAGGCTAAATATGCAGAGAACTATTACACGGGAGATGGAAGGGGAGTGAAGTCATCGTACGCAGGAAGAAGGACAAATTTATGCTATTATTCTTCATTAAGTCAAGTGCGTGTTTTGTATGGGTGTGAAACTTGGTCGCTCACATTGAGGGAGGAACGTAGGCAGTGGGTGTTTGAGAATAGGGTGTTGAGGAGAATATTTGGGTCTAAAAGGTACGAGGTGACAGGGGAGTGGAGAAAAGTACATAATGAGGAGCTTATTGATCTGTACTCCTCACCCAATATTGTTCGGGTGATAAAATCGAGAAGAATGAGATGGGCGGGGCATGTAGCGCGTAGGGGGAAGAGAAGAGGTCTATACAGGATTTTGGTGGGGATACCTGAAGGAAGAAGACCACTTGTGAAAACCTGGCCTCGATGGGAGGATGATGTTAAGATGGACCTTCAGGAAGTGGGATGTAGGGGTATGGACTGGATCGAGCTGGCTCAGGATAGGGACAGTTGGCGGGCACTTGTGACTGCGGTAATGAACTTTCGGGTTCCATAAAATTCGGGGAGTTTCTTGACTAACTGAAAACCTGTTAGCTTCTCAAGAAGGGCTCTGCTCCATGGAGTAAGTAAGTAAGTGAATTGCATGGTTTGGGAGCGACTCTTGAAGCTTCTCTTGTTTGGCCGCATTGCACGGAGCTGCATTTTTTCCCTCCACAAAAGAGCGTATGTACACCGAGTCATGGCGGTATAAACGTGCGCTCGGTTTGAAGAAGTTTTCTGCACCTAAATTCAAAGCAGTCTGAAAATTAAAGTCAGAATCACCACACGTGTCTGGAGAAAATGCCGGTGAATATGTTGGCACAGTTGCGGATTCTTTAATGACACTTCAAGTATAAGCTTCGAGCAGTTCCAATGATGTAAGTTATGATGAAATTTTTAAGTTTCGATCGATTAAATTTGATATATTTCGATCGTCCTCGTACTTGCGAGTGACGACTGCAGCTTATTGTGTTGTCAGTCCGAACAGACTGTTGCAGCACAAAATTGTGTCAGAGCAATGTTATATGGAATTCTGACACCGCAAGTGAACCTAGGCTAATTTAATTTAATAATTGTCCAACAAGATGCGACATATTCAGTTTATTACATTTCTGTAGGCAGCTGTACATGTTTCGTGTGTTCACACCCATCATCAGGAGCTCGTAAAACTGTAGTTACAGCTTCTGGTATTGATTAACCGGATCTACTAACATCCGCTCTCGTTGTTCCATACGGAACAATATAAATACCAGAAGCTGTAATTACAGCTGTACGAGCTCCTGATGATGGGTGTCAACACACGAAACATGTACAGCTGGCCTACAGAAATGTAATAAACTGAATAAGTCGCATCTTGTTGGACAATTATTACATTCGATTCACGATGCACGGACCCATGTATATAAAATTTAAACCTAGTCTGTCCGTTTTTTTTTGCATTAATACGTTACTTGTTTACCAATACTTTTACTGAAAAAAAGACTTCTGTTTTGTCTATTTGTCCGTCGCGCTCTTTAATCATATTTTAATAACCTGTCGTCTTGAAAAATGCCTATTGTGGCCACCTTAAATCCCTCACCATAATTATTATCGACAGAGCGACCACTTATATTAGAGACAGACAGACAGAACAATATACAATGTCAATTTATAATTTCACTGAACTTGTGTGAAGATATAAAATTTTTTGACGCTAAATTAGGAATATAGAATAAGGGCACCTGCTAACATTTTGCTGAGGAGAATAGTTGGATCTCAGAGAAATGAAGTTACAGGAGATATAGACTTTCTTAGTAAGGGCAGTTGTAAATTGTACTTTTCAGTGCATGTTACTATAGCGATGAAATTAAGAATTAAATATGTTAACGCATAAGGGAGAAGTGCACACAAAATTTCTGTCGGGAAAACAGGAGCATCAAGTGTGCACTTGCAATCTTGCGTAGAAGTTACAGAACAAGTTTTAGGTGGCGGAGGTGATTACAGGAGACAGCGATATCAAGGGTTTACACAGATACAGTAAACGTTATTTAAAACCTAAAGGCACCCACTGAATGTTGATATCTGCCAACGAGGTCATTGATTTGATTAAACTGGACAAATATGATTGTTCCGGGCGTATTGAATGCATAAAAAGGCCTATAGTTTGATAAGAATCATGGGCAGTATTGAAAGGGTGCAGCATCGTGTGCAGTCTAACTTAATCCACAGAACGGTCGTTATATTTGGCTACATTAGACACACACTGACGTTGCACGCATTGCTTCCACTGATAACAAACCCTTTATATGCCATTGTCCACCCTCACTCCAAAGCAGATATTCCAAACACTATAATAATTTAAGAAGTTTGTGGAAAATGGGCATAACTCTGCCTTTAGACAATGTTTTCAGTAAGCGTTGTGTAGGAAAAACCAGCAGCTCTTACGTCTCATTTTGGCAAATAATTGCATTCTTCCTGCACTGGTTAATAATAAGTGTAATTTTAAACCAAGATTATATTACAAGCAGTTAGAAGAGGCGTTCTCAATTGTGTGTGTGGCCACGCGGTCTAAGGCGTGGGTCTGCGGCCGCTCGCTGGGGTTGCGGGTTCGAATCCTTCCGAGGGTATTTATGTCTGTGTCTTGTTAATGTTGTGTGTTGAAAGGTAGAGGTCTCTGCTACGGGCCGATCACTCGTCCAGAGGAGTCCTACCGAATGTGGTGTTTCTGAATGACTGTGACGAATAATCTGCTATGATGAGGAGGTGTTGCCATGTGGTTTCTTTTTATATCCTGTATTTTCGTACGCTGTCTTATCTTGTCCTGTACTGTCTCTTATTGTAATGTGTTACTACGATTTAACCGGTATTGTTTTGTGCTGCCCTGCCCTATCTTGTTCCATGTCGTTCTGTTGTGTGTGTTGTGCTATGATATTCCGCGTTGATTCGGTGCTTGACTCATATCGGAGGAGACCTGAAACTTTTAGAGAAGGTCGTCTCGTTCAAAATTAATTCTGAATTGAAGCAGAATAAATGATAACGGATTCTTATATAGTAAGTATGAGTCCTTTTTTTCAACAGGGAATGAATGCCTGAGAATGAAAGAGAAGTTGGCCAATGTGTGGACCTAGGGATTTTGAAGGAAAGGGTTGCGCCTATTGTGAACTTCCTGGTAGATGGAGGGACTGAGGAATACCGTGAACAGGTTAGGACGGAGAAATATGTGATCCACTATTTCTTATTATCAAGAACACAGAGGGCAGCTTGAACCTGTTCTCTTCTGCAATCTAAATCGTGGCCTGTACCCAGGGCAACTGTATGCACGCTCTACGTGTCCTCGTACGCGCATTAGAAAGTTCCTGCGAGATAGAACGTTTTTTCACGTACATAATTCAAGTATAGGGAGCAAACTGCATTGGGGTCCAGCGTATACATTGTTACACCCCGATGTGCTTCATAAATATAATCTAATGGTGCTATTAAGCTCTTGGCTTATGTTCTGCCCTGTAGTGATATGTTGCAGAAATGCCAGTTCATTTGCTGTTGGACCTCATTGAAATAGCTGACGACCGCTTCCTCCCTCCCCACTTTGTACCCCCTTCTTTGTATCTGTACACAGATTATGAGCCACTTTAATAGGTGCGTACAGAAACTGACGCTGTGTGTTGCGGCCCACCCAGCTGAGCTCGTACCGACTTTACTATCTGCCACATAAAATAGCCCTTCCTGCCGGTAGGCTATCCACACTCCCGCACAAACAAATTTATCAAGTTCTTCTGGACCAGAAGTGCACAAAGGACATTTCCTGACCACGGCTAGGGAAAGCTGTCAGGAAGAATACTCTGCTTTTATATTCTCAGAGGAGATAAAGTACAGAAGTTTAGCAAAACGATTCGAATGCTGTTGGACTGGAAACGATTTTTTTATTTGTGAGATCCGAGGTCACCATGGCAGTAAATATGAAGATTTATGTATTGTGCAATATGACGCCGTATAGTGTGATAGCTGAGTGGCGACGTCTAAAAAGTATGTACTGTCTTCATCATCAGGAGTAACCGTGAATGAAACGATTTTATCGTAACTTTTTAAATCGCGGTGGTTACTATTTGTACCAGTCTTTTTTAGCCTGTAGAAGCTGCGCTTTCTCCGCGTGTACTTCTTACGATCCCTAAAATAAGCATCGATTATTTTTCTAACGGCGTTAAACCGATTGGTTCTTTGCAGTGGAGACGGTATTCGTTTAAATGAGAAGGGTACACTTCGCACGATTGTCCTGCTTCAGATGATCATTTAAAATGGCCACATCATATAAAGAAGCCCTAAATTTAGGGAACAGACTTGGAAAATTGGCATTATTGCACATGAAGTAACGTCTGAGAGTCGGTAGTTTTTCAAACGATCAGTCCCAATTCTAGGAATACATTTAATATATAAAAGTAAAATGCAACGTTACAAGAGGTAGCAATTAATAACTTAGATAAAGTAATGATTTAAGCTATGCCGTGCACAGTTTGTGCTGCTTGCATCATTGCCTGAAATTCAGCACTCAGTTTATCGCCCGGAAAGTGAACTGATAAAGCGCCAACGCGCCATAATTCCGTACATTGTGTCGTCATAACGTTGTCACCCGTGATGTCGACGTACTTCTTGTTATTCCTAATGTGACTAGCCCACAAAGCTTTCTTTGCCGCTGAGTTGCCTGGACTTTTTTTTTTTTTCAGCAAGCGGCTGAAAAATGTCAAGCTGCCCTTCAGCTCCGTCTGGTATCGGCGTTAAGCACACATGTACTTGTGCCCTCGCTGAACTGTATGTCTGAATGGCGTGATGCTTCGTGTACGGTTGATGATATTGATTTCTTTTGTTTTCTTTGCAGGTAAGAATTGACTCTCGTTACCTACACGTTTGGTGTTCTGTGTCGGTAAGTGCTGTAATTCCGTTACTGTGGTGCAGTGCCCTGTTGCTGTATACACAGAATTAAGGGGTGAAATCTGCCAAATTTAACTGCTACTGTGTTGTCACAAGCTGCATTTTCTAAACCAAAGAACTGCGTCAAAACTCCAGGGTACTATTTTTCATTTCCACAGACCTATCGCTATTATTATTGTTACAGTAATTCATTTTTGTGAAGAACTTAGTGTGGGGTTTTGTTTGTAGTTCCAGGCACGTTTGCTGTGTGGGTCGGGATAGTTCAGTCGGTATGGGGACTGGCTACGGGCTGGACGGTCCGGGGATCGAATCCCGGTGGGGCGAGATTTTCCGCACCTGTCCAGACCGGCCCTGGGGCCCAGCCACCCTCCTGTACAATGGGTACCGGGTCTTCCCCGGGAGTAAAGAGCGGCCGGGGTTTGAAGCTGACCCCTCACCCCCTTCTAGTGCCGTGGTCAAGAAAGAGTAGAGCTATACCTCCACTCCCCCTATGGGCCGTAGGGCCTGTACAGAGCCTCAGTGCCTGTACAAGGGTGCTCTTTACCTTTACGTTTGCTCTACTACAGAGCGCCCTGTCAAATGTCTCAGTCCATCCGTCCGTCTGCACGCGTGTTGAAGGTAAAGAAGCTCTGACCTGATGTTCATGAAAATCAAAACAGGGGAATTTTGCGAAACATTTTTGGGGCTTCTCAATTGTGGTTTGAAATCGGACAAACATTGTGCTGTAGAATCCGCGTGTATCTTGAGCATTCGTAGGCCTACCCCCTACTCCCACGCAAAAGGCAAAGAAAGTCGTTATTGCATTTAGGTACAGTGAGATGCGATCTGTTATATTCGTATTGGTTTCAAGAGCGTACGTTAAATGACACTAGTGCCGACCACACTTCACATATTGGCGCGCTCGCCGTTCCGTTATCTTCAACTGCTTACATTGTAAACTGCGAGGTTTGGCTGTCCCTCTGTAGCATCAATTCTGCAAGGACATGTGCAAACCTACAGAGAATATCACGAAGGGTGGTTGGCCTTGCATATATATATATATATATATACATGCATACATACTTGCATGCATTCATACATACATACATACATATACAGGGTCCGGCAGAAAAACCAGACGATTTTTAAGTTACAATAAAATGAAAAGTATACTATCTTTTAACGTGAATTTATTACTAAAATTATCTTTATCTCAAAGAATTTTAATTACATATTCACTTCCTGAATATAGTGTCTGTGAGGTGGCGTCCCTTGTTGTCAGTACATTCCCGCAAGCGAAAGATTCTGACAAAAACCTGAAGCAATCATTCGAAGTCCTCAGGAGTTCTAAGTGAAGGTTATCTTCCTGGAGGCTTTCTTTTTGCGGCAGACGCTGTTTCTCTGCAGTTTCTCACCCACAACAGTACAGTATTGCGACTAGGGACACTGTCGTTCCGATGAATATTGAGGTGCCGACGAAATATCAGCTGAGTCACAACGACAGAATCGTTGTTTTAAAAATACGTCTCCACAGCGAAAGCCCGATGCTGTACAGACCATTGCTCCATGGCAACTGAAATGCTTTGAGTCTCGCTAGAAGGGCGCTCAAGGATAAATTCCCCACGCCAACGATACCACTCACAGCTGTGTTGCCAAATCGTCAGATATTTCTGCCGGACCCTGTATAATTATAGAAATTTCACAATTTCTCTGCTCGTTTCATCAACAAATGTTAAATTGTGCAATATTTTACTGGCCTACCCGTTATCAGTATGTAAGCAGCAGCCTGTTCTTTGGGAGAAGGTTTAAAAATAACCTAACAGCACGGACCCAAAGACACGACTGTGATTCGTTATGAACATACAAATGGAGAAGTATGAAAATATTAAAAACCGAGATGCGTTTCCGTTTTATGTCCAGGTTTCTCACAAAATAAGATGTGCTGCAGGAACTTAGTGCCGTTCCTGTATGCTATACCACACGCCGAACGCGACGTGTGTAGCAGCATTTATGTTACATAACACTTGTGCATTGCTTGTTTAATGAACTTCCTACAGAACTTAAAGAACAAGAGACCACTGTTACTTTTTAACCAACACCGTAACGCTGCAAGAAACAGGCACCCGATATTCTTCCTTGATTTAGGTCGTGTTGTGAAAATGAGAGTTTGTCCATATCTCTGATGCCACTTACAGACATACTATAAGGTTTTTACATAATCCATTTACTTGCATTGAGCCTTATGTGTGGTAACGAGACAACAGATACACATAATGTGTAAGTATCTTATATTATCAACATAGTATGCCTCCTACATGTTTCGGCCACCGTTGTAGCCATCCTGATGGAGGTGCGTAACAAAGGATATATATATCCATGAAACGGGGTTGGTTGTAGATCGCTTTATGGTTTATAGAGTGTGTCCATCCCACCATCCAGCAGGCAGACAGGACAGAAGTGAATCGGGACAGAGTTTGTGCAGTAATGTGACTAGACCTTGAACAGGAAGTACAATAGGCAGATGATGCACATTTGTGATAACTTGAAATAGTTATGGCTGCCAGGTTATGCAAACTGCGCGCGCGCGCAGACACACAGAGAGAGACACACATTTACATGTACACTGACTTGACGTCTGATGGCTCAGAATTATCACGCATGAGATTTTCGTTGAGCGGAACTGACGTCTGGAAGCCGCTTCTGGTACGAGTATATTATATGTGGCGTAGCGACATCGTCACACACACACACACACACACACACACACTGAGGGTGTGCTGCCAGACACGTGCCAAGTTGATCTCCGAGCTTGTCACCAATGTCGCCGAATGACATGAAAGTTTCAGTTGGCGTCTGCCAGTCAGGGTTTATAAATGAAATGACGAAGGAGCACGATGCCTTATAATATATCTATTGTTTCATTGAGGAAATGCCTGACTGGATGGCTAAAATGGACGAGGTTAGGGGATGGATGGAATGTTACGGTAGAAGGATAATGAAACTCACATTATTAAAGGGTGAGGACTGTATTCCTGTGACTCGGGATAGGAGCCACTGGCAGGTTCTTGTGAGCGTTGACTTCGGTTTCCAGAATGTGAAGTAGTAAAAGGTAAAGTTCACCCTGTAACCTGCCATGAAGATATAGACGGGGAGTAGAGGTATTGCCCTTATCTTTCTTTAACCTCTGCGCTAGGTTGGCACTGCGCTACAAACCGGAAGGTCGTGGGTTCGACTCCCGATGTGTTCAATGAAATTTTTCATTGACATAATCATTCCGGCCGCACTATGGCCCTGGGGTCCACTCAACCTCTTAACAGACATGAGTAGAGCACGTTTGAAACGTGATGGCACACGCGCAGAAACCAGATTTAGTCTTTAGCGAAACGGACGAGTCCATTTAAATTTGCGGGGAGGTCAGTTCAGTCGACTACTGGCAGCCGAGGTGTGCGCATCAGCAGTAGTAATGGTAGTAATGCTGGATACACCATGTTCTGAGGTAGAGTGCAAGACTACTGGCTACCCACTCCACTCGCAT
>Ga0131853_10026523_pt1 | contig 10421 bp, 7 predicted proteins | sample TergutLab28metaG_FD_92764 | JGI IMG/M metagenome (GOLD analysis project Ga0131853, IMG submission 92764) | Labiotermes labralis P1 segment gut microbial communities from Petit-Saut dam, French Guiana - Lab288 P1 (version 2) (version 2) | ecosystem: Host-associated > Arthropoda: Insects >... | reverse complement strand
TTTGTGACCACAGTATCATTCAGTTCATGAAAAGTCTGTTTGTGACTGCAGTGTCATAATTCAGTCCATGAACAGTCTGTTTGTGACCACAGTATCATTTAGTCCATGAACAGTCTGTTTGTGGCTGCAGTGTCATTCAGTCCATAAACAGTCTCTTTGTGACTGCAGTGTCATAACACAGTCCATGAACAGTCTGTTTGTGACCACAGTATCATTCAGTTCATGAAAAGTCTGTTTGTGACTGCAGTGTCATAATTCAGTCCATGAACAGTCTGTTTGTGACCATAGTATCATTCAGTCCATGAACAGTCTGTTTGTGGCTGCTGTGTCATTCAGTCCATGAAGTCTGATATGGCTGCTGCATTGGTCAGTTCATGAACAGTTTGTAACTGAATTGTCATTCAGTCCAAGAACAGTTTGTCTGTGACAGCAGTGTCATTCAGTACGTGAACAGTCCGTGACTGCAGTTTGTTTGTTTGTTTGTTTGTTTTTTAAATGCAGTTTGGTTTGTTGACTGCGTGTTTGCAGTATAGGGTGCCTTGGAATTGGCAGACATATTGGAGCCTCTGAATGCTTGAGGACACACGTGGAAAACCTTTTTACTACAAAGCGTTGCTCTCTGTGAGATCCTTCAGTAACATGACGTGACATGACATGACATGATACAACTTGAAAACAACATGACATGTCTTGCCTATAGGCATTTTCATGTGACACTTGCCATAGCATTTCCTGGTCAATTGTCTTTACAACATTTGGATTCTGAGTTCCTGTATAGACTGATAATAGAATCACGTGTCTTCATTATATGCTGAAAAAAATGTGAATTTATGGGACTGCTTGTAGTAACAGATATATTCCAGTATGTGTTTGCAACAGAATACTATGAGCCCTCCAGATTGTCTTCTAATTTGTAGCTATTCTGAAGGTGAATATGGTTCACACCATTATGGAGGTTGGTTACTGTTGCAGGTGTGCTGGTACAAGTTCTGCGAGGTCACAAGGATGAGGTGTTTGTCTTGGAAGCGCACCCTTTTGACACAAACGTTCTGCTTAGTGCAGGTCATGATGGGCAGATCTTCATTTGGAACATCCTTGCAGGCACTCCTGTTGCATCATTTCAGAACCTCATTGAGGGTCAGGGCCATGGAGCAGTGTTCGATGCAAAGTGGTCACCAGATGGCACCATGCTTGCTGCCACTGACTCGCATGGACATATCCTCTTGTTTGGCTTTGGTGCCCCAAATGATAGATTGCGTCAGGTGAGTCCCCATGCTGCTGGAACAGGATCCTCTTCAAGTATTTCATGTTGATAGAACCGTGCAAGAACGTCACTTTCACCATATTACAAAATGTTACATTTGACCATATTGTAAGTCAGTTCCTGTACAGTGTAGGTGGTGCTGTGCAGACCATAATTTTAAATGCTTTTTAATGCTTCATGCTGTGTTACCATCAAATACAACTTACCTTCCTGCTGTATGTAATACCATATCTGTTTCACACGCTTCCTATGATATAGTCACATCCTGGTTGCAATGGCTACTGTTGTTACTTTCTTCTTTTTACTGAGGCAGAAGAAACAGTTGCACATCAAACACATAAAACAACATAGCACAGACTATTGGCAGCACTGCAAAATATTGGTGTGTGGCTTGTGGTAAAAATAAAGAAATGGCTTATGAAAGAAGCCATTGAGTAGTGAAAGAATATGACATATGACAGGTTCCTGGTGTATTCTCTATGAGGCACACACAGAGGAAGGAGAAAACTTGGAGCATTGAGCATGGTTGCTGTGGTTACCAGATTTGATTCACTGAGGATGGAGAGAGCATGAATATTAGTGACAGGCATGTGGCTAGTTTACTGTGTAATGGCATTCCGTGTTTGTTGTGACCTGCCTGGTTCATGTTCAGTACTCATGATCACATTATGTATTGCAGCTACCCAGTGAGCTGTTCTTCCACACAGACTACCGACCACTCATCCGAGACTCAAACCACCATGTTCTGGATGAGCAGACACAGACTGCTCCTCACCTAATGCCTCCACCATTCCTAGTTGACATTGATGGCAATCCATACCCACCATATCTGCAGCGCCTGGTGCCTGGACGTGAGAATTGTAAGGGTGAACAGCTGGTGCCCAATATTGCTGTTGGGGCTGGAGGTAATTTGAGACTGTACCTGACTTGGAACTTTGTGTCCTGTGACATTGGTTGGTGGAACTGAAGTCTGAATATGGCCATATGCCAGAATGGCTAAAATCTTAAAATGCCAGAAAAGTGCTTTTAGTTTCTAATTTTGCACATCTTTTTTCCAAATGGCACATTGCCAGTATGCCACTATTTTCACGGTATTGCATGTTACCAGGATTTCCGATATATACAATAGTTGCATTCCCTAAAGTAGCTCCATGTAACTCGGAAGTTTTGTTACTCATTTATTCCAGTTTGATGGTATTTGTTAAATATTTTGAATTTAACTGTTCATTATTATGAAATCATGTAACAACTCGCCCTGTAAGAACACAGCTAACTAGGGTGACTTTGTGCAAGTACTGCAGCACTAGAGTCAGACATAACAATAAGAATACAATAAAGCAAGGGCACAAAACAACTGCAATGTTTGTACACCCGAAACATACATTTTTCACAGAGTACTGCATGATCTCACTGCGATCTGTGACCCAGTGAATAAACTCCAAAATGTAATGGAAGGCAAAACTTAGGTGGCATTGTAAGCAGATGGCATAATGAAAAATGTTACAGTGCAAAGCATGAACTCTGGTGTAAGCCACTCCAGCTGAAACATGACTGTTGTGTTCACAGTTTAAAACAAAATTTCACTAGGATATTCTTGGACAGTCTGACTGACACAAGAGTGGGTTGTCAAGCTTGAGTCAAGAATCTACAGTCATCAGGAAATGACAAAGGGGAAGGGGTGGAGAGGTGTAGGGACTGCAGTTGTGGTTGCAGAAATAGTTGTGTGTTACATCATCATGGCACATTTGTCAGCATGAAATTTGTGTAAGCCAGAGGATAAGTGCAGTACAGAGAATCTCACAGCATGAACGAGTACACTCTTCTGTCCATTGCAGGTCAGCAGGAAGTGATTGAGGGCTTGCCAACCCCAGAACCTCGCTCTAACATTGACCAGATGATAGAGGCCCTGGCAAATCGACAGTATGGAAACGAACAGCTGTCATCAGCAGCTAATCAGCAGCCAGCACCATCTGCTGTGCGACACGTAACATCTCCACGGTCAGGTCTGTATCATCATCATTGTCATTATCATTCAGTAGGGTTCTGACAATAATGTATGACATTTGAACTCACAGACTATGTTTTGGGGACAGGTTTGGTCTGCATCTTCAGGCTTGCTTCTTCCAAAACTGCCATCACTTCATGATGATTATTTACACTGTGATTAAACATGGATCAGTGTCAAATTAGTAAATACCACTTATTCTAAAAACAGTTTAGAAAATGTGATTATGAAAATGTCAGTAGACATCAAATACACACAGTGCATAGTTACTGTGACCTTTTGGGTATTTTGTGTGCACAGTTCCATATGGTATTTTTATGTGCACTGATCCTTATGGTATTATCATTATCAGCATAATAATTGCACATCTGCTGTGAAGACTTGTTACCCTCATGTGTTCTCACAAGCTGTTCTCCTGTGTTTTTTTCCATTTTCACTCCACTTGTTTTGATGCAGGCCTGTGTGCCCTGGTTACTCCAGACTTCTCTTTTCATTTATTTATCTTAGTAATTAACCAAATTGATGCACAAAATTTTGTTTTACAACAAGTTTTACTTCATGCCTCTACATGTTTCGAGCACCATGTGCTCATCATCAGGAGGTCAAAATTATATTATACAGCCTCTGGTTTCATCACACCTATAGGTGGCCATCCCATGTACAGGTTGAGAGAGAGTCCTGTCTCAACCTGTGCACGGGACAGCCACCTATAGGTGTGATGATACTAGAGGCTGTATAATATAATTTTGACCTGATGATGAGCACATGGTGCTCGAAACATGTAGAGGCATGAAGTAAAACTTGTTGTAAAACAAAATTTTGTGCATCAAGTTGGTTAATTACTAAGAAAAATATACTGAGTTGCACGGTCAGCAAAACATCAAAATTCTCTTTTCATTGTTCCGTTTTCTGGCCACTGTCATATTGTGCACGGAACCTACAAGGAATGCTGAATGAGTGACATTCCCTAGCCTGTAACTCTTGTGCTATTGAAGTGTTTGGTACCAGAATTAAATGGCGAGTGTGAAGTTTGGAGGACCAGGATTAGAATTACTAGATTTAAATTTTTTGCACATGCGCTTAAAAGAAAGGATGTTCCTGGGTGTTCCCTTCAGATGTAGGGAAATACATATTGCATCCTGTTTGTGAATTAATTAACCACTTACCTTAGAATGCGAAGCAGTATTGTTCATAACCTAACTACTAAATGCCTTTGAATATTGAGCTCTGTTCATATTGTGCATGCCCATTTGTTTGTATTTGGGGCTAGTCATATGACAGCAATGTTAATGATGTTGCGCCTGCTTTATCTTGTGGGTTGTTAATTGTTATAATTTTACGGCTTTGGCACAAACTCTGGCCACGTAACATTGCCTGTGCATTGGGACTTGAAAGAATAAAAAAGGAACAGTACAAGGTTGTAGCAGTGCACAGTGGTCTGATTGGTGGCATGGGGTGGAATGATGCAGTCGTGTAACAAAGTTACAGTAATGTCCAGTCCAGATTATAATATATGGGGGGGGATGGGAAGGCACTGTTGTGTACCCGCACATGGGTGATGTTGGTAAAGTTCAGGACTTTAGATGTGTCAAGGGGAGAGGAAAAAATTGCATTTTTGGTACATTAAATTGTTTAGATGGCTAGTCAGTGCCATCAATCTCATTGCTTCATCATATGTAGGATAAATGCATGCTGGGAATTTGACTTCTGAGATTCAGGACTTGATAATGGGGGGCTCTTCATAACTCAGGAATCAGGGCCACCTTTAATTATTAGCCAAGTGACTTCCATATCTCATAATGGAGATCCAGAACACCGCCTTCTGTCAGAAGAACATAATCCAGTGTGAGAGAACCCAAAACAAATTTTGATATTTTGTAACTTTGTGGAGGGGCCCCCCATGCCATGCTGCCTTCAGGGGCCCTATCTTTGCCCCTGACACCATGGTTGGATCTGCACTATTGTATCTCACCTCCATATGTATATCAGTATGTATCTGTCTGTCTATCTGTTTGGGCCACTGAAGCAACACTTGATAGGTGGCTTACACTGCGTTACTGATGAAGTGTAAATGGCTGTTCATGGATTGTTATGAGTACTGGAGACCAGGGTCTACCAAGATTGAATTTTAAACTGTTGCTGAGGGGGGACAAGTGTTTCTGTATACTTGGGGATGTTAAAAATAATAATAATACTTCATTGGAATAAACGAGCTACATTTGACATTGTAATTACTTCTTGTTTTGTTTTTATATCTAAGGGAGCCTTACATATTGGACATCCTTTGTACATGGGGTAGAGCATATTGGGCTTTGTAAAGAATGCATATTTTGGGTTCTGCCCATAGTACCTGTGAACAATGTCACCAGTGTTTAGTAAATGTGTTACATGCAGGACATCGTGTGGGAATGCGTCGCAGTGGGGATGTGGAGGGTGTGAGACAGTCCAGTGGCAACTGGCAACGGGGCAGTAACATCAGCTGGTGCAAACGTACTGTCGTGCGGAACCTGGATCCTTCCATGCTGCGTAACATGCAGCAGAGACTGTAAGTGGCACGAGAGCCCCACTGAAGTGTCTGAAGTACACCAGTTTGACTAATACAACCTCATTCAGTATTTTTACCACTTTATGTATCTTGTTACACAACTTGCATCACGCCTTCAGATCACAACGTGATTATTTTGAATGCTGTTTGTGCCTCAGGATGGCACTTGGATCACTGGAATTGGAAACATACCGACGGGAGCAGAGGCGGCGTCCTGTTGTGCTGCAACCAGTCCCTGAGAAACCAGTTTGTATTAGTCAAGGTGTGAGCACTAGGCGGCAGCACCGTAGTGGTGGGCAGCGCACGCAACACTCATACAGGACTCGAGCTGCACGTGGCGAGCAACACCTGACTAGTGAATTCGAGGCAAGTTGAGATTGATGCATGTTACCTTTCTTGGGTTGCTGTGCTGGTCCTTGTGGTTCGTTAATGTGCTAGTGTTTATGATGTTGGCAGAACCCTGAGAACTTGGACCTAAGCCCCAGTGTCACATCAGCCAGTGAGGGAGATGGGGATGATTCTACGGCTCATTCAGAAGACCTGGCTGGCTCAAGTGACTCAAGTACCAGTGACTCAGAGAGCTCAGAGTACTCAGACTGGATTGCAGATGCTGGTGTGAATCTCGAGCCTCCAAAGCGCAGCAAGAGAAGACCGGCACCCAAACAACCGCCAACGGGGGAGACTGAGCGGCGCCCTACTCGCACAAAGCGAGGCAAGAAGGTAAGAGCTTCAAGTTATGTGCTCCTGCTGACATGGCATGCAACAGTCCTTTGGTAATGAAAATTGACATTTTTTTGTTGAAGGTGTTGCTGCCTGCTCCCAATGTGACAAATCTCTCTGAGGTGCCTGAGGCATTTCGTCCCACTGAGTGGTTGTCAGAGGTAATTCCACGCAAGGCACCTTACTACCCTCAGATGGGGGACGAGGTCATGTACTTTCGTCAGGGTCACCAGCTGTACCTTAATGCCGTCCGTGCGAAGAATGTGTACGAGGTGGGACCTAGGAGTGAGCCATGGGCGCGGCAGACCATTAGGGTGAGTTACATAATGTGGGATGGCACTGCAATCTTGTGTCTGTGTAGTTTTTGAACCCCTTCTGTAGCCAACTAGCATATTTCTTCCTGTTTGTAGTAACAAATTTAAATTACAGTCACAATGAAAGTAAGAGAAGTATCAGTTCAGACAGGCTGTATTTATTAATTTGGAAGGCTGATATTGCTTTGTGCACCGATTGTAATCCACAGTATAATATTCTTCTTCATTTGTAAGTCACACCCAGGTCATTCTTATCATTACCAATACACAGGTGCTGACTGCCAAAAACAGTCTGTTTGTTTGCAACATTTAAGAGGTTCCTATGCCTTGCTTGTCAGTGCAGTGTTGTACTTAGTTGATAAAATCCATGCAGCTGTCACTGTCAGAACTTCAGAAATTTATAGGTTGAATACCTGGTCAAATTGTATTATGAGGCAGTCACATGGTTGGCATTGCAGCATCATATTGTTCCAGTAACATCCATCAAGTTAAGGCCTGCACATTATCATGTGTGAATATTTAGTACATACATGTACATGCAGTTGGATGCAGTTTAATCATAGTGGCAATAAGATGTGAAATGGGTTGTATAAAATACAAAATACAGAACATACAGTACAATAATATGGTAGGTGTGTCACAAGCAGTATACTGATATCATACCAAATTCATAGTACTTAGCAGATAATAGGATGATAGTATTAATATGTTAATTCATCACCAAACTAAAAGCAGTGTGTATTCAAGTAGCTTTGTTACTGCTGCTTGAAACTAAGCCCTTTCATTCCTTGGACATGTGAGTTTGTCCAGTAGACTGTAGAATGCGCTGATGCTAGCATAGTATTGACTTTTCTTAAAGCTTGAGGGTGCTTGGTCTGTGAAGATGGTACTTATTGCTTGTGTTAATGCTATGTACAGATGAATTAACAGCGTTGCTTGGATATTTACAGCAAAATTTATTAATGACGGTAAACATGTGTTGACATGGAAGGATAGCCCCTGATCTAAAGGGACTGCTGTAGGGTTTGCAACAACCATAATTCTGACAACTGGCTTTTTTTAATGTTGTTGTTGTTGACCATGCCGTAGGGCATATAGGGTGTAGAGGTGCAGCTGCACTCATTGTTAACTTTGGCCCTAGATGGGGGTGAGCAGTCAATTTCACACCCTAGCTGTTTGAACCTGAAGAAGGAACTCCCAGTACACACTGAATAGGAGGCTGGGTGGGCCACAGAGCCGATCTGGACGCTTGTCGAGAATATTCTTGCTGCTGCCAAGAATTGAAACCCCAAATTATCGAGGCCATGGTCTTGTCATTGTACCAACTTTGCTATCTTGGCTTCCCTATAGCAACTTAAGCGAGTAGTGAATTGGAAAGAATTTGGATTGGTTGCTTAGTTTGTTTGAAGGGGCTGTGGTAAACCATGAAGAATCTCAGACTAGTGACCATTCTGCTGGGCAGATTGCTATGTGGGCAGTAGTGTGATTGCTTGGTCCAGTTGGTTTCATTTTTATTGTACAGTGGTATTTATATGGTCGGCTAGCTGATGGAGAGGTGTTTGGTGTTCTCTTTGTAGGCGCATGAACTGGTCAAGGTGATTGGCATCAAGTATGAGATTCGACCCCCAAGACTTTGCTGCCTGAAACTTGCTCTAATGGATGCGGGTGGGCGGCTGACAGGAGAGAACTTCACAATCAAGTACCATGATATGGCTGATGTGCTGGACTTCTTGGTGTTGAGGCAAACGTACGAAACAGCGCTAGAGCGTCGCTGGAAGCCTGGTGGGTCTGCTGAGAACATTAAGAATTTTGATCAGGAATGTTTGGACTTTTGACAGGAGAGAGAAACCCATACAGGGTTTTGGTGGGGAGACCTGGTGGAGAGAGACCACTTGGAAGACCTAGATGTAGGTGGGAGGGTAATATTGAAATGGATCTTCAAAAAGTAGGTTGGGGAGGTATGGACTGGATTACCCTGTCTAAGGATAGGGACAGGTCATGGGCATCTGTGAATGCAGTAATGTACCTTTGAGTTTCATAATATGTGGGAATTTCTTGGCTAGCTAAGCATGTGGGATTCAGTAGGATTCATTGTCTGGGGTTTAATTCCTGACAGAGGCAAGAAATCCGTCTGTTGTCCAAAAAGTTCTTTCCTCTGGACACAAAGTGGCCAGCATGTGAAGCTGACCACCCGCCTCTCATTTCCACACAAAGAGTGGAGCTGTACCTCTGCTCCTCCAGTGTGCCTTCATGGCATGCACAGGGACAGCTTTACGAGACTAATATATTTTTCAGTCCAGTCTGTCACAAATATTTTTTTTAATTTTTTTTTTTCAAAACAGAACTGCATGTTTTGACTGTGATTACTTTATAACCTGTATTTTTTTAAAAATGATAATGAAGTCTCATATTTTACGGATTCTAGTATTTAAACACATGCGTACAACATCCTCCAAATAGCCTCATGAGTGTAATGTTTATAATGTGGTATAGGCCTGTTTGTTGAGTCACTGTAATGTTAATAATGTGCTGTAGGCCTGTTTGTTGAGTCAAGTTTGCGGTTGTAGTCGCACAAATTTACAACCTATATCGTTTTTTTCCAACAAATATTTTGAATTTTAAATAGTTTTTGCACGGGATTCAGCATACCAAAATTTTACCTTTAAAGCCAGGAATTTCTTAATGTGAAATTGTGAGGTTGTGTTAACAAAAGTGTACTTAAATAAACAGATTCTTCCTAGAAATCTAGTGGTGAAAATTGTTAAGATTATTGCAATCTGTAGTGTGTTTGTTTTCACATGACAAAACTTCCCCTTGGCTGCAATGTGCCATCTTATGACCATGCTCGATAGTCTAGATGTTTGTCACTTCTCACCTAGTCTGCTCTTCCAGGCTTGTGTATTGTACACTTTGCCAGATGTGTGGCAAGGATTTGAGTAAATGAGTGTTTTCTTTATGTTGCTAAGCTGCGCAGGTTCCTTGATACAAAGTTTTAAATCAATTAATTTAGTTCAGCCTTATATATATATATTTTTTTTTTGTGCGTGCGTGCGTACGTGTGTGCGTGTGTGTGCTTTTCCCATTGCATTTACTTTATTTATGTACAGTGAGATGTGTGGGACTGAAGGTTGGTTATGAAGTATGCTTGTAGCTGGTTGTTTGTAAAGGTTTATCATGATAGGCTGTGAAGCACTCATTGAATGTAGACAGTCTCACAACCTCACAACGTGAAAATTCTTGTCATCTGGGATGTGATGTTCCTGCACTGGATGGGTAGTTCTTGACATTCTGAAGGCTTTACAGTTCTCCATTGTTGGTAAGCACTCACACAACAATTCATCGTCACACCCTGAATACTTGAATCTTTCTGCAACACCTTTGTGAGGACCCAGAATCTTGCACCCTCATGGTATGTTTATGTGAATTAAACTGCCATCTACTTCCCCCCCCCCCCCCCCCCCCCTCTACTTTTCCCCCCGGCGTTTGTGTTTCTTTTTCTCTTTTTTTTTTTTTTTTTTTTTTTTTCCCTTTTTTTTTATAATACACATAATCAAACATCCTAACATATAATTT
>Ga0131853_10026522_pt1 | contig 10421 bp, 5 predicted proteins | sample TergutLab28metaG_FD_92764 | JGI IMG/M metagenome (GOLD analysis project Ga0131853, IMG submission 92764) | Labiotermes labralis P1 segment gut microbial communities from Petit-Saut dam, French Guiana - Lab288 P1 (version 2) (version 2) | ecosystem: Host-associated > Arthropoda: Insects >... | reverse complement strand
GTTTTTTTTCTCTTCAAAATGCAGTTTGTTTCATAATTCTAACATATTTGGTTCCTGTATTATTCACATTTTATATACAGGGTGTGCTAAAATTAAAAAAATAATTCCGGCGCCAAAAGGTTAGCTGCAACGAGTTTTTTTGCCCCATTCATGCTACTTACCTGTCCCATAAAGCTCCATAATTCGGTGATTTAGCAGTTTGCTAAGCGTTACGGTGGGATATAAACTTAAAAGTGGGTCTTTAATGGACAATAAATATTCATTCTACCGAAACGCTGGCTAAATGTGGCCCGCCGGCCTGCCACTCGGATATTCTTGTTGAAGCAATGAAGTTGAGAAAGGGAATCGAATTTTTCAACGACTCAAATTAAGTTACTCAATTTTGAATCTCTTGTATCCACCTTTAATTCCGCGTCACCTAATGCTGTGCTGTTGGCAGGTATGTACCTTATATAATGTTACAATTAATATTTCTGTGGCCCTTCTCGGCACCCCGTAAATGACCCAGAAATTGTGTGAATTATGAGTTGTCTTCCGGCTACGAACCGGTTTATTAGAAATCTGCGTACACTGAAGGACAGTGAGGTGATGACACGCATTAACATTAAGCGGAAGTTGTTAATTAATGCCTGTTAAAATGGCCTTGTCGCATGCTAATATTTGTGGTAGGTCAGTTCATGGCTGCCTACAAATATTCTTATGAAAAATGCATTGGTTTACTTCCAGAAACAGACAGTCATAAGGATAGAATTTCCTCATACATTTTTCTGAACCCAAAACATTAGTGCTCATTTAAGAATATGTAAATTCGATGTTTGTGTAACCGTGCATCACTGATATAATCATATAAACACCCAACTAGATGCAACAGGAATGGTATTTGTTAATAATCCCATTCAGCTCAACATGTTTCGGGCGAAATCATCGCCCGAAACATGTTGGGCTGATTGAGATTATTAATAAATACAATTAATGTTGCATCTAGTTGGTTGTTTATATTATTATAAAAATATGTATATTTCGTTGTCCTGTCTGCTGGATCAGAACACATTACAGTCGGCGGAACAATTTTTTTTTTTTTTGGTTGGGAAGAATGAGTAACTTGAAATGTCATCCTATTACAAAAGTTGCAGATCGAGTGTGCTTTGATATAGAGGTGCTGAGGAATGTAACCTGTTTGGTAGTGACTGGAGGTCTTAGCGGCTGTGACTGAACAGCACAGTCTTCTTGGATGTGACTTCATAGAGTTTGGTCGAAAGTTATTGATGTTTCGGAGGAACTAGTTGCTTCCTTCTGCAGGATATAATAAACTGTTGCAGCACATTTCTCCAGAAGGAACTGTCTGCCAGGTTATACGGCGTCATGTGTAAGGTGTCTGGAGTCTCAGGTGAAGAATTTAGATCGAAGTTTTCTTTCTTTTGAGAGAGAGGAATGTAGAGAACAGGATATTGGGACACGTGAGACAGTTAGAGAGTAACAGGATATGTTGCCATGTTATCGAACTTACGCACAGAGAGAGAGAGAGAGAGAGAGAGAGAGAGAGAGAGAGAGAGGTGTTCAGTTTTTACTTAAATGTAGAGAGTGCGTGAGAAAAGACAGAAGGGTTTTTTTCTTAGCTGAGATTGCTGTATGTCATCATTTAATGCACCATATTTATAATATACACTGTCTTCTCTAACACTTATACCCCGGCTATTGTTTCACAAAATGTGTTTATCTGGTCTTTAATATTCACAGAATAAACAGCTGTTTTTTCTCTCTCAAGATAAACCGATCGATTTCATAGCGCAGAAGCAGTGTGTTTTCTTTGCTGTAGGAAAAACTTGTGTATATTATTACTTGTAGGCAGATCCCAGTGGCCGTGCGGCCTAAGGCGTGGGTCTGAGGCCCGTTGCTTGCTGGGATTGCAGGTTCGAATGCCGCGGGGACATGGATGTCTGTCTCTAGTGAATGTTGTGTCCTGTCATGTAACATGTATCTGCGACGGGCCGATCACTCGTCCAGAGGTGTCCTACAGAGTGTGGTGTGGCTGAGTGTGACCCCGAAACCTCAATAATGGAAAGGCCCTGGCCCACTAGGGCCGTCGAGCCGTAAAAAAATAATGTAATTTTAAATTTGCGTAATTGCAATAGCTCAAGCTTATGTGGGTTATTTGGTGATTGGAAGAGGGGGAATTCATTGCTGATAGTAACAGATATTAGAAATTTAGTACAAATGAAAATTTGAATTCATAATAACGGAGGTTTTGTCTGTATATGTACCGTAACTCAGTTTTCTCTGTTAGCTGCCAAATTGGACCTTGCTAGTGGGAATACGAATTTTACGGTATAGACACATTTGCGTGTGATGATCACTACAGTTCAGTGCGGAATGTTTTGCCTTCCTGCCTTCTGTCTAAAGACGGGAAGGTTAAAATTGCCCCTTATAAAAGTTATAATCTTGCCTGTTGTTTCGTAGACGTGTGCAGCGTTGATGTCGCCTACCTTCGTAAGAACGTACAAAGCAAGTCATAACAGAGTGATAGGGAGATTATCTGTAACTAAAAGATTTCATCTATCACAAGGAACGAGTAACATGATGAGAAGGCTTAGAAGTTGTATCCTTCACCACACACATTATTAACTTGATCAGACGAAGTACGGTGTCTGAGTAAGAAGAGGAGTAACAACCAGTGCATACTGCATCTTCGGTCGCGTGTGAATACTCTCTAAATGCGCCTATCATCTTCGTCATTTCCGTCCTTCCGTCCGTTTTTTCGCTCCCTCTGAACGGATTTCCTTAAAATATGTTAACTGCGGATTTTTACGAAAATCTCTACAAAAATTCTAAATTTTGTTACATCATCATAATCATCATCATCTTCCTCCATGAATTAGGTCGTTTGACCTGTTCCGGCATCGACGCATTGACATCGTTTCCTGGGGCGTCCACGGTCTCTTCTTCCTCGAGGTTTGTAGTTGAGGGCGTGTTTCGGCAGTCTGGTGTTGTCCATTCTTTCAAGGTGGTTGGTCCAGTTTTGTTTGTATTTGAGTCTCACATCTTGTATTCCCGAGATCTCTAGTTCTTATCTTATGACTTCGCTTCTTATATTATCCAGCCTTGTGTATCCCGTAACACTTCTTAGAAAGTGCATCTCTGCAGCTTCTAGGCCAGTCATGTCTCTCTTCGTGGTTACCCACGTTTCGCTGCCATACAGTAGTGATGGTCTAGCTACAACTGTATAAAGTTTCATTTGGGTATCTGTACGGGTTTTCTTTAAGCGTTTCCTAATAGTCCCGCATATTTGGTTACAATTGGACAAAAACATCGGGCACTTTACATGAAGAAGTCAGGACGCTTATTTGTTGCCGGCGATGCAAATTCGCCATCAAAGTGCCGTTATGCAACACTGTATCTTTTTATATTGTTGGCAGTGACATGTAGATAAAGAATAACTATAACGTATTGTTCCTTTTCCACTGCAACAGTGGTTACGCAAACACGCCACTGTGTGACATACGTACATTGCCTGTCCTGGAGAAGGGGAATCCGAGTTGAAAACGTGCTTGAATGTCACAGACTTATGTAGCCTAATCGTAAACTAGATCTAAAGAAATGGGACGTGAGGCTGTGGGCTGAATTTATCTGGCTTATGGTAAGATCAAGGGGGGGGGGGGGTGTTGCGAAGACGTTAATGAGGTTTCTGTTCCCATAAACGGCGTGAAATTGCTTGGGTAGCTGATTAACTCTCATCTTCTGAAGAAGGACTCGAGTCCATGCAGTTATGTGCCTTGACTGCTGTTATTGTCACTTAACAAGACAGACTGTTTACTATAGACGTTACAGTGAGGCGCGTTCGCGTAACTGTTGTTTTCCGTGGAAAATCAGTAAGCATAAGAGTTTTCTGAATTTGTGTCTGTAGCTTTAGTTATCCAGCATGCAAAGCGCATGCGCCGTATTACATTGTCATCTGTGGCCTGTCTTGCTGTACCATATTTTTCCACATTATCTCATAAACAACGCCATTTTCGGGAAGAAAGGTAAAGGTAAAGCAGTCCCATTACATGCCTGGACAGGCCCAGAGGGTTCCAGGAAGTTAAGGCTACCAGATTTCGTGACAACGGCACAGGATGGTGGTAGGTTGTCAGCCTTACGCACCGGCCGCCTTTACCCCCAGGAAATAATCCTGGTACTCATTTCTGTTAGAGGCTGAGTCGACCCCAGGATCATAGTGCGTTCGGAAGGATTTTATGTCAATAAAAAATCCACTGAAACGAGCTGGGATCGAACCAGCGACCTTCCGATTTGTAGTACAACACACTGTGCTACCGCGGTCCCCCGGGAAGAAAGGTATTGATCATAAAATGTGTATTTCGATTTTCCCTACAGCTTTTGTCTGAAATATTTCTCATTCTAAGAAATGAGAGAGAGAGTTGATAAAAAATGTGTATTGGTCTTCATGTAAAGTACCCGTTATTAATTTAACAAAACTTTGAATTTTCGCCATGGATTTTCGAGAAATACTCAAATATCAAATTTCATGAAAATCCGTCTCGTGGGAGCCGGGTTGTCTCATGCGGATGGACGGATAGACAGAGAGAGACAGACATGATGAGGGTAATATTCGATTTTCGCAATTTTTTCCAGCCCGTCCGGAAGTTTCTAGTGACATTGGCCTTAAGCATAACATTGAGCACCTGAATAAGCAGGGTAGCTGCAGTGTAAACGCCTGGAAATACATGTGATAAACTGTTTTTTATTCCATTGTGGCAACGCAGTATAAATCTAGTGAAATGTTTGCGTTGCTCCTCATGGCCTAGGTTTCGGTTGATCCTGATGATAACCTAAGCAACAAATTAAAAAAAAAAAAAAAAAGGAAACCATTCATCATGATTTGGCACAAAAATTTTAATGAATACGTCATAGACGTTGTTGTTTGGCCCGTCGTATAAATCGGCTCACATCTTACAGCCTTATAAAAACAAGGATCCAAGGCGTGCCTTCCTCTCCTTATCCCAACAAACATGTTTAAATTGGGACGAACAAGAATGCGTTCCTATAATCGATCATTAACATATTATACTTTATAATATCGATTATTGAATTAACTGTTGAAAGGGGAAAATGAGTCTGACTTATACTTCAAGGCTCAGCTCGTACCTCACAGTAGACACACACCGTCTCCGTTGTAAAAACAGTCATAGCTGGTGTATGTTGTAAGAATTATACGAAATAGAAAAGGAGTCTGTGGGTTTAAAGTAGAATTTTTTGCATCTTAAACATGGCGATACATAGATTAGGCACTTGACTTTGAAGGTGTTGTTCAGGTTTATATGCAAGAGCTTAGAGAAGGAGAGTGTTGAAAGACCGTAGAATGTAATTGGGCAGTATATCTGTCAGCGTTGGAGCTATACCCTCTTTGTTTGTAAGAATTCTTTTAGGTGAATATTTTGAAGTACGAATAATTTTACAGTTCAAACCATCAAATGCACCCAGTTTTGTATCGAACACCAACCCCTGCATGTTTCAGGCCTCACTGGACCGTCATAAGGGAGCACACAGATGTACAGGACGTTTGCTTAATGTGCTCATCGCCGTCGTGTGGCAGAACTGCCGGAAATTCCCCAAACTGTGCCCTCCCTGGCGATGGCCCAGTGAGGCCCGAAACATGTAGGGGTTGGTGTTTTATAATATTATCGTAATTTTAATAAAATTGAGTGCATTTGTTGGTTTGATTTGCAATTATTGAGTTATAACGCACGGAATACAGAATGTACAATACGTAACTTGTGTTATGCGTTTGAAGTTACCCTCCTTCTGGAATATGACGCAGCGATACGAGATTATCGGCTCACAACATTTCAACCCTTGGAATATGAAACCAGTCCGTCGTTTCGAAATGCCGCGAACCAATTATCCAGTGACGTAGCTTCGCATGCTACGTCAGTGGTAGCCAGAGGATAGGTCGGTACATTTCTGTAATGGCTGCTTTGAAGTTTAATTATCTTACAAATTACAGGAATAACGTGTTTTTAAAAATAATCGTAGGTTTTTGTTAATTGGCAATGTGTTTATTTTGTATCACCGTTAAAATATCTAATTAAGAAAGTTCTGTACTCAGGCAGCGAGCGAAAATCATTTTAATTGAGGTCAGGTCATGCGGTTCATTGTTACGTATGCTGCTGCTTTTTATTAGTATCTATCTAAAATCAGTTCTGAGACGTAAATGTACGTTTGATGTTTGTGTGACCGTGCATCATTGATATAATAATATAAACAGCCGACTAGATGCAACAATGATCATTTTATTAACAATTTCAATCAGCTCAACATGTTTCGGGCTATAATTTCGCCCATCCTCAGGAGCACTAGACTGTGTTTACAGCTTGTGGTATAATGCAACGACGATGCTGCCTGCCTGCTTGTGTTGTCAGTAACTAATAAAGTATGTATAAAATTATATTTTAACACAACGTTGTGATAGACTATAAATTTATAACCTGAAAATCGTATTCAGTTTTGTCATTGCATGTTGCTAGGGACTGAAACGATTGCAAACTGAGTTTGTCACACGGAATATTGGTTACATTTTGAGACATCTTTCGGGGTCTAATGCAGAAGTTAATCCGAAACACCTGGTAACACATCTAAGATAACAATGCGTGTTTCTTGTTTACAAAGAAATCAGGAAAATTAGGAGTAGGAAAGGAAAATTAGGAGTAGGAGGCAAAGGACGGATATAGGGAAATATTATTTTATGAATAGGACCATCCAACACTGGAACCAGTTTCCGGCAGAAGTGTTAGGAATTCTCCCCTGCAAACCAATCACTTTTAAAAAGAGGGTAAGGAGAGTGATAATTGAGTTGAATTGAAAGGAAGTGAAGTGTGCTGGAAATCATCGAAAAGTGTAGAGAAGCGGTGTCTAGTGAAGTGAAAAGTCTTAAGTGAAGTGAAAAGTTATCTAACATGGAGGGTAGCGAAGTGCAATAAAGTGAAGTGAAGTGAACGAAGCAAAGTGAAATGGAATGAGGCGAAGTGAGGTGCGCAGTATAGGGAGGGGGGGAAGAGTCTTTATGGGAAAGGTTTATAGGAGTAGTAAGTGATGAGAAGTGAAGGACTGGGGTGAAAGCATGAGTGATTTAATGATTTAAAAAAAACCAATTGCAATAAACTGAACACAGTACTCTCTTACTTGGCTGTTTTTACCTTCTGTGCATGTTGTATTCTAATTTGTCTTGCATGTATTGTTGCTAGTTGTAAGTTGTCTTGTGTGTAATTGTTGTTGGTTGGCCGTGTGTATTGTTGTAGTTGTCTTGTGTGTATTGTTCTAGTTGTCTTATGTGTATTGTTGTCATCTTATGTGTATTTGTTGTACTGTGTGTGCATTGCTGTTTTTTTTGTACTTTAGATGCCGGACTGCTGGCTAGAAATCAGTACTCGGAAGGTCCTGCGACCGGCCACCTCGACACAGGTTTTTCTTGGTTTCCCTATGTCTATAAGCAAATGCTGAGATGGTTCCCAAGATTCCAAGTTGCCACTACATGTTTCTCATGTAGCCCTCCCGACTTAAATTTATTAGTAACCAATTTCATGTTTTGTTTACATGTAAAATAACCACTGCCACCGGGTAACAACCCAATTGCAGTAAATAAATAAATTAAAATTAAAGTTAACGAAGGCGGTATACCAAGTTAAGTATTAATTATGCCAGGATTATCTGTGTTGCTCCCTAATTCACAAGAATTCTATGCAATAGGTTTGAGTTTTAGAAAATAATAATAATTCTAATATTATCCTTTGTAAACTAGCTTTTTCTTTGACATCGAAGCGGAGTGTAGGCAACAAGTAGCACCGCACCCTAAAACAATAATAATAATAATAAACTGCAATTCGGTTGTTACCCGGTGGCAGCGGTTATTTTACATGTAAACAAAACATGAAATCGGTTACTACTAGATTTAAGTCGGGAGAACTACATGAGAAGCATGTAGTGGCAACTTGGAATTTTGGGAACCATCTCAGCATTTGCTCTCAGACACAGGGAAACCGAGAAAAACCTGTGTCGAGGTGGCCGGTCGCAGGACCTTCCGAATACTGACTTCTAGATTTACTCTTTTGCAATATTTCATCCAGATTTCTTGTGAATCGAAATATTTAATCATGGGAATCGACATGCACCAGATTTTCACTGCACGTTTAGTTTACATGACAGGAATTGTATATCTTTAAAGAAAGCTAGAAAAGATCCGATCCATTAGTAGAAGTTATGACGGTCTTGGAATGTTTGGGAGGCTGAGCCTATATTTTATATGTGCTAGACGTTGAGTTGAAGACGAGAGGGTCACAGCCACGCCCCTTCTGTTAATGGTGGGATGTTCCCTAATGACAGAGCTACAGGTTTAGTTCCTAAATGGACCGCGAGAATTTTTTTTTTTTTACCGACACTGAGAAATGTAATTTACCGTAAAGGTACAACTTTCCTCAAATATTTATTATGTTTGTTGTGTTTGTAATGCTGCCATGGTCCTCTCAGCTGTGTTGCTAATTAGGCCTATTTAATTACCGTGTCAGTGCCTGAAATTGTGGACACATTCTTCGTACAACCAATCGTGGAATTAAGGTTCATTTTGTGGGCCACGTGGAGTAGGGGATGTTTATAAATTAAATAACTTTACATGGTAAAGAAATGAAATTCCGTCAGCAGAAGTAGTGTAAGTTATGTCTTTAATGTGGCAACATGTTTAGACCTCAAAGGGTCATCCTCAGGCCGGTGGTATTGAACTACATAAAAGGAAATATATATATATTATTTCCTTTTGGCGCTGTGGCCCATTGCGGGCCATGGTCTCATTCATGAGGTTTCTAGATCACACACAACGACGCACCACATCGGTAGGACTCACCTGGATGAGTGATCAGCTCGTCGCAGAGACCTTTACCTGACAACACAAAACATTCACAAGAGACAGACATCCATGCCCCTGGCGGGTTTCGAACCCACAATCTCAGCAGGCGAGCGGCCCCAGTCCTACTCGTTAGACCGCGCGGCCACTGGGACAGGCAAAATTAAATATACGAGGGCTGTCAGGAAAGTATCTGGCCATTTTGAATTTCTCGAGAACCTGTGAAATGGCTTTGATGTAACATGGCAGCCAGTCAGAAGAGACATTACTGTGCATCCGTGAACAGTCACTCTCCAGTAGGGCTAGTCAGTAGGCAGTGAGACGCCGTTGACAGCTTGTGTATTTGTTTGACCGTCGCATTCACAAATCTCCTCCCTTTCAACGGCAATTTTAGCTTTGGGAAAAGCCGGAAGTCGCAGGGAACCAAATCTGAGGCACTTTCCCAAAAAAGCCTGCACGAGAGCTGTAGAATGTGCAGGCGCATTGTCTGCCGTGATGAAGCCGATGTGCTCGCTCGGTCATTGTGAATGTGACGGCCACACGGTACATGAGCTCAGTGAAGGGCGACTCACTGCCGACTGACTAGCCCTGCGGAAGGGTGACTGTTCACGGATGTATAGTAAGTTCTTCTCTGACTGGCTGCCAAGTTACAACAGGGCCAAACGACCGGTTCTCGAGATATTCAAAATGCCTGGATTCTTGCAGAACAGAACTCGAATACAAATGCAACTATGTTTATAATTGAAATCTAAATTTTACAAATTTGTTAAAGCTTGTATTTTAACAAATTTATAAAACTGAGGCCCCAAACTGTAAATGTAATTACCACTGCGTAATTTCCTTCTATGTATTTTATACCACCGGACTGAAGATAACCCTTTGAGGTCGGAACACTTTACCACATTAAAGATAAAACTGACACTAGTTGTTAAAACACTTTATTATCCAACAGATGCACAAATATATAATCCGTAGATACAATTAGAATTATTATAAAATATTTAAAAAGATTTAAATTTGCTCCAACATGTTTCGGATCACAAGGGATCCATCATCAGGGAGCTCTATACAGTGCTTGGCTAAAATTACAGTAATTGTTCTATCTCCTGCGTTGATATGGATGTAGTCGGTGTTAATGGCAACGTCCATCTCAACGGACGCGATAGAACAATTACTGTAATTTAAGCCAAGTATAGAGCTCCCTGATGATGGATCCCTTGTGATCCGAAACATGTTGGAGCAATTTTGAATATTTTTAAATATTTTATAATAATTCTAATTGTATCTACGCATTATATATTTGTGCATCTGTTGGATAATAAAGTGTTTTAATAGTCATTGATGCACGGTACAAACATGAAGACACTAGTTGTGTTTACGGAATTTTGTTTCTCTTATTGTAAATCTGGACCGGCTCTGTGGTCTAGTGGTCAGAGTTTCTGGCTACAGATACAGAGGTCCCGGGTTCGATCCCCGGTGCTACCAGATTTTCTGAGTAGTAGTGGGTCTGGAACGGGGTCCACTCAGCCTCGTGAGC
>Ga0131853_10026519_pt1 | contig 10422 bp, 9 predicted proteins | sample TergutLab28metaG_FD_92764 | JGI IMG/M metagenome (GOLD analysis project Ga0131853, IMG submission 92764) | Labiotermes labralis P1 segment gut microbial communities from Petit-Saut dam, French Guiana - Lab288 P1 (version 2) (version 2) | ecosystem: Host-associated > Arthropoda: Insects >... | reverse complement strand
TGGTGTGCCAGTGACCTCAACTGCTTATGGGATTGTAGAAATTGTCGGATGGAACAAATATGGTGGTTATCGAATTGGAATCCGTGACATTTATAATACTTATCAATACTATGCTCATTTGCAAGGATTCGCTGATGGGATCGAAGTTGGTACGATTGTAGAACCTGGTCAAGTAATTGGATCAGTTGGGTCAACAGGTTATGGTCCAGAAGGTACAAGTGGGAAATTTGATCCTCATCTTCACTTTGGCTTGTATAAATTTGATGGTAGGCGTGAATGGGCCTTTAACCCTTATCCGCATTTGTTGAAATGGGAGTAGAAATGAAATTCAGACTTATTCGAGGTCTGGATTTTTTTATATCGTGGATACCCCTTGCATTTTACTAAGGTTTATGTTATTCTAGTATACAGATGAATTTTTGGAGCGTGAGGACATGAATAGATAGCTTTATTTTAAACAAACAGTTTAGCTCATTTATAAATGAGGTTAAGCACGGCAATTGCTGGCGCTTAGTTTGTGTTAGAATAAGGTTATGTACATTCAGCGGGCATTTGTAGTTTCCCTTTACTTGATAAGTTCTTACTCAGTTTAGTAAAATTCTACTTTTTATGGTCTTTGGTACACCTTTTCTAACATGTTGGAGAAGGTTTTTTTGTATTCACAAAGAGCGCACAAATTAGGTAAGTAGGAAAATGTATGTGGGACAAACTTGTTGTATTGCTATAGATTGGAGGCTGATACTGATGAAAACTTTATACCTTTCAGATTTAGATGGAACTTTGCTGCATTCAAATGAAAAACTTTCTGATTACACCGTTGAAACAATTAATCAATTTGTAGAAAAGGGTGGCTTATTCTCTTATGCAACTGCACGATCTTTAGTGACAGCTTCAGCCGTGACAAAAGGGTTAAATACTGAATTTCCTGTCGCTTGTTATAATGGTGCATTTGTTTTTGGTAATCAAACTAAAGAAATTTTACTTGCTCACTATTTTACGACGGAAGAAAAGGAAGCAATTGTAAGCACCTTGAAGCAGCACCAGATTTATCCGATTGTGTATGCTTTTATTGATGGGATTGAATATTTCTCATTCGTGAAAAGTGAAGTGAATGATGGCATGCAGCATTTTCTTGACAGTAGGTTAAATGATGTTCGTTGGCGTGAAGTTGAAACTTTAGAAGATTTATATCAAGGTGAAATCTTTTATGTTACCTGTATTGGAACTAAAGTTGGGCTAATGCCAGTTTATGAACATTTGAAGTCTGAAAATCAACTGCAGATCATTTATGGTAAAGAGCTCTATTCTGATGCTTGGTGGTGTGAATTAATGCCAATAAAAGCCACAAAAGCCACAGCTGCTCTTGAGTTGAAAAGGTTGCTTGGCTGTGATAGACTCATCGTGTTTGGTGATGGGTTAAATGATTTACCGCTTTTTTCGGTAGCAGATGAAAGTTATGCGATGGCAAATGCGGTTGGTGAGCTTAAAGCTGTTGCTACTGCAGTTATTGGTAGCAATGACAGTGATGGCGTCGCTCGGTGGTTAGAAAAAGAAGTGATGAGTGATTGAGGTTAATATTTTTAAAAGCTACAAATCAAAGGAGAATAGATATGAAAACAAACATTACGCAAAGAAGGTATAATATTTTAGTCGACTTTAGTCGCGTGTATGATTTTTTGGAAGCGACGTATGATTTTGAAACATTAAACAGCTATTTGTTACCGCAGTATTTCGAATATGCTCATCATTTGCTTTGGTTCGATTATATTCGTGCGCATCGAATCGGGTTGTGGGAGGAAAATGGTGAGCTTGTTGGGATTTCTGCGTTTGAGATGAATATTGGAACGGCACATTTGCATACCAAAGTTGGGTATGAATTTTTACTTCCAGAGTTATTGGCGTGGGCGGAAAAGGAAATTTCAGTGTGTGAGGGTGATAAGCAACAACTTAGTGTTTATATCACGAGTAAGGAACCAAGTAAACAACATTTATTGAAAGAAAATGGTTATGAATTAGAGCACACTTCAAACGTAACAGTTTTTGATTACGAGAAACCATTTCTTGAACGACCTCTTCCTGATGGCTTCAAAATCATTGATGGAAGTGAGGTTGATTATACTAAGCTTGCAGCGTGTTTTTGGCGGGGATTCAATAATAAAGAAGAAGACACACCAGAAAATAATGTTGATGGGAATATTAAGTGTTGTTTGGCGCCTCATGCAGATTTGTCATTAGATACTATTATTGTGGCACCAGATGGCGACTATGCCTGTGCGCTTGGGATGTGGTATGATAAGCGAAATAAGTATGCCTATTTGGAACCGATGGCGACAGTGCCGCAATATCGACGCATGGGGTTGGGGACAATTGCGTTGATGGAAGCGATGAGAAAGACCAAGGAACTCGGTGCGACTTATTGTTTTGGTGGTCCGGTTCTTGAGTTTTACCCCCAGATTGGGTTTGAAATTTATTGCCAAACAGAGGTATGGAAGAAAACGTGGTGAATTGATAGAGAAGGAGTGAATCAAGAATGAGTAAGATGTCAGAGATCATTGAAAATACAAAACATTATGATGGTGTTACACTTGTCGAACGGATGAAGGAATGTCATGTTCCTGGAATCAGTATCGCACTGATCGAAAATTTTGAACTGATTGAAACATATGTCCATGGATTTAAACGAAGAGAGACAGAAGATAAGGTAACGAGTGAGACGCTTTTCCAAGCAGCATCCATTAGCAAGCCTGTTTTTGCTGTTGCGATTATGCGTTTGGTGGAGCAAGGTATACTTGATATCGAGATGGATATTTCTGAATATCTGACTGATTATGAAGTGCCGACATTCGATAATGAAAAATATAAAATCACTTTGAAGCAACTATTAAGTCATCATGCTGGTTTGAATCTTCATGGTTTTGCTGGTTATCAACAGCACCAAGAAATACCAACCGTTGCGCAAATTTTAACAGGTGGGGCGCCGTCAAATCATTTGAAGTTGAAGTTAATGAAGCAACCTGATACTGAATTTCGTTATTCGGGGGGTGGGTATGTTTTAGCTCAGAAAATCATGACAGATATTTGCAAGCTTGATTTTTGTCAGTTAATGGATGATTTGATTTTGTTCCCATTTTCGATGAAGCAGAGTACCTATTTGCAACCATTACCTAAGGATAGAATTGGAGAAATTGCTTTTGGTTACAATGAACATAACTTACAAATACCTGGTGGATTTGATACGATGCCAGAGCTATCAGCAGCAGGATTGTGGTCGACACCGACTGACCTTGCTCGATTTGGGATTGAAATGATGAAAGCATGGGGTGGTGAGAGTTCACTTCTGAAAGAGGATACTACTCGCTTAATGATGGAAAAAGCAACTAAGGATTCACCCTATGGAATTGGTTTTGCTGTGAATCAACGTGAACCAGGATTGACTTTTGGACATAGTGGCTCAAATGATGGATTTAAGGCGAATATGTGTTTTTGCCCTGTTGATGGCTCTGGGCTAGTCGTGATGCATAATTCAGAGATTGGATGGTTTCTTGTTAATGAGGTTACTGAGGCTTTTAAGGAAGCGTATGGATGGTAAGGAAATTTGAATTTGCAAGGAAATATAATTTGAGGCGAGGTGGAAATTTATGCATATGAAAAAAACTGTTGCTCTTATTTGGATTGAAGGTGGGGAAGAAGAGATACTACGTCAAACATTAGAGTATTTTGGATACTTGGTCCTATCATATAAAATTGGTAGACCACAACATTTTATAGATATTCTCGCAGGAAATACAAGTATTACATTTGATTATGTGATTATTTGCTGTCATGGAGAAGATGGTGAAATATCAACAATGCCAAAGTTAGGGGAAGATATTTATTTCCCAGATGAACCACGAGGTAATTTCGGTTCAAAAGAAATAGAAAAATATTTATCCTTAAAAGATACTTGTATTATAAATACGGGATGTACTACTGGTGGGTGCGAAGAGATGGTAAAGGCATTTGCTAAAAACAACAATACTTACATTGCTCCCAACGATTATATAGAGGGGGATAGTGGACTTACTTTTGTTATACTTTTTTTCTATTATCTTTGTTCCAATATACATGGGTTTGATATTGAGTCTGCTTATACAAAAGCATCCTCGCTTGATTCCGAAACTAATTTATATGTTTTAAGAAAATGATTGTTGCCAATAAAAGTCGCATTTTAAAGCAAAAGAAACGAAATATCTTAGCAGGAGAGAAAAGATCATGGAAACTACTATTATAAAAATAGAAGGTGTTAAGCTACTGCTCACGGAGTCTGAAAAAAATATTCAGATTAACGATATATCTGAGGAGAAGTTTGAGTTAGTATGGGAACGTGTAGTAGCAGATTATCCAAAGTATGAGGTATTCTTTTGTTTTAATAGTGAACGAATGGCGCACAATCAAAAAGTGCCGAGTGAATATTTAAGTAAAGTCAATGCTAATCGGATAGATGACATGTTGAATTTCAAACTGAATGCGGATGATTTCACTTTTCCCGAGTTTGGAAATGAGTTAGAAATAACTTTGCTAACCGAAGAGAAGTTTGACGAATTTGCAACGTTCCACGACAGTCGGAATCCTGATATGTTTTGGACTAGCGATCGGATTAAAAAGCGTGCTGATATTTGGCAAATCCATACTTTAAAGAAAAACGAGCAGTTGGCGGGTTATATCATGACCATGATAACGGATAGGAATACCGAAATTTTTGTGATTGAATCAGATTGCGATACGATATTTGAGGTGCTGTTAGCAACTGCTTGTCAAAGTGCTTTTGTCATTGGGAAAAAAGAAATGCTCTATATGATTGAAAGGGCAGAGCCAACGAATCAACAGCAAATTGCAAAAGATTTAGGGTTTAAAGAAACAGGCTTTTATCAAGGCTTCCAAGTGTTTTTATAGTAGCCACAAAGTAGAAATTCACTTTATTCACTGAATATTCACTTTATTCGCTTGCATAGAGTGAATATTTAGCATATAATAAACGTAATTTATTTCGGGAGGTTAAAAGCTATGGCTTATGAGACAGAAAAAGTAGAATTCAAACGAATTGCTACAAATGATCTTTATCGAGAAGTTATTGCGTTTGCAAATACAGATGGCGGAACACTGATTATTGGTGTTAATGATGAGGGTGAAGCGGAGTCATTATTGGATATTGATGATGTTTACACAAGAATTACTAATGGAATTCGTGATAACATTGTTCCAGATATTACGATGTTTACGAAATATTCATTAAAGGAAAATCAAACGATTCATATTGAAATTGGAGAGGGAACACATAAGCCTTATTATTTAAAAGCCAAAGGGTTGAAGCCATCAGGTGTTTATGTCAGGCAAGGCACATCCTCTGTCCAAGCAACACCAGAGCATATTAGGCAAATGATCAAAGATGCAGATGGTGATATTTTTGAAGAATTCCCATCGCTTGATCAAAATTTAACTTTCAACCAATGTAAAGAAGCATTTGCAAAACGTCAGCTTGAATTTGATGAAAATAAATTTGATGTTTTGGGAATTTATAACACAGGTAGACAAGCTTTTACTAATTTGGGATTATTACTCTCAGATCAGTGTAAGCATACAATAAAAGTTGCCGTATTTGAAGACGTGAATAATACGATCTTTAAAGGTCGTAAAGAATTCGCAGGCTCTCTATTGAAACAGATTGAGGAGGCGTTCGATTATATTGAGCTTAATAATAATACTCGTTCTGAAATTAAAGGATTAGTTCGTGAGGATTTTGTTGATTATCCAGCAGAGGCGTTGCGTGAAGCGTTGCTTAATGCTGTTATTCATCGTAACTATGACTTTAGTGGAAGTATTATCGTTAATATCAACAGTGAGTTTATGGAATTTATTTCAATTGGGGGGCTATTGCCTGGTCTTTCTGCGGATGAAATGCTAAATGGTGTCTCAATTTTGCGGAATAAAAAGCTTTCTGAAATTTTTTTGCGTTTGAGAATTATTGAAGCCTATGGAACAGGGATAAGACGAATTTTTTCACTTTACGAAAATTGTGCGGAAAAGCCAAAAATCAATGCGACACAGAATTCGTTCAAAATAACACTTTTTAATATGAATCATCAGCGGAATAGAATCGTACTTGCAAATGAGGATTTGAGTGCTAAAAGCGCGAATCCACAAGAGGAATTAATTATGGATTATTTACAACAATATGGCGAGGTGACAGATGAGAAAGTCCAAGAATTGCTTGCTGTGAAAAAAACTAGAGCTTTTGTTATAACAAAACAACTTTTTGACAAAGGGCTAATCACAATCACGGGTCGTGGTGCGAGTAGAAGAATCACTTTGTTGTAGCGTAAGATAGAATGACAAAAAATAATGAGAAGAGGAGTAACAATTATGAAATCACCAGTTGCAAAAAAAATAGATCAAACATTTGAATTACATGGAGATGTCCGTAGGGATGATTACTATTGGATGAGAGATAAAACTAATCCTGAGGTTATCGCTCATTTAGAGGCGGAGAATGCTTATTTTAAAGAAATGATGAAACCAGCACAAGAGCTGTGTGAGGAAGTTTATAAGCAAATGGTTGCACGAATTCCTGAGGCTGAGATTCATGTACCGATTCAAGATGGGGCGTATTTTTATTACATGCGTCGTACGAAAGAGTTGCAGTATCCGATTTATGGAAGAAAGTTGGCTGCTAAGCGGGCGGAACTTGAAAAAGTAGAGGAAGAAATTACTTTAGATGTGAATCAGCTGGCAAGAGATGATGATTACTTAAGTGTAGGTGGGCTTAGTTACTCAGTCGATCATCGGTATTTGGCTTATTTAGAAAACCGAGATGGGACTGATCATGCTACTTTGTATGTGAAAGATTTGCAAACGGGGCAGTTGCTAGCAGATGTCATCCCAGATGTTTGTGATTATGGTAGTGTCTTGTGGAGCAATTGTGGTAAGTATTTATTCTACACAACGATTAATGAGATGCAACGTCCAGATAAATTATGGCGACATGAGATGGGAACGCCTGTTGCGGCAGATGTGCTTTTATTTGAAGAAGCAGATGATACCTTTAATTTGTATTTGAGTAAGTCGCAAAGTGGTCGTTTTATTTTCGTTCATTCTTATGCGACTACCACGACAGAAGTTTCATTTATTGACGCTGATTCGCCACTTTCACCACTTATTTGTGTGGCGAAACGTCAAAGAGATATTGAGTATAATGTGGAACACTGGGGCGACAAATTCCTTATTTTAACGAATGAAAATGCCATTAATTTTAAGCTGATGTCTTGTCCGATCAATGATTTAACTAACAAAGCAGAGTTCCTGCCATACGATGAAACGTATTTCTTAGGAGGCGGAGGTGTCCATCCTTTTAAAGATAAATTGTATCTTACGGGTCGTAAAGATGGGTTGATGCAAGTTTGGGAATATGCAAGCGGAGAATTGGTTCAACTTACATGGGATGAAGCGATTTATTCGGTCTATCTCGTTGGCGGGCAAGCTTATGACGCATCAGAAATACTGGTGAATTATCAGTCATTGCTGACACCTGCGACAACGTTAAGTATTGATGTGGAAACGGGCGAGCAGACTGTGTTGCAAGTTGCGCCAGTTGCGGGTGAGTATGAGGCAGCTGATTTTGTTCAAGAGCAAGTATGGGCAACGGTTTCTGATGGTGTTCGCGTGCCAGTATTGCTCCAGTACAAAAAAGAGGCGCTCAAAGATGGGCCAGCACCGCTTATTTTAACAGCATATGGTTCTTACGGTTACAGTAGCGATCCTTATTTTAGCGCTTATCGCTTTCCAGTTCTAGATAAAGGTGTGATTTTCGCAACTGCACAAGTTCGAGGGGGATCGGAGATGGGCCGCAGTTGGTACTTTGATGGGAAAATGAAGAACAAGATGAATAGCTTTACAGATTTTGTTGCAGCTGCTGAACATCTTGTGGCAGCCGGTTATACCACATCTGATTTAATTGCAGGTCGCGGTGGAAGTGCTGGTGGTTTGTTGATTGGTGCTGTGGCAAATTTAGCGGGTGAAAAATTTAAGGTGCTCGTACCAGAAGTGCCATTTGTGGATGTTTTGACGACGATGTTAGATGAAAGTATTCCGCTAACAACAGGTGAATGGGATGAGTGGGGGAATCCGAAAAAGGCGGAAGATTATGCCGTTATGCGCGCGTATAGCCCTTATGATAATGTGGAAGCAAAGGCATATCCGCATATGTATGTGACTACTGGTCTCAACGATCCGCGCGTCGGTTATTGGGAGCCAGCTAAATGGGTTGCGCGTTTGCGTGAATTGAAGACAGATGACAACACATTAGTTTTGAAAACAAATATGGGGGCGGGACATTACGGTGCGTCTGGTCGTCTGAATGAATTAAAAGAAGCAGCCGAATGCTATGGGTTCATTTTGAATAAGTTGGGTGTTTAACAAAATCAACGGATTTGTGGTTGAATATAAAAGGGAAGTTTACAGACTGGAAAATTAACAGCTGGTAATACAAGGAAATGAGTGAAATGCAATGACTAAACTTGAATTTAAATCATTACGAAATTTTGAACGTGGCACGATTTACAACATGTTAAAAGAAGCCTATTCTTTTGATGAGCGATATTTTCAATCGGAGAAGGAGAAGTGGAAAATGGAAGCGGATGGTTTCTTTTTCGACAATCTTCAAATTGCTGATAAGTGTGTTTTTATTACAACGCTTAATGAGGAGCCGATTGGTGTCGTGATGTGGGATCCAAGGAAGTTACCTGATCAAGTGGAAATCGGTCATAATTGTATCGTTCCTAAGTATAAAGGGCATGGATATGGAAAAGTGCAAATGGAGGAAGCGATTCGTCGAATTCTTCAGCAAGGTGCAAAGAAGATTATTGTATCGACAAATGCTGACTTAGTACCAGCTCAGAGGATGTATGAGAGTGTCGGCTTTGAATTTGTTAGAAGAGAGCCTGTTGACGCATTCTATGAAGCGTGGATCTTTTACGAATATCCTATCGGTGAGAAAGAAGACGAGAGCAAGCTGTGAAAATAATCAAATAGGGAGATAGAAAAAAAGAGGAGTTAAGATGATGAAAACTTTGGAAACAGACCGGTTAATTTTGCGGTTATGGAAAGAGACAGATGTGGATGATTTATTTGAATATGCCAAAGACGTGAGAGTAGGACCAAATGCTGGTTGGCCACCTCATGAGAATATTGAAACAAGTAAAAGGATTGTTAGTGGATTTATCAAAGAAAATGAGGTTTATGCCATTGTATTAAAGTCAGAGAATAAAGTGATTGGAAGTTTGGGAGTTCATGATCGCAAGCCTGATGAAGCACTTGCAGATTTGCAACAAAGGGAGATTGGTTATGTGCTTAATCCTAATTATTGGGGTAGCGGCATCATGCCAGAAGCTGTGAAATGTGTCATTAAGCATGGCTTTGAAGCATTGGATTTAGAGTTGATTTGGTGTTGTCACTATGATTTTAACGAGAATTCTAAGCGTGTGATTGAAAAATGTGGTTTTAGTTATCGATTCAGTAACAGTAAAACTTTACCGTTATTGGGTGATAAAGAAGTGGAGAATCTTTGTTACAGTATTTTGAAGGAAGAATATTTTGGTAGCTAGATGTGAATGGTGAATAGAGGAGCGAATGGAAGATGAAAAAATTAGCGATCACGTTTAGTTCGTTAACAGATGAGCGACTAGAAAAAATTAGGCATGCAGCAGTAGGGTATGAAGTCATTCAGATCAAGTCAGATGATGAAAAGATTAAAGAATGCGAAATCATTTTCGGTGGCATAAATCCGAGCTTTTTGCCTGAGGCAACGCATTTGAAATGGCTCCATACGAGTTTTGCTGGTGTTGATTCATTGCTTAAGCCAGAGGTCAATTTTCCCAAAGATGTAATGTTGACAAATTCAGCAGGAACGTATGGCATTGCGATTTCGGAGTATTTGCTGACTATAACACTCATGCTAATGCGAAGAAATCTTGAATACGCCAAATTGCAATTCCAAAATATGTGGCAGCCACTTGGCTCAGTAAAATGTATTTACGGGAGTAAGGTTTGCGTCGTAGGGCTTGGTGACATTGGCGAAAATTATGCGAAAAGATGTCAAGCACTTGGGGCAACTGTGAGCGGCGTTGTTCGGACACCACGCGCAGTAAAACCAGATGCTGTTGACAAACTCTATACCATCGACCAACTAGATGAAGCAATCAAAGATGCAGATGTTGTTGCGCTTTGTTTGCCAGGAACAAATGAAACAGCAGGACTTTTTAGCGAAGCGCGACTAAATCAAATGAAGCCTGGCGCGTTGCTATTAAATATTGGCCGTGGTAGTGCAATTGATACAAATGCGTTAATCACTGCCTTAAAATCGGGACAAATTGGTGGCGCAGGACTAGATGT
>Ga0131853_10026518_pt1 | contig 10422 bp, 7 predicted proteins | sample TergutLab28metaG_FD_92764 | JGI IMG/M metagenome (GOLD analysis project Ga0131853, IMG submission 92764) | Labiotermes labralis P1 segment gut microbial communities from Petit-Saut dam, French Guiana - Lab288 P1 (version 2) (version 2) | ecosystem: Host-associated > Arthropoda: Insects >... | reverse complement strand
GGGGGGGGGGGTTCAACAAATTTAGTTGAGGACAGAGGACAGAGAGAACGGGGATCTGGGGGCAGCAGCCCCCAAGTCAGGGGTTCTGGAAGCATCTGTAATTTGGTACAAGAAATTTCATTTCATATAGAAAAATTTTCTTAATTTTTGGTACTTAAAGACTATTTATGATGACAACCAATTTATTTATCCTTGCTAATGTAAAACAATTGAGATACTAGGTAGTTTTAGAATTTTACTGCCTTTTTTCCGAACATCCTGGGGTGTTGGCATTCTAAATTCAGCAGTTTTTAACATTTTTCACAATCGGGTTGAGTTTGCCACGATTTTGGAGGGCCTTTGGAATTTCGGGGAGGGGGGGGGAGTTTGAAACCCCCCCACTCGGTACGCCACTGCTTTACGCCATACTGATTTCATCCTGATATGCAGAGACTGTAGGGGACCACGGTAGCACAGTGGTTAAGGTGCTGTGCTACAAATCGGAAGGTTGCTGGTTCGATCCCAGCTGGTGTCAGTGGATTTTTCATTGACATAAAATCCTTCCGATCATACTATGGCCCTGGGGTCGACCCAGCCTGTGACAGAAATGAGTACCAGGAGTATTTCCTGGGGGTAAAGGCGGCCAGTGCGTAAGGCTGACAACCTACCACCATCCTGTGCCATTGTCACGAAATCTGGGAGCCTTAACTTCCTGGAGCCCTCTAGGCCTGTCCAGGCCTGTAATGGGACTGCTTTACCTTTTTATGCAGACACTGTGCTGTTGTGACACAGTTCAGTGGCAAGAGATTGTGTAGTGGAACATTTTTTTCTCTTCCTGTATATGATAATGTATGGTGCATGGAACTGATGGAGGAAGTGGAGTAGTGAAGCAAACTTCAATGTAATTACACAGCAGAAGTTTTAGAACGGTATATTATTTCCAAGTATAACCATTATGCGCTGTCTTTCTTGACCAGCTGATAGTGGCTGTGTTGGTCAAGAAAGTCTCTACTCAGAACCCGAATGGTCATTAATATGTGTACAGAAGCCCAATTCTGGGAATTATGCTCAGACAGTTCAGTCCAGTCCAGTCCAATCCTTGACACTGAATTTTTGTTTACAGTGTCACCAAATTTTGTAGTTGAGTAGTTGGCACACCTGTCCTACAGCCATTAGCCTTTACATTTGGATTTTGTCCCAAAGAGTAAGTCTCTTTTTTTTTTTTTCTGGCTTTCCCAATTTGTAATTGTAATCTACATAATGTGTACAGTTGAAGAATCTTTGTTAAATAACCGATATCTGCAACTGATTCCAGGGACTGGTATAGCATAGTTAGTATACTGACTAGGCTACGGGTTGGATGGTCTGCGGTTTGAATCCCAGTAGGGGCAAAGGTATTTTTTCTCTTCTCCAAAATGTCCAGACCAGCAATGGGGCCTTCCCTTCTCCCTGTTCAGTGTGTCTTGAGGCTGTTCTGGAAGTAAAGAGGTTGGGGTGGGATGTTGACCACCTACTTCCATCTAGTGCCAAGGTTACAAATGAGTGGAGCTGCACCTGTGCTACTCCTGTTTGCTGTCATGCCTGCACAGGGACAACTTTACCTTTACCTGTACCAAACTTCAGCGTCTTTGGTTTGAGAAAATACTTTTGTTCTATATTCTTCCAGTTTTAGTGGTCTGGTGGTGCACTCTTTGCGAGAACAGAGAATTTACCGTAGGATTGCACATAGGGTATGTCTAGAAGGTTGCATTTAGTTAGGTAACTGACTGACTGGCTGGGTAGTTGTGTTACAGTTAATTAATTGTTGCTTACATATGTATTTAATGAGCTTGGGAGTTAGCTGGCTGGTTGGATGGTTTGTTGTTGGGTTAGTTGGCTTGTTAGTTAGTTAATTAGGTATTTAGCTTGGTTTGTTGTTTGATTTAGTTGGTTGATTGGTTGGTTGGTTGGTTAGTTAATTGGTTAGCTAATTAGGTAGTTAGCTTTGTTGGTTGGTTAGTTAGTTGGCTTGTTAGTTAATGAGGTAGTTAGCTTGGTTGGTTAGTTGGTTTGGTTGGTTGGTTGGTTGGTTGACTGGTTGGTTGGTTGGTTAGCTAGGTAGGTATCTGCAACCTTGTATTGTTATCTGGAAATGCAATGGAGTTGTGAAGTTCTATCTTAGCATAAGAGAAACAGAAATGGCTTGGAAGTGTGAAAGGTTTTTGTATGATTAGCATAAGAAAGCCATTACAATCAGCATGAAAGTGCCTTCATTTCTCCCTCTGCATTAACCCATCCCACCAATCAAGAGAAGGAAATTGCGAGGATTAAAGGTAGGGGGAGCAGTCAAGTGAGAACTTAAGGGAGACTGATTGAGAGGGGAATGACTTCAGGGGTGTGTTATTGTGACAGTAATGGCAGTACTGCACACTCAAAAACATCTTCATTGGTGTCATGGACTGTGAATGTCATAGTATCGGTATTAGTTAGCTGAGTTACATATTTGCATGATGTCTCATGGGTATGTCAGTAAAGTCATCACTGTGCACAACGTGGGGGCATATGAGTAAGTGGAGTTAACAACTCCAGTCATTCTTAGCTAGCATCACATACAGTCGGTCAGTTTCATGCCTCAGGTGCTTTACTGTGAGGGACCCTATAAGTATGACAAATACTTTGCCTGTTTTGGGAGAGGGCCCCACTGTATCTATTGAATGTGAGGCAGGGTGGGTCCCAGTTCTGGGTGCTTCAAGGTAGCGGAAAATCTCCTGCCTGTGCTGGGAGTTGAATGACGGCCCCTCAGTTATTCAGCTTGTAGTCTGGTCACCATGCTGAGTGAGCTATCCTAACTCCATGGCTATGATGAAATGTAACTTTGAGACATTCTTTATGATGTCAAAACAAGAATGCCATGTATGGAGACCATTTCACGCCCTGGCAGGGGTGAAGGATTTTTTTTTTTTTCTTTTCCAAAACGTCCACCCAACCTGCTGCTCGTTGGTTATCGGGGTTCTTTTACAGAGGTGAAGTGGCTGGGGTGTCAAGTTGACCACACACCTCCATCTAGTGGTAGGTTTAGGAACGGGCAGTGGTTTACAGCTAATCACTCTGTATGCCTGTGTGGTGTGGACAGGGACAACTTAACCTTTTTTATGTGGAAATGACGTCTGTCCATCTGTCTGTGACCCTGTATGACTAAACCATTTGTCATATTTTTATGAAATTCCATAGAGGTGTTCTTTACAGCAAGCTGTCGAGCAGGCATGGGGTGTGTGAAAATCGGTTCATTGACAGTCTTACTGTACTTCAGGACATAAATGATTTTATTGATGTGCTTTCCATATTTGGTGACCCATTTCAGTGAAATTTGGTGTAGAAGATTACCCCCACTTCCACCGAGTAATGGATGCGGTGAGAACCATACTGTAGTTGAGGGCAGCACTGAAATTTTACCGATATTGTATATGCTTTCTGTATGTTTGGGCAACATAAGGTATATGAGATACCTACAAAAATTGTGTTTAGCTTTATTGCGCTCTCTTGCTGGTTTTGTGAAATTTGGTGAAGTGAATATCATAATGTAATTTGGTGCATAAATGAATTTTTTGCTATATGATGTACTTTTTCATCTGTTTTGAATAAACTTCAGCAGAGGAGATGTTCACAAAAATTTATTGAGTTATTAAAGTTTTGTGAAAGTTGGGTTAGTGAAGGCCATACTTTACTTGAGGGCATAAATGAATTTTTGTGCATATTTGCCACATATATCACCTGATTTGGATGCAGTCTGGTGTACATAATGATGCTGAACATTTGTGGTCCAGGGAAAGCCATACCTTTTTTATGGGTGTAACTGAAATTACATTTACTTGCATACTGTGACATTTTGAAAGTAAACAGTATCTTCACAAAGTCTAGGTACTGTGTTGTGGTTTACACCATTGTAGTTTTGTTTATTTTTCAATTTCCTCAATTATTATACCAACTACTGCATATACTGTACATAAAATTTTATAAATGTTATGTATGTGCAGTAGTTGGTATAATAACTGAGTAACTCGACAACATGCACAGTGTAACAGCAACAAAAAAATATTTTTCAATATTTATTTATTCATTCTAAATTAAAATTTGCATCATTTTGTAGAGGTATGTAGAAAATTTGCTTTGTGCTGTCTTGTACCTTGATACTTGAGTTGTCTAAACATTATCCATACCTTTCATTTATAACCTCACTCCCACAAGCTACAAAGTAATTTGTGCAAACAAAATTTTAAAAAACTTTGGTATTGGAAAATGTAAAACCCTTGCTGTATGTTGTTTTTGCAAACTACCATAAGAGGTGTTATTAAAGGCAGAATCCCACTCCACTGGAACCCTTGGCAGAACTGGTCCTTAAACCTGGACCAACTTATGTCTACAAAGAGGCCTAGTGCAGGAGATTGCATATTTTCCTTCTGTTACATGATAGATGAAAAAGAAGCAGTTTGAAAAAAGTGGCATGAACATTCTGGGACACTAGATGGTGTCCAAAATGTCAAAGAGGTTCTTAAAAGGCCACCATTAGAAGCTATCAGATTTAGGTATATATTAGCTGCGTATTTTGACTGTACTGAATCTAGGTGACAATGAATGTCGAAGACAATGTTACATCCATAGTAATGCATGCTTTCTTATTGTCTGTCGAAGGTAGTGAAGCCTTTTAGATAGGTGGCGTGTTTTATTCTTGCATATGAATTGTTGTAAATTTGTATTAATGAAAACTGCAGGTAGTTATGCTTAAGTGTCTGTAGGCATTGGGGGGGGGGTCTTATTTTTACTGATTATGAAACACCAGAAATATTAAGAGCAAAAATGATTTTATAACACAGGAAGGATTTTAAGAAAGTCGTTTTTAATGTGTTCTTCTTGATTGTAATGATTACTTCTAGCTAGCATACACCCCTGTTTATTCTGCTGGGATTTGTGAAGTCTTGAAATATCACAATGAAGAAGGGAGAGAAAAAGATGAGGATAAGCCCAGACAGTATGAAGGGCATAATAAAGAAGCTGGTAGAATTTAATTAAGTTCCATCTTCTTTCTGAATCAGAGGAGACCCATCACCTTTTCCCCCTTGCAGAGATAGAATTCACCTCCCCTCCTTGGATGTTCTGCTCTCTCTCTCTGATGGACGTAAGAGTGGCTCTGTCAACTGTGCAAGAGGAATTGAAGTGTGAAGCAGGGGTGACAGTAACTGTAAGGGGATTTGTATGCGGTATCTGTGCATTGCGGGTTTACTTTTCAGAGGAATGAGTCTCAGAAGACGCAAGAACTTAAACCCTAAATTTATCTAGATATTTGTTGTGTGTTCACAGAAAATTTGTGAGGCAGGATAGCGTAATCAGCTTAGTGATAAGGCAATTGGCTGGATGCCTCTGGAACTCTGGTTTTATTCCTGGCAGGGGCAGAACAGTTTTCGTTCTTCAGAGAATCCGGATTGGCTCCCAGGCCCACCCTTTCTCCTGTTTAATATATACCAGGGCCTTTTCTCTGGGCAGTAAGTAGGCTGGGGGTGTGAATCATACCACTGCCCATCTAATGCTGAAATCAAGAATGTGTGGAACTTACCTCCACCACCTCAAGTGCTTTCATGTATTTTAGAAATTGTATTCTTGCCAGCTTCTGACCACGGAGACTGTGGTTCAGTTCCAGGTTAGTCCAGTTTTGATTTGTGGCAAGCAAAATGGCACTGGGGCTGCTGTTTCTCCAAACATCAAGTTTTTACCGCCAGTAACATTTCTGCCAGCATCATCCAAGGCTGATACAAGACAGCCATTTGATGCTACCATACCTAGGGTCGTAAGTCTTGCCTAACTTCTCACACAACATTAAAAGAGTATTTTAGCCTCTGAAACACAGAGTAATGCAGCTGATGTGTAAGACTGTTGTCTTGCTTCCATTTTGTACACCCCTAAGTTAAGTTTTACTTTTGTCTGCATTGTTCCTAATTAAAATTTATGTGAAGACAGAGGAAGCTTACATCCTCTTTCAGATGAGGGGAGGGAGGGAATTTTATGTAGACTCAGAGAAGAACTTTTCTTTATAGTGTTCTTCATTCATGGCATGTTAAAGAAATTGGAAATTCTATTTCTTTAAAATTGTTAACATCTTTCCATTTAAAGAAGTTTTTGATGCTGTACACTTGACAGGTTCTTCAAAAGAAAGGCAGATTCTTTTGTCTGGTATTATGAATTCTATTACAGAAGAAAGTTAGTCATCTGGATATGTTGTACTATAGCATACAGATTAAACCAAATTTGGCTGGTTACAAAGTTTAGTAAAGTCACAGTAGTAATTAATAAATGTATCTTTATCGTTGCACCATGCATTTCGTAGAGTCATTTAATCAGCACACCAACTAATGCACATACATAGTTTTTTTTGACACACACACTAAAACATTTCAAATCGCTCCAACGTGTTTCGATCCTAAGATCATCTTCAGGGAGCTACACTGTTCCTTGCTAAAGTCACATTTTTAAAAACACACTCACTGATTAATTTCCTTATATTAACTCGGTGTTGTGGCAGCATGTCGTATTGTGTAAGTCGTATGCTGCTGAGAATGCGCCTGACTATGGGTGTGTGTCATGTGTTATACTGCGTGAGACTGGCCAGTCTCATGCAGTCCATCGGTAAACAGTTACCTTTATTTTGAATGATTACAGGGTCATGAAATCCCGAAGAGTGCTTGAACCTGAAGATGAAAGCACTGTGATCCTGCAAAACCTCAGTAGCTGTTTGTCATTCATTGTGGCATTATGTCACAGAGCACTTGAATCTTCTTCTTGTAGGTCTGTTTTTTAAACAATGTTCTCCCAATTGCACAATGTGGTTGTTTGTTGATTTACAGACAAACAGACACTTGTTACGGATGCAGGCAAGCTGTATGTTCTAGACGGACTGCTGAAAAGGCTGAAGGAGCAGGGTCACCGAGTACTCATCTACTCTCAGATGACACGCATGATCGACTTGCTGGAGGTGAGTTCTAGCTGAATGTGGCGTAGCTTGGTGTTTTGATGCTTGGGGCGAGAAAAAGTCACATTTACTTCATTTTCCTTTCATTTTGCCCAAAAATTTAAATTTTGTTCAGCACTGAAAATAAAATGCCTTCCCCCCCCCAGTATTTATTTTGCTGCCCTTGTACCCTGCCATCTGGGTTGGCCCCATCATCCCCCCCCCCCAAAGCCCACCAATGCTCTTTCTTGAACTTACATATTAATATCACCTTTTTGTATGTGTCTTGTTCCTTGAGATGTACTTCCTTCTTAAACTTTTGTCAATGCAGAGGGTATCTGGTATCTCTGGACTGCTAACTGTATAGCAGGTGATATCATTGTTGCTTGTTGACCATTGTTGCCACCCACTCAGCTGTGCTCAGTTCAGTGGTAAAAATCACTCTGTGTATTGGCTGACCTGAATGATGTCGCATCACAGAAGACTGTCTTAATATTCTCTTCAGATTTTTATACCACAGTTTTGTATACATTTTTTACAAACAAACCCCAGACTGAGGATTATAAGCTGGGCTTCTGGAATAAGAAACCACATTATTACTTCACAGCAGTGCTAAGATAAAAACCAACTTACAGTCTGTCAGACACAACATATATTCTGTATAGGTGCAATCAGCTACATGTGTTCGGCCAATCTTATATCCATCATCGGGCTGTACACACAAGCAGATAAAAAGTAAATTTACATCTGCACTTTTGTTACATTGAGGTCTCAATCCAAACAGTATTTGAATTCTACAGGCAAGTGTAATTTTACTGCTCTGAACACATAAGTATAAGCATTTAGGGTATAGCTGTACATATCTCATATTCCAAAATATCATATCAGTCCTAACTCTGGTTTTTAGGATATTCTTTAAAATAGTCATTTAAGAACTTGTTTGTATTCTCCATCAGCTGATTTTCTAATAGAGAGGTACCAGAACACAAGATATTTTCTGAGAGCATGTGAAATTGATTGTCTTGTGGGTCATGGTTGTGCAAGTTAAATGAATGTTATGGTCTGCTGGGGTGTGATGCCATATAGCTTGGTATACAGGTGCCGGCCTTTTGGAGGAACGTACTGCCCCCATGGTCAGAGCAGAGGATGATAGTGGTGCATCTGTTAAAAATTTAGGTACCTGTCCACCAAGCTACATGACATCACACCCAGACAACAATAATGTTCATATTCAGTGTTGCAAGAACCACAAATTTCATACGTCTGCTAAAGTTTCCATTCATGAAGAATATCTGTAGGGTAAAAGACTTGGAAAGAATTTCATTCATGGTTTTCTTAAGGAAATAGTTTGTTTTGTTGCTTTCAGCCATTCATAGTTTTTTTTAGAGGACAATAATATTGTCTTTCATTCAGGTTTTTCTCTCGTACATGAAAGATTTTGTGTCCATTGAAACAGGAATACACCTGAGTGTCTTATTCTGTACAATTCAGGATTAAAGTAGCATGAAATTTCCTGTTTCCTTGTTTTTATGCTAGAGGCTGAACTTGAAAAAAAGGAAGAAAAATTATTTGTGGGAAAATGTATGACTAACTTCTAAGAAGAATTTAATTGTATGGTCTGTTTTATCCCTTATCTTCTCCTTGTTAAATCCATGTGTACTTTAACTGTAAAAAGCTTTACAGGTGGTTTTTAAAAGATGAATTGAGGAGCCCCTACTTTATTTCATGTAATGAGAAAATGACGGTACTTCCAGATAAATTGTGTAGGTCTGTGTGTATAGTGCATGACCGTCCCCTCTTGGCTGTGTCTTGAGAACCAATTCTTGTCCTTCTCCCCTTCTCCTGACCCCTCTACCGATTGCGTACTCACCCACCGTGGCACAAGTATCCACCCACTCCTGTCCATTGTCCACTACAGGAACCACTTGCTCTTCACCCAAGCATGAAGTTACTATACAGCCTGTTTCAGTATGTTAGACACATGGTGGCTGTGAGCCATGCTGTTTACAGGCAGTCTGTACTGACAAAACCACCAGACACCCAAAATGGTCATGACTTTGTTCACAATGCCTTGTTCTCCTATCATGTGAATTTTTGAGTTTTAATTGAACCCACTGTTTAGATAGTGGTCTTATGAGATGATACTTTGTCAGCTTGGTGAGCATATTGTCTCCAGGTGACTTCAGCCCTGGAGATGTTCGTGGTAGCATGTTCCCACAAAAACACCAGTATTTACCTCCAAATATTACATTGTATTTCACAACCCAGGTAATAATTATCTCCTGCAATTTGTCATTGTCAGAACAATGATGATGGCAGTCAAACAAGTTGTTGTTTGTTTGTTTGTTTGGGGTGTGTCATGCCGATCCATTTGCTCACATTTCATCTGTGAAATCTCAGAATGGATTTGAATTTAGTTGCTTGTAAAGAGGGTTCATTGTCAATGGCAGCATGTTTCTGTGTGCTGCGGCCAAAGGAGTATATGTACGTATGTCATTGGAGTATACAGAAACCAAAAATTAAAAATTGATGCAAATGATATATAACAGTTCAGTTTATCCCTCACAAAGAACACACACACTGTCTTCATTGCAAAGACTAACCAGTTAAGGTTGTTATGTAATTCATCAGTATTTATTGTGAGAATCATGCAAAAGGCATAAATATACACTGTGTGTACATAATGCACAGCTTTTAAGTGTTGCAGCCACTGGCAGGTTACTAGGCGTTAAACAGTTCATATATGCAGGTTAGATAATAAATGTTAAAGTGGACAAACTGGTGATGGCTTCATCCTTTCATATTTATGTGACTAAGATGGTGATCTGGTGATGGCAGAAGTGCAAAAACATATCGCAGCTTATCCGTGTCAGTGTGTGGTGTTTAACATATATCAATGTCTGGTTGTGTGCAGTAATAAGACTTATGTATCACTGCACTGAAAGATGATGGCCCAATTTAATTCTGATTTTATTTGTGTGGAGGAAATTGCTTAAAGAAGACCGTCATAATTCAGACTACTCTCCAAGCATTATTGGAATCAGATCAAACAGAGTGAGGTTGATGAGTTGATCATTTAACTTACTGTGTTTTGTGTACCCCTGTCAGTTGGTTATTGAATTTGAAGGTTGTGATATGTTTCCATGAAGACTGTGTTCCCCCTGTCCCCCGTCCCCCTCCCTGCACTGCCAACTCAGATGAATCGTCATCAGAGCACAAGCTTCCAACTGACCGACTGACTACATCTTCCTCACGGATTCCCGTGGGAGATTTCAGAGCCACCACATGGTTTATTTATTTATTTTTCTAGATCATGTTGTGCATGAATGAGTTTACTTTGTCTGTGGGGGTTGGGGGGGGGGGGGGGGTCCCTTTTGAAAGAAAAAAGATTTGTAATTTTTTTTTTTTTTGTTGGCCTTTAACAAATTGTAGATTTTTTCACCTCATTTTTTTGGTATGGCGGGAAT
>Ga0131853_10026514_pt1 | contig 10423 bp, 4 predicted proteins | sample TergutLab28metaG_FD_92764 | JGI IMG/M metagenome (GOLD analysis project Ga0131853, IMG submission 92764) | Labiotermes labralis P1 segment gut microbial communities from Petit-Saut dam, French Guiana - Lab288 P1 (version 2) (version 2) | ecosystem: Host-associated > Arthropoda: Insects >... | reverse complement strand
CACTCCATGGTGCAGAGTCCTTCTTGAGAAGCTAACTGGTTTGCAGCTAGTCAAGAAATTCCCCGCATTTCACGGAACCCGAAGGTTCATCACCGCACTCACAAGCGTCCGCCACCTGTCTCTTATACTTCCACAAAACAATTTTAGAGGTCGAGTTCCCACATTCACCCTAACTAAATCCTTTCGATTTTCATCTCTGCGGACACTTATAACCCCTAGCCTATTCAGTTCTAATTAAAAATGAAGAGACGCTTCACAAACCTTTGATGTCTGTCAAAACCATTCGCAGTTGCTCTAGGACCTTTGAAACTGTACGGCAATTCGTGACTAGACATGTCCAAGCGATTGATGTGAAGGACTATTGAGTGTTTGTTGTGAGATGTGAACTGATAAACAGTAAGAACTCAACAGTTATTACACTGGGAGCGTGTATTGTAACTGTATTATGTCGTTTGTATCATAAAACACAGCAAAAATATTTATTGTTGAATTTATTCGTCCAATTACCCTCAAAACCCACTCATTTCTGGACATATGTTTGAATTTTTTTTCTGTATTGATGTGAAGAACCAACTCTTGACGTTTGTTCAAGTATTTCAGATACACCCTGTATAGCAAGAGCATCAAATCTTTAACCAATAAATAAAAAGACAAATTTGGAGTAGATTAAATTTATGTTCAGGTAGTAATCCGTACTATTTCTTTATTACTTGAAAGGTTTGAGCGTCAGAGTAGAGCAGAGTAGAGTACAGTACAGTACAGTAAAGTACGTACGAAAGGGACAGTTGAAAAATAGAAATTTTGTTCAGAAAACTTTAGGAGGAGTACCAACTGGGAAAACGACGAGTAGAGGCTAGGGTGTTGCAGTCGATCTAACAACAAATGTTATGTGAGTGTATGGATAAGATGCAGTTTGCTAAGTGTGATATCTACTGGTGAACTGTTGCAACATAATGTTAAACACATGGGCTCCAAAAAAAGGGGGAGGGGGGCATTTCTAAAACAAACTGCGTGATTTTATTCCCAAAAACAACTTGTCTCCGTGGATTCAGTTACAAATCACTGCAACGTATCCTAAAGTCTTTATCGTTGCATCGTGCATTCTGCAGTTTATTTAATTAATACACCAACAAATGCACATATATTCATTTAATGATCTAAAATTCACATTAAAACACTTAAAACGTTCCTACATGTTTCGATCATACGATCATCCTCAGGGAGCATATATAGTTGCTTGCTAAAGTTATAGTTTAAAAAAGTATTTACACTTCAACATCGACCCAAAGCTGATCAGTCACCCTGAATATGGAGACAGTACCTTCCTCCGTTAACCGCTGCACGGTGCAGAAACGCAATGAAGGCCATCATCTGATGAACAGATGCTGTAAATCCTGGAATATTTTATAAAGTAACACTTGCTGGCCCGCCCTATCTTCAGTCAAAACTGGACAATTATGAAGACCCAAAGACTTCTCTTTGCGCACGCGCCGTTAACTCGCCAAGTATTTTTGCTTAGCCCAAAACCTTTCAAATAAAAGCTGTACAGAACAACAAAACACACATTTAATTCTATCACATTTTTTCCGTTAGGTATTCAAGGTCTTCGAAAAACAGACAAGGAAATAGGCGACAGTTGTATGAAGAAAATGTCGAAGAATTTGCTCTCTACCTGGTCTCAAGTTGTCTATCACAAACAGCATGTATTCGACATGAAGCCCGATTTTATGTTTCCCTGTGTTATAAGCTGTGCGAACTTGACACTTTCTCGAACCGGAGCAAGCGACTCGGTCAAGGATAATCACAAAAAGAGAACGAGAGAACGGAGAATGACGTCGCGCCATTCCATGAGTCACGAACGTTAGTACGGCAGGTTCTGCTGGAGGCTGTGATGAGAGACGGAGCGGCAGTCGATTCAAACGCAGCATCAGTCCACACTAAACTTTTATGTTCATAGTCGTTGCTGAAATTTCGGGCAACGTCCACCGACTCACGCTAAAACATAACACAATTTCGAAGGTTGCTTCTCCTTCCGTCTTTAGGTGCAACGGGAAAAGGGCAGAACATCATCTGGTAAGCACCTCTATTAGCAGGCACTGGATACCAGACTAAATCTAGACGACGTGTATGTACTCGAGAGGTGAGAAGTCGCCGGCCGGAGATAAATGTACTAAGGGAGTGCAAATGAGGTACATATTTCCTAGAAAACTCGAGACTCGCAAAACCTGTTTTCCTTAATAATATTAATAAAAATAAATTATGAGAAAAACGTACTAAAAACAAGCAACTGAAGATTTTTACTGTATACATTGTGGAGTTCTTGAGCCTGTAATGATGGGCATTGTCCAGACTACATATCCATGTTTCAGGCTCAAAGAAATAGCTTCGGCAATTAACATTCTCCCCCGAAGATGTAAGCAGCAAGTTCATACGAAACGTTCGGCAACTAGCTGCCAGAACACATGGAGCTACAACAAAATTCGCCCTCTTTCTTGGGAAGTTCTTATTCAAAACTGCAGACCGACTATTCTAATGCGGTTGTTTAGTGGTTCCTTTCATTCTGTCCGGGCAAGTAGCGGGATTGCAGTGGAAGTTAGGCTACGGCCACTTCCTTCCACTTCCTTTCCAATGCGCTATTCACGATGAGCCCTTCATTTGATTCTAAACAGTCTTGAGTTACTGACAGTTTAGCCAAAGGAACTGCATGTAAATTAATTTAAAAATTTAATGTAAAAAGGTAAATCAGTCCCATTACAGGCCCGAGGTGCCCAGAGGGTTCCAGGAAGTTAAGGTTCACAGATTACGTGATAATGGCCCAGGCACCGGCCGCCATTACCCCCAGGAAATACTCTTGGTACTCATTTCTGTTAGAGGCTGAGTCGACCCCAGGACCATAGTGCGATCGGAAGGATTATGTCAATGAAAAATTCCAGTGACACAACCTGGAATCGAACCAGCGACCTTCCGATTTGTAGCACAGCGTCTTAACCATTGTGCTACCGCGGTCCCTAAATTTAATGTTCACGGGATAAAAGTGTAAAGATTTTGGACCAAAGTATGAGAAATTTATGAAATAATAAAAAACCGAGTTTCTGCCAATCGATTAATGCTCCGTGGGGAAATAATGGCCGTTTATTCCGAGACTCAAACGGTATATACGCAAGCAGCCGGAAGACAAAATACAGAGATTAGTATTGTCAAAACAGGTAGGAAACTGTTCTTAAAGAGGTGGAAAACTATGAGATTAGACAAACATGTATGCTTACATTCAATATAATGTCGGGTTATGTTAAATACCATAAATCTTAAATTATGAGTCCCGGTCAACTTTTGAAAGTACAGTGGTTACTATGTACCATTTGATTTGACACCCAACAACTCTATGCTTTACGTGAGTGCATGAACACTTCATGTGCTTCTCAGAACACAGGCCGTTCATTTTCCTAAATTAACCAGATGGTTTCAATGCAGATGCAGTATTCTCTGAGAGACGTAAAATAAAATTTTTAAATATTATTAGGTAAAAGTCAAGCTGCAGTGAGTTAAACGCATTTGTCTTCCTTCGGAAGTGCCGGATAATGAAACACTTCTAAGAGAGAACACTGCAATATCAATGCACTGCCTACAGCCTTGCTGTCATAACCTCGTAATGCTGGCGATCGGGGACGTAAGGTTGAGGCTCAATCCGACATTGTGTAATATTGCGACGCTCTAGCGATCTTGTACTTATGTATCTTGAAACTAATAAAGACACGTCCACTTTGCACCGAAATAGAAGATTGATATGTTCATGCTTTCAGTAATCACAATGCTGTCTCAACCAATTCTGTTTTTCTCTACGAATCTTGAGAATCTCCACGTTAAGGTCTTCGTTCTTTCAGAATTTCGTAATAAATGTCGTTTGTGCCATTTAAAAACTCTTGAAAGGAGGGAGAAACATAATTCGATATTCAGGTTGTAAATTGTAACTACGTTACCAGGTGTACTTTATCAGCACACAACGAATGGCTTCAAAACAAAAGGAATAAAAACAAAATAGATTGCAGAAGATAAAAATATTCGTCCCTTTCATGAAGGTCATTATATTTTCGTACACCCAACGAACTCTAGGAAAGTCCATGTCACGTAAAAGTCAATATTTAAACATTACATCAGGCAGGCCTCAGAAACCATGAATGGGACTAGGTATTAACATTTCAACGCACATTACTGGCTTTCTCTCTTTTGAAGCGACTTCGACTTCCAATATAGGATATACACGGGCGACTGCAGTGCCTGTCTGCTTCATGTCAATATTTCTCCGAAGTTCTATAGATATTTCGAGATCACCGCGATTTTGGTGGAAAATTCTTCAAGACTTCGATCCGAAGTAACTTCCCACATGTGAGATTTGTGATGGTCGTGACAGTGACTGTGAGACTGATGTCTTCTAAGATGTGACGCCGTGTAGGTTGGGAGAAGTGTACCGTCATTTCAAACGAAACTTCAGAGCAATCTTCAAAGTTCAAGCATGATTGCTAATTTCAGGGTAATATGTTCGCAGAAATTTGAAACGTTTTGAGATTACACTCTAAGGTTTAAAAAAAAAACTTTCAAAATTATGTAATTGACACAGAAAAGGGAAGACCTTTCTTCAGTTCAGAGTTTAGGTATTCCCATTCAAAGACTTTCAATTTGGTAGTGACTGAGGTAAAATATATACGTGGACCTTAAAAAACACAGGAGCGGGGGTTTCGGATCCTTACTGTCGCAATTCTGAACTTCACTGCTAAATAATCCATCTACAGTACAATATAATAAACTGAATGCAGTCTCAGTCCAGTACTGCTAGTCAAAACAATAAAGTCTTCGGAGTTAATTCAACATTTATAAACTTTCCAGATAATGTCAGTAGAGGACTCAACTTAACCGTACATTTGTGGACTTGTTTATTTAAAAGTACTACAATTTTTCAGGTGACCCTTGAGGATGAACCCCGGCAAGGTTGTCCCGAAACGTCTGTAACCAACTACCAACCTACGCTGCGTAACGTCCCAGAAGAGCGAGCGCCTCAACTACACCACGATGGAAGCCTGAAATCTTGCGTATTTCAAATCTGTGACGACTGAATTATGCTAAACTTGCGACACTAGAACCCAGGAACTTTCAGTTCTTCGATTTTGTCACTATAAAATTCTGAAGAAAATCTTTGAAAAACATAATACACATATCACATAAGTCCGTAAGCGTGCTGAACTGTGGGAACTATAATAAAAATATGATTTGCGGTACTTACAAATTGTCACAAACGAGGCGAGAGCGAGCTGACGAGAGAGACGAGCCACTCGCGTCGTGTGTCCACAGCGAACTGACTACCGAGCACTGTGTGTGTGTGTGTGTGGTGACGCGCGCCGTTTATTAACCAACCCAGCTCCTCACAGGTCCGAGAACGAACAGGAACACTTCAGAATTCAAACAGCCTCTTCTCTTTTATTTACCAACTGACAAATCCCAAGGAAGCGACCCAGACCGACACACTGACAGACCAGAAATGAACTCCCGTGAGCCGGTGCGGTACAACTTTAAATGCTCGGGGGGGAGGGGGGGTACGATCGGGGGAGGGTACCTTGCTTTGCGCCAGAGGTTGTCTTGAGCAATTGCATCCCATGCGCGCGTTGGTGAGGGGAGCTGGTCGTGATTGGACCGAGAGTTGCCCTCCGGGCTACAGAACAAATCCGCCAGGAATGCAAGAAACCATCGACGACGTCCGTCCAAGATCGTGTTGAGCACCGACCTTTGTTAGTACAAGACATCAGTGTAGTTGGTGTATTTGCGTCCTTGTCGATCGTGTTAAAAAAAAAACTTTCTCGAAATTAGGGGCCTTAGATCTTATGCGTTAGAAACTCTTTTTTTTTTTGGCGAAGGTTTTAATTATGCTACCTCTTTTTTCTAAACTAAGTTGCTTGTGCTTTAAGAACCATTCCAATAAGATATATGGAGAATGGAGGTGAAGCTCCACACCTTCTTCGCCGCAGCACTAGATGTATGCTATTAATCACAATCTCTGTTACACATTTTCGCCTAGTTAGCAGTTGGATAGGAAGTTTGGTGGCCTCTTAGACGCACTGGGTATACCGTCCAGTAGGAAATGCCTTGCCACTGTGGGGACTCGAAGCCCGATGACGCAAGACCAACTGCTTTACAAGCAATCAAACTACAGCCTGTACAGTTCTGTAACAAGCAGTTTATGTGCGCGTTTGAACGCGCGGTCCTGAAGATGGAAACACAAATTTTTGACGAAGTCAAAAGTGCGTGGAGCTGTACCTCCACTCCGCCATACGCCTCTATAGCGCTATCCTCTCTTAAGCACAGAACATCTTCATTTTTACTGAATTCGCAAAGGCGTGTCTGTGCACGTGATAAAAGCGTATGGGGGAATGTAGTTATAGCACCACACATTCTTAACCTCAGCACTGGATGGAAGTGAGTGGTCAGTTTCATGCTCCTACCGCTTTATTCCCATGATGCAGACCGCAGTATCCATTAAGTAGGATGCTGGACGGTCCCCAGAACCCGTCTTCAAATTTTGGAGAAGGTAAAGTCTCTTGCCCCTGCCAGGAATCGAAACACGATATCTTGGTGATCCAGCCGGTAGCCTAGTCACAACCCGACTGAAGAATCCCGACTATGGCATTCTATATTCCAATCAATAGCAATATGTCAATGACTTATACAAAGCCGTAGCAGTCGGGTGTTATGGGACGGGAGACAGAAAGGAATAGCACCAAGGGCGCACAGATCCCGAGCGCCGGGTCGCCGTGGAGACTAAATTTTCTATGATGGCGACTAATATTTTTTGATCCTGTATATCAGTGGTCCCCAAAATGTGCTCCGCGGATCCCAGGGATTCGCGACCAGTTCCCGAAAAATCCGAGGATACATTTCTGTAATGGCTACTTTAAAATTTACATTTTCATTTTTTTCTGGATTTTTTAAAAATAATCATGGAACTTCTTCAATTTGCGATATGTTTATTTCGTATGACGTTTAGAATATCTAATTAAAGGACTTCCTGTATCCACAAAGCGGGCGAGAAACATTTTAATTAGGGTCAAATCATGCAATACATTGTTGTGGGTGTCACTGGTTAGTTTTTGTAGCCATCTAAAATCATTCCTCAGATATAAATATCTAATTTCGGATTCGGATATCTATCATATGAACATCTTATATTTACTTGAGCAAAGATGGGTGGATCTGTGGTAATTTTTCAAAGACAGAAGGGCTCCGCTAGGGATAATTTTGGAAATATTGCTCTATTTGGAATTTGTTACACGTTACTATATAGCGCACAGAATATTGAGGTGCTCATAAATTTTTAAATAAATTTTGCGTTCCCGAATAACACGACTGTTCTTTTGTTCGGGGTACAGAGTAGTGGAACATGCTGGGACTTGTGTCAAGAAGTTGCTACAATAGTGCGCCTTTGTACCGAATGTATCCGTACTAAGTCTCGTAGTATGAAGTAATTCTGTTTGTTTCAGTGCATAGTGCTGAACAATGTAATGGCGTCCTATTCCATAAAACAAAGGCTTTTAAAACACCAGACCAAACCGCATACTTTCATAAAATTTTGCTTCGGTGGGCAATTAAAGGGGTCAACCAGTCGGATTGACATTTAAAATGCGTCGTAGCGAGGTAGAGGTCGCTAGCTGCTGATCTGTCACCACGAAGTCTCGAACTCAGAACCAAGCCTGTTCATGTACAAAATTTATGCTGAATAAAGCAGAAGGACAGGTTTGTCTGCCATCGCATTCACGTCCCTTGTCGAATTAATTCTGCCAGTTTTTTTACTCATATTTCATTTGTCTATCATCAACGCTGTAGTAAATGACAGCGACATTAAAACACTTCTTCCTAATTCCATGAGCTTACAGCAAACCACATACATAATTAAACATAATAATGATATTTACAACTTAAGATACTTGATATTAAGCTACTAATAAATATATTTTTTATATTCCGACTTCCTCTCGGTATTTCATTTCCTCTTCACATGCCTATAACACCATTATTATTATTATTATTATTATTATTATTTCAGAAGTATAGAAGGTTGTGTTTTATAAATAATATGTGGAAAATTATTTACTAATGAAAAACCAATATTTCCATGGTTCTGACTTGGTTTTCGAAGGCAGTCAGATAACCAAATTTTTCTTCCGCTACACACCACTTTCCTATACGCATTATACTGAAATGAGGGCGATTATTTCATAGACATCTAGGGTATTTATCAAATCAAATACACAATAATTTACATCGCCTCTGTTTAAAGACTCGGGAATAAGTTAGTTGCATTCAAACAGGCGTCCTTAACAAAGGCAGACTGGCATTATTTCTTATCACATTTCCAACTCGTTGCGTACTGGACGCTCCGGAGATCGAACCGGTGGACACGAGATTATCTGCACCCGTCCAGACCGGCCATGGGGCAAAATCAGCCTTCTACACAATGAGTGACGCGTCATTCCTGGGGATATCACGGGGGTGTATCGGCTGTGGTGTGGCTTTTACCACCCATACAATCTAGCGCTTAGGTTGAAGAAAGAGTAGAGTTATGCCTCTACTCCCACTCTATGCCTTCATTGCAGTTTATAGGGTGACCTTATTACACTTCTAAGGCTCTGAGCTTAAGAAAGAAGAAATTAATATATATATATATATATATATATATATATATATATATATATAATATCCGTAGACGCATTCACTTCAGCAATGACAAAATTTAGCCGAAGCTTTTCGGGTGATAAGTACGCAATTGATGTGAATCTAAAATATATGAGAATACATTATTTCAGTTCATAACAAAAGATACGTAAGAGTTAACAAGAGTAGAATGAAATAGATTCAGCAGTGGTTTTGCACTGAGTGTTGGTGTACCACCTGTACGAATATAATATTTTTTTTTGTCAAAAGATGTAGATATAATTCTTATGAAGTGCCATGCCATGTCAATCAGTAATCAGTTACCGACGTTTCAAAAACACAGGCTCCTCCGCAACGCAGCTAACTATTCACCAATCGACGTGGAGTAACGTCCCAAAAGACTCGAAACTTCGACACCGCTGTCAGAACCTCAAATTTCGCGCATTTCAAAACATTTATTTACCACTTGATACATGACAAGAACACCTGAGACATTTCTCTAGTCGAAATGATTTAAAAGAATTCGCTGTTTTGTAATGCTTACCCAGTGTAGATTTTTGGTAGGGTAATGTAACTTTTATTTCAATAGTTCTTACGTAGAAAACAAGTAAGATTATTGAACAGCGCCGGTGCCTAGACTAATTTTGTGCTGCGCTGAGAGAAGAGGATCAAAAGACGTGTTGTTGCAGTACTAACATTTTTTAAGTAAACGGACACATTCTGAGTTACGATTGATTGGAAGCTTATCCCATAGAGACTTTAATGCTCGAATAAGACGCTAAAATGTTCGTATTAAATAATCTTTTCAAGAATTGTAAAGAATGCAATTTACATAAGGGAATGTTAGAAGATGCAGAAGATCCTCTCCACGATTTCTCATGCTATTCAGAACATCTCGATGTAGAATTCGCACTCCATCGAGTCGAAATCGAATGACAATTTGTGACGACGAGTCGCTTCAAATCAGCCCTCCATACACCTCACATACTACAAGCACATTTTTCATTGGTCCACTCGTTCTTACTTCATTGCATCATCTTTACGTTTTCTCTATCTTCAAATCCAATTTATTTTCCCTTTTGACTTGCTTTCTGTTTGCCTCACTTTCGTATCTCTATATCTCTCACTCTCCCGGGTTCTTTACTTATTTCTTTCTATGTTATACTCCCTCTCTGATACGAGAGGATTAATTGAATTCTACGGATCTAGTGTTTACTGTGCGCGCTAAGAAGTAGCAGGCAAGTTGGCTGTGGTTATTGCTAAACTCCTTTCCTTCTTTCTTTCTCTCTTTCGTCCCCCCCCCCCCTCTTTACTAAGAACAGGATCCCCTACACTGCCTAATAACTTCAGTCTTTTTAACGCTATATTTATGAAGCAATCAGTAACTAAACAACCAACCAACCAAATATCTAACTAAATAACAAACTTCATGGAGCAAAGTCCTTCCTGATAAGCTGACAGTTCCTCAGGTAGTCAAGAAGTTCTTCACATTTTAAATAACAGGAAGGTTCTGTATCAATTCAGCAACATACCGCCACATTTCCACTCTGTTCCATATTAATCGAGTCCACATCTTCTTTCTTCTTCTTCCTCAGCTCTACAACTCTGTGAGTTTTGGTTTGCTCAATTATTCCTCTCCATGGTTTCCTTTCCTGTGCCTTCTGTTTCCAATTATTTACTCCCATCTTCCTCAAATCGTCTCTCACGTCATCATCCCATCTTAATCTTG
>Ga0131853_10026510_pt1 | contig 10424 bp, 5 predicted proteins | sample TergutLab28metaG_FD_92764 | JGI IMG/M metagenome (GOLD analysis project Ga0131853, IMG submission 92764) | Labiotermes labralis P1 segment gut microbial communities from Petit-Saut dam, French Guiana - Lab288 P1 (version 2) (version 2) | ecosystem: Host-associated > Arthropoda: Insects >... | reverse complement strand
GCGGAAGCTTGTGAGTGCGGTAATGAACCTTCGGGTTCCGTGAAATGCGGGGAATTTCTTGACTAACTGCAAACCAGTTAGCTTCTCAAGAAGGACTCTGCACCATGGAGTAAGTAAGTAAGTCTATGCAACCTTGTTTATTAGGCTAGACCATTCCGCTACGCTTTTAAGTGCGGCCTTACCGTTATCACGCGTGCATGTGAAGTCGACTTATTGCTTCCCTTCTGCATACTATTTTTAAAACACGCTGGTTAAAATTAATTGAAATACAAACAAGGTAGACTGTCAAACACAATATTTTAATGTTATACAACAATGTACTACATGTTTCCATTCACCAAAACCATCATGGGACACCTTTAATACAAAAGTTAAAAAGAAAGTGAAGGTTCTGATAAACCGAAACCTGCAGCACATTTTTTTCTCAGTAATTAACCAACTTGATGCACAAAATTTTTGTTTTACAATAAGTTTATTTTATGCCTCTACATGTTTCGAGCACATATACACCTATAGGTGTGATGATACCAGATGCTGTATAATACAATTTTGACCTCCTGATGATGAGCAAATGTGCTCGAAACATATAGAGGCATGAAATAAACTTATTGTAAAACAAAAATTTTGTGCATCAAGTTGGTTAATTACTGAGATAAATATACTGAGATGCACGGTCAACAAAACGTCAAAAAATGCAGCACATTGTTGAATAGCATTAAAGTGTTGTGTTTGAATAGTGTACCATGTTTGTATTCCAGCTGTAGTGAACACAACGGTATGGATTCCAATAAAAATGGATAAAATTAGGGTTTCAATTAAAACTGTTTCCAAGGTGCTGTTATGGGACTATAGACAACACTATGGAAACAGATCAGGTAACAAGGATAGGATCTTACGTGAATGACTTAGAAAAATGCTACTTATATAACACCGTGAAGATTGGCATAGATCTAAATTAATTGTACACAGACACCCAGTACACCACGTTCGACGCATTAATGTAGCAGTATCAACACAGACATCACTGCCAACACAGAGCCACACAACCCACAACTCAGACAGAATACATTGTCGGTATACTCAACACAAGATACGGTATCATCGTACGTACCTGCCTAGTCTAATCATAAAATTAAGGGTCTAATTTTCTGACAAATGAAATATTCGCTGTATTGTTCAGACACTGGATTGCATTTTAATCCGTGAGTCAGTATTGAGTCTGCAGCGCGAAATATATTAGATAATCGTAGACATCTTCAGAAATAAAACGTGTGGTGACAAGTTCAAAAACTTTGCTTGCAAGTTGTACAGTCACGCTCTGTAACTAATAGATGCCAACAGACTTGCATATATTTTGCAGCATTTGATTCTACTTCATCCCAGCAGGTTTAATTTTAGCCTTAATTTTAACCAGTGTATTTTAAGAACAGTTTGCAGGAGCAATGCAGTAAATAAACTTGTCACGCACGCTTTGTGATAGTACGGCCGAACCGAAACGTGTAGTTGAATAAGGTGATAAACAACACTGCATAGACTGAAATATACAGTAAAATACAGAAACCAAGAGCATCGTGACGCTAAAACATTTGGCTGCTTACATACTCCCAGGGGCTCCATTCCTACAGTTTCAGAAGCCCTAGACTAGGCAGTTGATGAGTCCCATACAAATGAGACGTTAAACTAGCAGACTGAGTCTTACACGATATAGACAATCATTTCGGATATATGAACCCTCTTCAGGGTATATCCTATACGCGAAAAATCTCACGTCGAAATGCTAGCTTCCCAGATAGTGTTTCATTTTATGTCTGACAAGAACAGAGATAAAAAAACGCGTGTGCAATTGTTAGCAGTATAAAGTACAAAGTATATTTGGAACGGTATTAATTATACATCGCGTGCTGATGTGAACATGGCAGTGAGATTTGGTTTCCATAAATTGTGGGAAATTTCTTGACTAGCTGAGGGACTGTTGGCTTCTGAAGGAGTTAGTTTACTATCCTAGTCTTCTGAGATGTTGCGGTGTGGGATACGTCTCAACTTTTCGAAGGATTGTGACGCATTCAGCTTTAGGGTCAAGCAGTTCAAGCATATTGCTGCGGCCCCTGAATATCAAGGTAGATTCAACAGACGCTGGACAGTACTTAACCGACGACTCAGCCTAATATCCTAGAAGTCTTGGCGAATCTCTGAACAACACTGCCGTTAGAATATCAGATCTGTCGATCCTGTATGTTTGGTTGTCATAAATTGTATGCTGGAGTGGTAATGTGAGACTAAAAGTTGGGTTCTTTGAGAAAAAGACTCGACTTTTAAATGATCACGCATCTTGAGGAACGTTACGTTATTTTGAAAATACAGCACTATGTTTTCCTCTTGGTAAAATACCTTAAATTAAACGGCATTTGCTGCGTCATTTACTCCCTCCAATTCATTTTATCATACGTTAATCGCAATCAAAGATTCTTCTTGCGCTGCACAGTTATTTTATTCTAGAATTCTATGGACTTCTAATATATTCGTGCTACATATTCTACTTACTGCCTTGTTAAAATAAACCTTGGATTTTCGGTTTATTTTTACATGACATTGTAGTTATCACCAGATACTGAGTTTTTAAAATTCGTCTCAGTATGAGTTTAGAGCGAGTTGAAACGTGTATCGCAGAATGTATGGTAAAATGTGTAATAAATGTGAAATAAGGTAATAGTGCAAAGTAAGACTCTGTGATTTATCGGGAGGCAGTGTCCCTTTGCGATCCATGATTATGTGGTTACACGTGTTAATTCGATAGACAGTAACTGGATAATATTCGTGAACCTCGCTGTGAGCAGCATAACATTAGACATCGGGGCATATTCACGCTTCAAAATTTCTTGTAATTTACAACACTATGTGAAGCTGTTCGGATAACACCACGCGCCAACTTGGCGTTCTTAAATTTTTTATACTGTTAAATCTGAAAAGCACTTTACATTAAAAGAAACTTAAAAAAACACCAATTTATACATTAGGGACAGACCGAATAAAAAGGATTAATAGTCACGTGACTTGCGACAACGCAAATAACACTTTGGAGGATAAATTTGTCACAAATTAGTCACTTTGAAACCAAGACGGAGATGGATGAATAACAATCAAATTGATTTTACTTCAGTCAAATTTGGTAGGCCTAAAGTCGACTGGATCTGATCTGATGATTCAGTTCTTTTCGTCGAAGCTAAATCTTTGGCTTCGAAATTAGATAGAGAGCTCAACTTTATGAGTAAAGTGGGCTATAAATTAAGTTACATTTTTGTTCTCAACACAGAGGCATGAAAGTGTAAGGAGACTTCCAGGGAAACCTAAGATGTTTGTTATCTTGACACTAGACGAAGGCTTAAGACAAGGCTAACACTGCGGCGGCTCTACACCCATTACGAGCCCTCGGTATCTACAGACGGGAACGCCGTAATGATACACCACGCATTTCAAGAAGAGGTTGTGAAAATGGCGTCGGATGACCTTCAGCAACTTCAAACCGTTCTGCAGAGTCAAATGAGTAGCCAAAAATTGGTGCAAAATTTTTGCAGTCTGCACAAAACTCTCCAGTGACATCGCCTGAAGATAAACTCTTTGTAAAACATCGTTTATAAGCTTCTTCTCTCAAAACGGCACAAATTAACCAGCAAATAATCTTTATTTTGCGTTGTTTACACCGTGAATTGTGATACAGTTATTCCAGTTAAAACCAACTAAATGCATTCTTGTTACAATTTAATTTTACAAAACTTCTTTTACATGTTTCGGGCCATGAAGTTCCATCATCAGGACAACTGACTTCCTGTTGAATGATATTCATGGCCCGAAACATGTAGAAGAAATTTTGTAAACTTAAATTACAGCAAGAATGCGTTTACTTGGTTGTAATTGTAATAATTGTAAAAAAGATCCAATAATCGTTTACTGGCACATATCTAAAGACATTTAGCTTATTCGAACAACACACGCAAACAGAGCAAGCTTGTATAGTGACCACGCACATCCATGTATTTACGACGTGTCTCTTTCGAATATCGACCCGGAATTCGAGCAATTTGATAGTTTGCTCGAAGTTTTCCCGAGTCATAAGCTATTTACACTTGGCAACGACCGCTGCCCTTGGTAGTGTGGTATTCATATCGTCGTAGAATATAAAAAAATAATATTTGGAAATGGAAATTCGTTACGCCATCATTACCTTCAACCTTCTTCCCTTTTTGGCAAACTAATTAATCACATCTCTTTATTCGTAAGCGGTACAAAAAAACTTTTATAACCAAATAAGCGAATTTAACTGGTAGTTCAAAAAGCTTGGAATGACCACACACATTTACTTCTCGAATGCTAGTTCAATAATAAATGAATGAAACTCCATACATAAGAGGCAAAATAACCGTAGGTACCTGCCTTCACCAAATCGTTTTGATTGGTTGTTGTAACTACATTACTTTTAGATGAGCTATTATTTTACTAAGTAGTACAATTTTCCATCTCCTCTTTCTGTAGCCATTTTGAATACTTTGCAAATGGCTTTCCCTCCTTCCCCCCCCCCCCCCTCCCACAAGCCAGGATTAATGCCACGCCATGTTTACTAGGAACTGTCCGCCTCAGATAATTCAGTAAGCACAAGAGGAAATAAATTGACATGAGCACAAAGCAGTGCGCACTCGTTTATTTTATTATATTTCCTTTCAGTGTGCTGTCAATTTGTGTAACACATTTCGCATCTTTGACCTTCATATTTAGCAGCGCATGACATACATGGTAAAATGGTCATGGCCGTTCATTTTCCACTGTTTTTAACACCACTATGATCCCGTTTTCAAGCTCCTGCTGTAACTACAGAACACAGGTCTTTGGTGTTCAAAATTTCGATGCTACATGTGTGAAGTTGTTTGACAAATTGCCGGCTTCAATATCGTCATAAATAAAAATATTCTACTTAGTTTCGCATGCGAGGTTCAAAAACGCTGTCTTATAGACAGAAGCAGGCATACAGCGACGACAAATCCATTTTAAGTTTAAGTTTACTCCTGAAGTACACATTCCTCGCCGGACAGTTTATTCAAACCAACGTAATGAAATAGATTTCTGCACAATAGGGTGTACGCGTACCGCCACGTATCTTTAACAAGCACGTATTTAATGCTGGTGTTTGCTTTATCCGGCATACTTTATTGATCTTTTACATGTATCTTTGTTACATGGAATTACAGGAACAATGTGTACAATAGCACGACATTTTAACAGCTTCCATATGAAATTTTGTTGCCAGGATAGCGTAGTCTGTATGGCTACTCACAACGGACTGAAAGTTTCGGGATTTGAACCCCGCTGTGCGCAATATATTTTTCTCTTCTCTTCACCCTTCCATACTGGCGCAGGGGCCCACCCAGCCTTTTGTACATTGGATACCCGGGCTCTTTAATGGGGGTACAGCGGTCGGGTCGTGGTGTTACCCACCCACCCGCAGGACGGATATTCAGAATGAGTAGAGCCATTCCTTAGCTCTTCCTCTGTGCCTGCATGACATGTTACATGGAGACCTTTACCTTTTCACACAACATTTTGCTCATTGCAAGAAACGAACACAGTAATATATAGCAATAGGACGCAGTAGAGTTAGTGGTCTCCCCGTTCTTAGTCCAGATGTTTATGTAAACCCTACACACAAAACAGAGGCGGTGACGTTAGCTCGGATAGTATAGTGACTAAGCTACGGGATGGAGGATCGAGGAATCGTGGTTCGATTCCCGGCAAGCGGCAAAGAATTTATCTCTGCTCCAAAGCGCCCAACCCTGCCGTGAAGCCCACTCAGTCTCCCGCTGAGTGGGTACCAGCGAGTCCTGTCTCGGAAGAAAGTAGCCAGGGTTTGAATCTGATCACTCGCCTTCATCTAGTACTGAGAATGAGAATGAGTGGGGCTGTACATCCACTGCCCCATATGCCGTCATGGGGTACACAGGAAAATCACCGTTACTAAAATAATATATCTAATTTAAGTTTTAATACTATCAAACTAATTTTATTTATTTTCATGGTGATAGCGGATGGTGGCTCATGTGGCCGAAACATGTTGTATATAAACAATATAGAACTAAACAAGTATGTTGCGATTGGCGGATATATAATAACTTGTTCGATATATTTAATTGCCTACGGTTTGGCTGAAAGCAGCTTTGAACCCAAGGCCCCGGAAAAAAAATAAATTTAATGTAAGAAGTAGAACACACTTCAATTTTAAACAAAAGAGACCTACTGAAATGTCGTGAATCATTCTATTCTACCTGTCATGGACAACTGCTTGTCAACAAAGAAGACTGAACTTCTCAGACAGGACACGCCATCACTCACAACATATTTCATCGATTAGAGCTAAGGATACACCAACATGAGAAACAGCGTATGTAATTATGGAAATTGGCATGAAACATGTTGTAATTTTCTTGGGCCGATCCCAGTGACACTTCGGTCTAAGGCGTGGGTCTGCGGCCGCTCGCTTGCTGTGATTATGGGTTCTAATCCCGCAGGGGGCATGAATGTTTGTCTCTTGTGAGTATTGTGTTGTTAGGTAGAGGTCTATACGTGGGGCTGATCACTCGTCTAGAGGAGTCCTACCGAATGCGGTGTCCAATGTGTGCGATCGCGAAGCCACGTAAGGGGAGTCCATGACCCAAAATCGGGTCGAAGCGCCACACGAAAAATATTCTTGGTTTACTTCTTTTTCTCCGAAAGAATTTCAGGATGATTGCGTAGAAACAGGCCACAGAACACGTAACGTTGTCTTTTCACTGGAATTCTATGATTCAAGCGAGGCACTCATGCGGTAATTTTCTCTTTCTCCTGAAGCTCGGTTTCTCTGAAGACAAGAAGAAAGTTGCTTGAAAGGACAAGAAGCTGCAGAGGGGACAGTGAAAGTAGTGTAGACCACTGCGAAGTGGGCTACAGCACCAGGTTGGTCTCCGGTCTAGAAGATACCATCACGTACTAACACTTGATCACCAGTCGTGTGGAACATTTACTTAATTACTGCATGAGAGAGAGTTCGTAGGACACAGACGGTTTTGAATCACATGGAAATGGCTGTTTGTGTAACCAAGCAGGTTTGTGTTGTAGTGACAATACGGATCTTAATGGGGAAGTTATTCCTTCCGGAAGAATGTCCATCACAGATTATCACATTTGGAGTTCTACATGATCTTTCTTATTGTCTTCAGTTGAATTCCAACTTATGTATTAGACTAACTCTAAAAGGAAAATATTCTCATTCGAATTATTGTCAGTTTTCTCCCCATTTTCCCCTTCCATTCCACTGTGTATCTGAATGTTTGACTACATAACTGTAACGAATGTTACTGATCTGATGGACGAAGCAGATGAAAACCTTAGCTTAACGACAAAACTTTGCAAGATGTTTGCTTATACGTGTTTAAAGTTTATATGAGGGTAACAGCAAACATTAATCTTTCTTAAATGTTGTCAGAAACTTAATGTTTGAGGATAAACACAGTTACAGACCAGAACGTGTAAGAACGTGTGACAAAACTCAGCAAAATAAAATTTTCACACATGGATATCTTAATATTTTATTTACTTACATGAGCTTTCCAACACGTTCCGGTCCGTAATAGTCCATTCTCAGGGACACATAATTATTTTTCAGCAGACAGAGTACAAAATTTAGACAGGGAAATTAAATTTCAAAACCACACCCTTCACATAACAATCCTGAATCTGAAACAAAATAAAATACGAGTGCCCTCAATGCATAATGGCGCAAATACGAAGAAAATTACTAAGATGTTCCCGGAAAAATTCTCAAAGTAGCATAAAAAAGGAAGAGTTTCATCCAAAACAAAAACAATGACCCTACTGACGCAGTATGTACGAAAATAGCGGCTTAATTTGTTACCAGCGAAATTTTACGTGTGTCAACAGGCCACACACTAAAAATATGACACACTGAATACATCAAGTACATTAAGAATAGTAACAAATATTCTGCCTGTGCCACTCATATGCTAAATCCTGGCCACTGGGATGATGTGCGACACAATTACAAATGCTAATCAAATAAAAAAAAATTAAGTAGAAAACTTAGAAAATTTGTATATAGGTTGTACCTGCTCAAGACAAACGAATCCTTAATAAAAAAACAAAAGGATGGGGAATACAGTACAATTTTCGAGCTCATTCACAGCAGTACAATTGGACCGACGCAAGAATGCGCTAAATGGAAGTAAAGTAAGAGGGGAATGTGATATAAATGTAATTTTGGATACCCTGTCACAAGCAAGACTGGTACTGCAGTCTCGCAGGAAACAGAAAAATAAGACCTTCTGTCAAATTAAACCTGTCACGTTGGCGATGCAAGTTACTCTTATTTCGCAGCCAATTTCGTATGCTTTTGAAGATCGAGGCTTTTAAACCTATGCATATATTCAACCAATGTTTGTTCATTATTACATTTATCGTGATTCAATATATTGCGTTAGAAGGAGCTTGGTTACAACCGTTTGGGCGTTAAGAATTAGAATGCGCACGCCTTTGAGTTTTGCGTGACTCTGATCGGATTTTACAGACTAGATCAGTATTTCTCAACCGCCGGGCCGCGAGAGATTCTCCTGGAATTGCTTAATAATTTAAATGTAATTTTATATTTGTCAACATGCCACAACGTACACATAGTTGTACTAATACTCTTTATGATTATGCCACAATTAATTATTAATACTTATGTTAGTTTAATGTATAAACTTAAAAAAATTGGAAAGGTACTGACGAGTAATTTGTTGGGACCGGGCCCTCGTCTCATGTAAAAAGAATTTACCGGGCCGCGGTCTCACACAGGTTGAGAAACACTGGACTAGATGGACGTAAAAGTCGGATAGCGGACTGAGGCAATGGCGAACAGTTTCCCACACGATATGCCACATTTCAGTTGTTTCTTATTTTGAAAAACCCAAGATGTTATCTGAAAATGAATACCCCAAGAATATTTAAATTCTTTCAAAAGGAAGAAACGAAAGTTGTTTTAGACTGGCAAGTAGAAAACAGGAAGCAAAGAGGTTACCAAGATAAGGAAGAGATTCTCGCTATCAGCGAGAGTCGAGGCTGATATGATGCAAGGAAATGACAGTCATAATCGATATACAATTTGTATTTGCTACTAACGAAGCACGCGTAAACACATGCATAGCAATAATTCTTGGAATCTACATGGTAAATATTAAAGTTTTCGGTAATATTCAGTGTATTAAACTGTGTTTCCCTGCATATGACCTATTACAAACCGAATTTTGTTTCAAATGTTCTTGCTAATAAATAGACAAAAAAAAATGATGAATAAATTCTGACTTTGAGTGTGAGATAAAGCGTGAAAAGAGACACGAGTCTTCCTAAATGTTGATCTATGTGGATGTGAATTATGAATGATTTGTAAATACTGATTTGTAAGTGCCGAAAACAGAGAGCTTATGAATTTTTACAGCTCAATGAAACGTTGAACCTAAAACCACAGATCTGAGAGGCCTATTAAAGTGACCTAATTTCTTTGGAAGTATTGATTTAATACACTTGAGGTAGGTCAAAGCAGTTTACAGTAGTCATAGACATGGTGAGCCGATCCCAGCGGCCGCTCCGTCTAAGGCGTGGGTCTGCGGCGTCTCTTTTGCTGGCATTATGTGTTCGAAACCTGCCGGTGGCATGGATGTCTGTCCCTTGAGAGTGTTGTGTTGTCTTGTAGAGGTCTCTGCTTCGGACTGATCACTCGTCCAGAGGTGTCCTATCGAGTGTGGTGTGACTGAGTGTGATCGTGAAGCCTAGATACAGGTAGACCCTGGCCCAATAAGGGCCAGACGTAATGTGAAGAACGAACCAAAATTCAATACTTAAATTGAAACAATATCAAATTTCCTGAATGTATATTTGACTTGTGTAAGGTCACCTTCAAGTCTTACAATTCATAAGAAAATATAATTTTTCCCGTTATTTTATGTGAGAGCTTGTTATCCCAGCCGAAAGAGAACATCGTAACTTAAGGGTACGAAATTTAAAGTTCTCACAGCGTTGAATTACGTATTGTTATCTTCTGGGTTGTGATATCCTGTATTGTGTTGTGTGGATACCGACGTTTCAGAGGAGTGTACATATTATTATTATTATTATTATACGATATGTATGTTTCCTGTCACAGGCATTTCTTCCTGGTACTTCTCTTGAACCAACAGTGATCCCCACCGCTCAGGCTTCAAGCTTCACATTGCAGTACTTTCCATATGATGTGTGATGTTCCAAGTATAACTGTCTTTTGTAGTGAATCTATCGAGTGTTTTCCTGGTATAGTTTCCAAATTTTTCTTTAAGCTTCTCGTTACTATTCCAGTGGCTCCAATTATTACTGGT
>Ga0131853_10026507_pt1 | contig 10424 bp, 3 predicted proteins | sample TergutLab28metaG_FD_92764 | JGI IMG/M metagenome (GOLD analysis project Ga0131853, IMG submission 92764) | Labiotermes labralis P1 segment gut microbial communities from Petit-Saut dam, French Guiana - Lab288 P1 (version 2) (version 2) | ecosystem: Host-associated > Arthropoda: Insects >... | reverse complement strand
CTGGCCATTATCTCCGTAACCGTTCAACTTTGGACATAGGTGTTTTGGGTTATATCGGTATACTTTAACATAAGGAACACCCTCCCGAAGTCTGGCACATTCCTCCTGGGACATCCTGTATAATAGAAACAACGCAGATCTCAGTTCAGTTTAATTTTACAAAGCGTAAAATATTACGATGGATCACACATAATGCGGTCTTCTGGCTTATAAAAGAGGCCAGTTTGTTAGGCTTGTGTCATAGTTTATGAGTTTTTTTATTCGATTTTTCCAGTGTAAAATCGTGACATGTGTTTACACGTTCACAAAATTTCGAAAAGCCACTATTAACTTCGTCAGATCTGTCTGTCCATCTGTATGGAACAACATGGCTGCAACTGAATGGATTGTTATGAAATCTGATATTCCTCTACTGTTAGAAAATCTGTCCAGAAAATTCAAGTTTATTTAAAATCTAACAAAATAACGGGTACTTGATATGCAGACCAATTATACTTTCGAAATCTTATCTCGCTCAGTTTTTCTTTTATTGAAAAAACAGTTCAAACAAAAGTTTGTGGATAAAATAAAAGCACACATTCTATGTTCAATAACTTTGTCGGAAATCTTGCTGTTTATGAGATAGTGTGAGCAAATAATGCTAAGTGTGAGACACCACAGATGACTATATGGCGCATGCGCATGGCCTGCTGGATAACTAAGACTAAAACACAAAGGCAGGATATACAATAGTTATTGATTTTTCACTGCACGAATGAGCCTTAGTAGGCCTGTTAGATTACATGTACATAGCCTGTCCTACTCTCATCTACTAACCTGCAAGGCCTCACAAATAAAACATTCCTAAATTTTACACTCATATCCTTAAAATCTACAATTCCACACGTTCAATTTGGAAAGATTTGTTATTACCTATGGACATTCGCGGACCCTCGCCGAATGGAATATATGTGTAGTTGGGTCGACTGAGTTTGTTTTCCTCTGTGAAACGGTCTGGATCGAATTTCTCCGGTTCTGGGAAGTACGTTGGTTCGTGGTGCAGAACCAATATCGAGATATAAATCCTGTATCAACTGGAAGTGTTTTTGTTCCATTTCCACTTGCGGCAGGCAGTTCGTAGTCGCTGCAACACTTCCTTTCCATAAATGAAACTACCGGTGTTCTCCTCAGTATCTCTGTGAACGCACAAATACAACATAATTGTGTAAGAAGTGAAAGAAAGGTTGTCAGTTATTTTGGTACGTATCTGTTAAAGAGCGCACTGGGTGCTTAAAATCTTGTGTCATTTAAAGGAGGAACTGTGTTCACTAAGTGCGATGCACCGACTTGCATCATTTGCTTCAGTGAGTAAATTTATTTCTAAGTAGGAAATAGCACTTGCAGTCAGGTAAAAATGCAAGAGACTGTACAAGAATATTGCTCTTCATGGACTAATTGACGTACAGTGGGGTAGAATTAAGATATTTTGTACTGCGGAGAGTTTCATAGCGTGCTTGGGTTGCACTCTGTGAAATATAATCTTTTACAGAAAGTAATCTCCAATTTAGAAAAGTGTTTTTGATGCACAATGAGAATCCAGCAGGGAAGAAAACTGAGCAGGGACTTAAAAATGGTCAAATCGGAACAAACGTGACAAACTCTGTACTCCACCCTCTCATCCCATTATTCAGTGACTTACATAGACGCAGTACATATGGAAGGACTGCACTACTGTTGTCCATAGGAGCATTTTTTGGTTGAAAAGTAAATTTTACACGCATTGTGCATAGACAATGAGGGTTTTAAAAACAGGAACTTTGAAAAAAATATGAACCGACACCATGTTTAAGACAAAGCTGAGTACATTATCGGCCATGTACAATGTATCTAAGCTTAAGGGCAATTCTTCATTCTTTGTGAAAGAGTATTTAGAGCAAATTGTCTGTGAAAGTAGGAAGTAAAAATTAATACAAATGAAGCTGTCGCTACACGATACATGTATTTAGAACTGATGCGTGAAAGCGATTGTGTACACGTCTGCAGTTACAAATGATTGCGTTCCTAGAATTAATTTACAGATTTGTCTGCAACTAGATTGTAAAGCCTATATAAGTCTCGACCCCATTATACGATCTTCTGCTTGTAGCGATATCTACGAACAAACTTGCAGGTAAAGGAAATTACGGTCCAGGTATTACAAATTGATACAATACATACACACTTATGTAACACACTCATATGTGTAATTGTCTTATCTGTAGGTACATTGAACTGAATGGATGTGCCAAATTATATACAAAATCTGCAGTACGTTAACTAGGTAAATATTATTTGAGCTTTCTTGGCGTTACGTGTGGTTACATACAGTAACTTTCATGTAAAATTGGGTCAGCAGTGTGGAACTGAAAGTTATTTTGTTTTCTGCTCTTAATCTGAATTCTGCCTCGAATAGATGGTTATACACCTTCGGCCAAATAGACGTAATTCAGCAACAAACAGACAGTAAATGTCATATTGATGGCATTCAAGTAGTAATTGAATGACGACTTAGCATATTCTGGGATGGACATGGAGGGGTTTTGGGTTTAGCTTTGAGTTAATTCTGCCCAAAAAATTAACATATTGATGGACGCAGTCTACTCTTGCTTATCCTTAGAATCTAAAGTAACCTGCTTCAGTACCCTCACCTTACACAACCATGTCCAAATAGTACATCTCCTGCGTGCCATCGTATGTCAGCTCTCCCTTGTGTCTGTTCAACACCCCCCACCATCTCTGCCCTCAGTCTGTTCTGAATCTCAGGATGCAGTGCCAACTCGTACAGAGTGTAAGACATTGCACTCCCAGACGTTTCGATACCCGCTGCCAGAAAATTATAAGCCTGCGCCACAAATACATCGCCATAAATTTCTGAAACAACAGGATAATTTTGCTATTACTATCCGTCTACTTACGTACAAGTTTCTATAACGATGTGCTTGTTTCTTCTTTCATTCATTTACTTTCTGTATTATACAAAAACCTTCTAAGAAAGTAATACTTGTTGAACAAAAAACAAGTGGTCTCTATGTAGCGGAACAGCAGCGAGATACATTAGTCGTATATTATCGAATCTACAAGTTAAAATCATATTGTTTTACTTATATACTGTCACACACGTATGTATCCATAGGCCTAAATTCTTTCTGTTAATTTCATTTCTACAAATGGATTGCTGTATAAATTACTGTATGTAAGTCTGGTTGTTAGAAGTAAAATACACCAAACCCATATTCTCGGGCTTTTCGACCTAATAGTGTTTGGATTATTCTACGAATGTGAAAGTTTTCTTTTTTTATTCTTCAGATGTGTTTCAAATATCTTACCCAGCATATTTTCTCAGGCACCTTCATTATCACTTCGTCCTTCGCAGTCAGAAACCAAGCAGATATAATTGTAGCGAACGTCCTTCGGTTTGGTAAATAACAAAGTATTAACAGAACATTATCCGCTGTTAGATGCTGTATAGACGTGAACGTCGTTTTCATTATTTTATTTACACAAAATTGTTTACTAATTTGAATAGAGTAACAAATTTTTATTAAATCGATGTTCCTTATTCAGGGACTTTTATTGAAACAAACCACACTGTTTCAGTTTAATACGAAAAAGTGTGGTTTGCTAAGTGATAAACACAACTCATTGGCTTCCATAAAAGTTGATATATATTGAAATTTGAATTCTAAATAATAGAAATCCTCCACAAACTTTACATTCTCTGAAACATACATCGCGATACATATACACGAGAAAGACAAACAAGATGCTTACTTTTTCTTGATAATCTTCATGGTTACACCGCGTATCAATGATATCAAATGCTTTATTGTACAACTAATGCACTAAAAATATAAAATCTTTAAATTGTTAAAAATCAATTAAAATTATAAAAGTCGCTCCAACATGTTCCGGTTCACGCAGGAACCATCATCAGGGAGCTAAAATTACAAATTTTGTTCAACTGTGCACTGGTCGTAACTCCATGATGACGGTTCGTGCATGAACTGAAACATGTTGGAGCGGCTTTCATAAGTTTAATTAGTTTTTAACAGTTTAACGATTTTGTATTTTTGAGTGCATTAGTTGGACAATAAAGCATTTGATTTTCTTGAATATTCATTTCAATTAAATTATTCTCGACACGTTTTGAACAAATAATTGTTCATTATCAGGAGTTCTGTACAAGCAGCTTACAGTATTGCACCTAGCCTATTATGAGGAGTCTAGTCTCTGACACGATGCAAATGATACTGATACTTTCAGATTTATAAGACAACGCAGTCACCTGCCTTTTCTCTTTATCCTTAGGCTCTTCTGCAGCACGTGACTCACATTTCCCAGACGCAGTTAAACCACGTGGACAGCAATTCTACGAGTTGTAAGTACAGTTCAAGCATATAATGTTACGGAAAATATCATGGTAGTTACCGAGTGAGATCTGGGGCAGATGGCTGGATCTTGTGCGCTGTCTTGCAGGGGAACTTCATCACGGTAAGCACAACTTTTCTGTACAGCTCTTCGGCAAATAACGTATACCCATACAAACAATTCCGCAAACGAGTAGGACCCAATCTCTCATCCCCAAAAAACCCGTTCTCATTTTCAGATTTCTATTTTCGCCTCCATCAACAATAGAACTACACTAGAACTCACAATTTCATAACCCGTAAATCCGCAATTTGAAGTATCCACATGTAATTCAAATTTTGCAGAAAGAGGCTGTTTTAAATTTGATATTCGTGTGTCCATGCATCGTTAGTATGATTTACTAATTACAACCAACAAGATGCAATTGTTTTTGATTACGTATTTCTAAAAGTCTCTACATGGTCCGGGCGGTTCCTCCGTCCATCATCAGGAGCACATAACTGTACATTCAGCTTCAGGTATTGCCAACCAATATTGCTGCAGGGTGGTACAGGCATGCAGCAGTATTGGTTGACAATACCTGAAGCTGAATGTACAGTTATGTGCTCCTGATGATGGACGGAGGAACCGCCCGAAACATGTAGAGCCCTTTAGAAATAAATAATAACAAATAGTTACATCTTGTTGGTTGTAATTAATAAATCATAGGTTGTTTTACTTGGTACATAATCAGATTTGCATAACTAAGAACTCCACAGCTGAATCCTTTAGGTTTTAAGTTTAATAGTTTGGTGCTTAACATGAGAGGACAATTAATGTTTATATTCCTATACACACTTGACCGAAATATAAAAAGCGCGACTTTGTACATAATTACGAATTAAGTATTTGCCAGTTTTTATTTTGTTTTGGTGTCTAGAGCAGCAATTATATGCTGGAAAATTTGGCGTCATTTCTGGATCGTGAAATCAGCAGTAAATTCATCTGTTGCCTAGACAACTGAGATAGCCTTCAGATGAAGGCTATCGCCGAACTGTGTCGAAAAATTATAATTTTCGGAGATCAACTTGTTCACCCAACCTTAGATTTCGAAATGTAGTGAACGAGGTAGCAGCAATTTCCCGCTAAGACACCTGTTGCACTTCAAATGTGATTTCGTCAAGGACAAATATCGGATCGGGCTAACAATTTGTACTTTTGTTGGTGCTAGAGTTTCTTGGAATTTAGGATATATTTGACATTCCTGGTGTGACAACGATTATTTAGTTCTGTGTTTGTTATTAAGGGAGAGAATATTTAATCATACGGACATAAGTTCATGCGAATATTAATATAAGAAAAAAAATAAAGTGGTATTTTTTCTTTCGCGTACACTGCGCATGTCTTTATAGTTACAATGATAATTTACCTGTGTTTTCTGTAGTGTGAGAATCTCTGAGACATCTGGCAATATCACAACTACATAAACAGTACTGAAACTACCGGAACACTTCAGTTTTTAAGACAGCTTTTTTTTGTGTGTGGTTATAAGTTGCGAAATGTCAGCAGAGCGTGAAACGTCTAGTGCATTCGCAGTTTAGGTTCTCTAGATTTTCAAATGGTGAGCAATTTCGAGGAAAAATATTGATAATGAGTCTACTTGTATGTATCTCTCCAAATTTTCCACTTCCTACACGACAATATTTCTGCACAACATAGTATCATTTCTACCTATGATAATACTGGATGTCTTATGCAAAAATCGAGATGGGGAATGTAGAAGTGTTACGACCAATAGTTCCCGAATTTTATGTGTTCATTATCCTATTTTTCCCATCATTACCTTCCCCTTACTAGTATCCTGAGAATGTAATGTTAAATATTTTAGTAAGAAACGCCACCGCGATCTCAAATAGCACACCAGCAGATGCGGTATAAACGTAGGAAAGAATTTCTGATTACTGTAAAATTTATGGACCAATTGTGAATGAATTATAAATTTCATTCTTACCGCTCCATTGAACCTTCACTAAAAGATTAGTAGGTATTTGTGTTGGCATACGAAATTCAGTTTCTGGAAGGCACGGAGAAGAAATGTTTTAGATCATGGATTTATATATATTATAATCCTAAGAACTGTATTTGACTTCCAAAAAGTAGGCAAGTGTATCGTGCAACCATTCCGACCCGTAAAACGTACTTTGATTCGTATCAAAGCTGTGCAGAATGTTCAAGAAATATCTGTTTTTCTCTTTTCCAAGGCTAACGTCAATTAGATTTTACGTGACTTTCTGATTAATTGTTATTTTGGCACCGTGCAGGATTTGTTCTGGAGAAAATTACATTCAGCTTTGCTCGCAAAATTTCAGGATCTTTCATTAATATGACAGGAAAATAGACTTGAATATCAACTGTACTCCACTGCCCTCCAGACGGTCTTCCTCATGTAATTTGTGGTAACATCATCCACAAATTTCAGCTTTAAGAGAGACGTAAGTGCGGGAGCAAATATTTCCTTCAGTTCTGCCAACCCCTTCCCAAGAGTGAAGGCGAATATTTTCTTAAGGAAGAACCTGAATTCTGCATCTGGATCCTTCAGTGAGTTGTCATTGATACCGAAGGCGCAGGACGCTATGACGTCAGTAGCGTACCTATACATCGTCTCTACCACATCCACTGGGGATTCTGTTAACAGACAATGCTGAAATACCTACTGCATTTTTAGTTATTAAATATAGCTGTAGCCCACAGATATAATGAAAGCTGTTTTGTCATTACAACCCTTTTGAAAAATTTTCAGAACTTTTTTTGACAAATGAAATATCATACCTGTGTTATTAGGTATCAGTATTGTAGTTTCGAATGCTAACATGTGCGCGCACAAACACAGATCCTCACTCGCCTACGCATTCAAGCAAGCATGTTTAATAACTTATAAGTGATATACACATTCGTCATGAAGGTCAGGGCCTGAAAGGTAATAAAATTGACTGTGTAAATTAGCGAGGCTAAAGTGTAGTAACAAGTTTTCTGTCGTCTGAGGAGCAAGTCCATGCCTTTGGTAAACACGATGCTGAGGGAACTGTCGTTGCCATTTTACTTTATACACGTAACCTCCAGAAAGACCGTTAACTTTGTGCCTCGTGTGTGGCAGACAACAGTTCAATGCTCCTTCCTGTCAGTGAAACCCTAACGGACACAATTACCACAGGCCACATTGTCTGCAAGTTTACGATATGTGTTCAAAGGCATGTTGTTTGGAAAGTGTTGAAGAGAATATGGCTGATATCACCATTTAAAAATGTTCTTTACAAGATTGCATTTCGGGAAGACATACTTCCATGATGGAAAGTCAGCATGTCGCAGAAGAGTTCCTTTCTTAGTACTGAACTAGAGTCATTTTCGAAATTCCAATTCATGTGTTGGATTCAAAGCTTCGGTGGAATAAATTGATAACTCGTATTGCTCGAAATCATAAAACAACCACAGGTTAATTCTTCATCCTCTATCTCGGAGAGTTCATTACACTCTTAGCGATTGAAGGGTTTTCTTCGTTTGTCATTTTTCTTAACCTGAGAAAGCGCTTACATAGTCAGGCAGCCATGTTTAAAAGCTTGTAACAACAGAAATTGTGAAATTTATGTAAGGGGTTCTATGTAACAATATGTATGAGACACTGTCAATTTGTATGAGACACTGTCAATCACCACAATTTTTATCGGGCAAATTATGGATTGAATATCGTAAGATAATTTGGCATGTGAATGAAAAACCCTACGGAATACAAGGAGAGGGGGAGAAAGTGTTTCAGCGTAGAAAAGATAAAGGAGTTCATAAAAGCAGATCAAAACCCAGAAGATTCCAATTATAATTTCATGAAGCCAAGACTTCTTCAGTAACTGACACATACTTAGTATGTTAAAATATTACTGGCTTTTTATAAACATGATTGCTTTTTTACCATGTTCGCATTTCTGTCCATTCGTGATTATTCTAGAACACATGAATGAAGTCAACAGGCTGTCTAGATCCATTTCCCTATTGGTTCCCACCTACTGTAAGTTTGAAGGTCATTATAAGCGCATTATAACTGAAACAAATGAAAGTAAAATAGCATGTAGTTTTCTTAAATAGACTACAAGCGATCAGACGACATCTTAAGTACAGTTTATGAAAGCAATTTATGTAAAACATAAATACGGTTTGCCCCTGTTAATGTATGTGCAGTAGCTAATAACCGACATTGTTTTACCTGAAAGATATGCGGCGGTTTATAGCAGTAATTTTTAAAGTCATGAAGTATATTAAAAATTTTACACCAAGCTGCTAATGTGACAAAACAATTAGACAGTCAGCAGTACCAGCCAACAGCGGGTTGAATTTAATCCGCCATGGAAATGTTACTGTTTTCACGTTTTGAACTTCCCAGTAGCATATGTGGATATCTAAAGATATGGTAACTAAATGGAGGGGAGTCGGTCTTGAGAAGCTAATAGGTGAATAGGCCAGAAATTCCCTGTGATTTAGGAAACCAGAAGATTCACAACCGCATTCACAGGTGCCCGCCGCCTGTCCCTATACTGATCTACATCAATCCAGGCCATAGCCTCTCATCCTACTTCTTCAAGATCCCTTTCATTATTACCCTTACATCTACGCCTGGGATTTCGAAGTGGTCTCTTTGCCTCAGGTTCCTTTACCAAAACCCTGTATGGACCTTTTCCGTGCCCCATACCTGCTGTATGCCCCGCCTTTCTCGTTCTTCCTGATTTGATCACCGAAATATTTGGTGAGGAGTACAAATCATAAAGCTCTTCGTTATGTATTTCCCTCCACTCCGTTTGTCTTCGTCCTTCTGAGGCCAAAGTACTCCCCTCAGCACCCTGTTCTATGACACCCTCAATCTACGTCCCTCCTTCAAACAGAAATACGATCATTCCGAGTCCTTATGAAATGTTTTGTAATTTGGTACGTTTCTACGGTGAGAAGAATTTAGCACTTCACAGGAGAAGCAAGGTGGAGGACTGTCTCTTCTCGGCTGTCCTCAACTTCTTATGCAGTATATTATCATATAACCTTCATATCTGGAGGCCGTTGTGCCATGCGCAAATTGCGGACGCGCCTAGCCGCGGTGAAAGGGTTCCACTTGAATTTTATGAAATTGTGTTCAAATACTGATTTGCTGCTGAATTTGAATATCCCAAAAACGGGAAAATTTTGTTAAAACGTAAGATCACAAATACTAGGTTTCACTTGCCCGTTCGGAATAATAACTCTATTTCATTCACCTTCCCTTTGCTGTTCAAATGTGCAATAAACAGTCCTTGTTGTCATAGAGTCAATAATAATAATAATAATAATAATAATAAATAATAAACTGCAATTGGGTTGTCACCCGGTAGCAGTGATTATTTTACATGCATACAAAATATGAAATTGGTTACTACTAAATTTAAATCGGGAGGGCTACATGAGAAGCATGTAGTGGCAACTTGGAATCTTGGGAACCATCTCAGCATTTGCTTTTAGGCACAGGGAAACCAAGAAAAACCTGTGTCGAGATGGCCTGTCGCAGGACCTTCGGAATACTGACTTCTAGCCAGCAGTCCGGCACATATAGTAAAAAAAACAGCAATGCACTCAGTACAACAAATACACATAAGTTGACAACAATACACACAAGACAACTACAACAATACACACGGCCAACCAACAACAATTACACACAAGTCAACTTAAAATTAGCAAAATTACACACGAGACAAATTAGAATACATGTACAAAAGGTAAAAACATCCAAGTAAGAGAGTAATGCGTATAGTTTCTTGTAATTGTTCCCCCCAACTCCCCAAATCATTAATTCACTCACGCTTTCAACACAGTCCTTCAATTCTCATCACTCCTATAAACCTTTTCCATAAAGACTCGTTCCCCCCCCCCCCCCTCCCTCTTCTTTCCTTCCCCCCCCCTCCCTCCCCTCTCCTTTTTTCCCTCTCCTTTCTTTTTTTTTCCTTCCCCCTCATTTTTATTTTATAATTTTTCTCTCTCCTTCTTTTTTT
>Ga0131853_10026506_pt1 | contig 10425 bp, 4 predicted proteins | sample TergutLab28metaG_FD_92764 | JGI IMG/M metagenome (GOLD analysis project Ga0131853, IMG submission 92764) | Labiotermes labralis P1 segment gut microbial communities from Petit-Saut dam, French Guiana - Lab288 P1 (version 2) (version 2) | ecosystem: Host-associated > Arthropoda: Insects >... | reverse complement strand
GTCTATATAAGTTTGAACATGAACGTTTCCTTTCCACAGCCACTTGGACCTGAAGATGGAGGCGGCGCGACCCATCGAAACGTCAAAAACACAGCTCCCTGGCGTTCAGTACAAGAAGTGAGAAACAGAATCAAGAGTGTGAATTTCTAGGTTTTCGTAGAGGGATGTGAATCTGCGTCAAAGGGTAATTGGTTCCCGACCTTTCGAGACAGCATACTGGTCTCATTTTCAAGGGACGAATTTTCCGAGAAAAGATGGCCGTACGTGATATTTCGAATCTTGGATATGAGACCATTGCGTCATCTCGAAACGCCGGGAGTGTGACCAGTGACACAGCGTGACATCTCAGAAGAACGAAGACCTCAGGTTCAACATTAACAGCGAATGACCACATAGCTTGAAGTCTATTCTGAAATAACCTGCAAATTATCGCAATGGCAGTAACAAACTCCCTGGCCATAGCCAAAAGCGTGTGGTATAGGGTTGTCACTCCGTCAACATTTAACATCACCCTTCCATGTCTCTCCTCCTCTTTACACTTCATTAACTTACCAAATTTCCTATCAGCAAATTAAACTAGCTTTTGCAGCTCCATATTTCCTTCCCACCCCTGCGTTATGTAGCTACAACTTCAGCACTTAGCAGCAGCACATCTCTTAAGCACTGGCTTCTTAGTTCTAACGTAAATTCGAATATGGAAAATGTGCTGATGATGGAAGGCAAAGGTATGGAGGGGTGGACGTTGAAGAAAATTTACATACAAATCGAATTACTTCTGTATATTGACTTGGGAGATTGAAGAGCTACGTACACTCAGAGCGTGGGTTGGTGAGAGAGCCTCTTCAGCCGGTATGAAATATTGTCTAACCTCTTCTCGGGTGACAACGTTAGTTGCTCTCGTAATACACTGCAATGGATGACGTCACCCCTACACTACAGAACTATGTTTATTTCGCGGATTATTAACGAGAAATGCTGGTCATCTCACCACTTTACAGCATGCTTGTTACTAAACTTGCCACTAGGTTTAGCATTCAGCAACTTTGAAAATCGTAGTAAGTGTGCGAGTATTGTATGATGCTTAAAATAAACAGTGATTATTTCCCTAAAAGGCGTTAAGCGGTTGGTTCTTATAATGGAAATGCAGTGTGTTTACTGTGAGGGACAAACCGAATTTATATTTTGGAATGAATGTAATAGTTTAAACGTTGAGATTGTTCTATAATATTGCATTATTATGGAGCATTTATCATCCATCCATTTCATTTGAAGAACCAACACATTACACTCTATCGGACAAAACGTCCAAACGTGTTGCAAAATGTTTCCTGCACATCTCGTTAAAGCTGGGTCAATCGCAATACAACAGAAAGCACGATAGTTTTGTGCAGTGTCTACAGTACAGCGACATTTCAGCTGATAAATATACAATGTCTCTGAACACCTGATGAAATAGTGTTTATCCCGATTTATTATTTTTTATACGTTTTTGTCAATAAAATTGAGTTGCCCTTTCCATCTTTACCCGCTCATCATACAGCATGCTTTAAAATGTCACACTTCATACAGGAAAGCTTAAAATATTGTAAATATTTTATATGTATATAATTTATATATATGCGTACATATGGGTTCTATACATTAATCGTGCGCAAAGCGTCGTTCAGACGTTAGGACACTACATCAATTATGAGTCTAACGAATCATTTATGACAGCGAATAACTAGTTACGTCCAGCAACATATTTGCCTGTAACCATCGATTAATGACAAACGTAGCATTTCGTCATTACAACAAGGTTAATAATAATAATTTGTAACAACATTTTATCACGATAAAGAATTTTTATTGAGAAAGTTTCATTGAAAGAATGTCTCGGCAAACACCTAATCACGGTTTTATCAAGTCTTGAACAACACTTCATATTTTTCGTCTGAACTGCTGTGACGTTGCACGTGCTGTAAAAACCTCTGATTATTCTTGGCATTTGGTATTCAGGTGACCGTGCATCGTGATATATTCCTATAATTAAACCGAGTAGATGCACTAATTTCTCAAATTTATTTTTCGTATCAAACTCTACATGTTTCGGACAGTTTCCATGTCCATCATCAGGAGTTTAACACTGTACACACAGCAACGGTATATGTCATACAGGTTATGCTGACAGCTTGCTAGCAAGCAGTCAGCATAACGTGTATGTATTGCTGTGTGTACAGTGCTAAACTCCTGATGATGGACAGAGAAACTGTCCGAAACATGTGGAGTTTGATACCAAAAATAAATTTGAGAAATTAGTGCATCTCGTCTGTTTTATTATAGGAGTATTCTTGGTATGTTACATTTGACTACTTGACAGTGGCTCATCTGGCCCGAAACATGTTGCAGACTCCTTATAAACATTTGGGTGTTTTCCAACGCAGACACTCCCCGACTTAAGCAGTAGTTACTCTCCGGCGGAAGTAGAATATTGCGCCAGTTGGAATTGAGTAACTTATAAGCAAGTAACTTACTAGTTTCTCAGCAAGAATTCTACTCTTTGGTTCTAGTTTCATAGGTGGGCGTAGTTTGTGCATATTTTTATGGCAGTGTCATATTTTGTGATGTTCTTCGTGTATTTTAAGTTTTAATTTTATTCTATTTCATTTCTGATATTGTTAATTCAGTTCCGAAGGTATTATAAATTGCACGAATCGCATATCGTACGTTGCTGTGGTTATCGATCAAATTATGGGTCCATTTGCTTCCACTGATTCGCTTCTTGCACACGAGAGCAGATTATAGCAATTGAATACACTTGTGATTGAAGGTGTTTATTTACAACATTCTGGATAAAACTTAATGGTACTGACGTGCTTATTCATTTACGCTGGAAGAAAAATGGGAAATGGTTTGTGAGTGTAGGGAAACCATCACCACAAGGGGCGGGTGATTGATCGCCTATAGGCAAGCCTACCCGCCCAAACAGAAACTCAATAATCGTACAGCGCGTTTCAGTTTGAAGGACCTGCTGAGAGCACTTGTGATGTAATTGGTGGTAATGTGTCCTGACAATGGCTGGCTGCAGGGAACTGCTTCATGTACAGTGGAATTGTTCACTGATCGTTGGCGTTTGGAGCTCATTAGCCGATAAAATTAAACTCTTAAGGACCAAGATATGTGAATGAAGTAAAAGAGGACTTAGTTCCGTGAATTGGAATCTTTCCAACTTGTTGTCCTAATTGCAGATTCTGACAATGAGTCTTGCTGAATAAATGTGACACGGGTCGGAGACACGGAGTTAGAATGTAAACCTGACATTATATTTCTGGTATAAAGTACATTGGAGGTTTATGAGAGATTTCTAAACGGTAAAATATCCTGGTATAGGTCTTAGCCCAGAAAGTTGTCCACAGCTACGTAAGTTTAGTTCCACACGGAGGAACTAATCTTGACAGACTAATAATATACACTATGCGCCAATGATACCTACAGAATACACTCAAAACTGTATTCACTGTCGTCAATAGTTGCTGACATACTTGTACAGTGAGGCATAATGTCCAGCCGTAATTTTGTATGTAAGGTTTTATGGAATGTCTCACGACAATGTCAGTATCTCAAATAAATACCGAGAAAAATTTAATAATATTTATAAATAACAATGAATTGTGAAGAGAATAGATAGTTGCTAATTTGATATACAACTGCAACATTTGCCTTTTCGAACTGAGTGCAACTACGAAAAAGTTACGGATAGCCTTTATCGGAGCCGAAATATTAACAACGGACCAATCCCAATTCTTAGGAACTGACCGCACATTCGCTGCGCTGGTGACTGACAGTGACAATCAGTCCCTATAGACAACACTCTGGTGAGCACTTGAAATGAGCCCACACCGCACAGTCTGCGGGCTGATGACTTATGTAAGTGATATTCTGTGCTTTCAGACGACTGTGGGCTTGGCTACCCAAATGAGCCGACTCTGCGCATTTGGTGGCCTGATGTGTAGTTGTTTGAAAGTTGTAATCGAACCCTGCAGTCAATTGTCGGATTAGCGGCGTAAATGAGCCCACACTGCACATTTCGTGAGCTCGTGACTTACATGAGTATTAATAAGCCCCTCTAGCCAATTGTCGGGTTATCACCTTAAATGACCCGACAACCATGTTCCCCCTGCAAATGTTGGTTTGTCCCTCGGGAATCTCGCCTCCCACATTAGAGTTCCAGGACTCCTATCCGTGTATTTTATTTCATTTGGTTCTGTCAATGAATATTTTGTTTATACAGAGACCACGGGTGGTTCTGTTTCAAAACTGTAAGGCTTATTTACCGAATGCATAAGTATGGGTCCTGACAAATATTTTAGAGGATTCCGGTTCTCATTGACAAGTATAAGTGCCATTGTTTCGCCAGGAATATAGTTATTTCCTTGTCAGTTTCCAAATATGTACGAAGTGCATGCTAACTAAAGCTATAAATTAGGAATAAAACTAAAATTACAAAAATTACAGTTTGCTAATATGACAAAAGAAGAGGCTCGAGAATGTCTATCAAACGAAAGAAACTCTTTAACAAAATCGTTTTTGTGGGTGCCTTTCTTGATAAGCACTTGGGACCCTATCACAGAAAATTATGATCTTCTGTACTTTGTACGTACTTTGTCCTGGAAATACTTCAATTTACGGATTTTTTTAGGCGTCTTTGATTTATTATCGCCCAAGATAATTTTGAATAATGATAACATGTTATTGCTGTGGGATTGTATTCCATGAAATGTCTACTTAATTAGACGTGACTGTACGTGACGTCGGGCCCATATATCACCCCCTCCCCAGCAAGATGAAGACCCCTTCACTGCAGCAGCTTGACTCATGACTCTCACTTGTGAAGTGACTGAATTTATGCTTTGATGCTGTTGGCGTCTTTGTTGTAACATGCAGGCTTCATTTTACTGAGTCACCAGACTAATTAAGTTACTCAAAATGACCATGTTTAGGACTAGAGCAAACAAATGGGCCCACATTCTTAATTTCGGTATTATTACTTCTTTGAAGGCTAACTGCTGTAAAGGCCTACTGTGGCATTAACAGTTACAGCAACCACACACTGGCCGAGGAACTGACTTTGTCGTTACTTTAGTCATTTTGTCGCTATGTGGTGTGTCTTACGTACACAGAGTGCAGGTGGACTTTGACATTCAGAGGACCGTGCATCGTGATATATTCTTATAGTAAAAGCCAACGAGATATACTATTTCACAAATTTATTTTGGTAAGGAACTCTACATGTTTCGGACAGATCTACTGTCCACCATCAGGAGTCTCAACACTGTATACACAGCAGTAGGTATTAGTCACACCATTTATGCTGACTGTCTGCTAGCGAGGTCATCCTGAGAAAGAGTGCATCTTGTTGGCTTTTATTTTAAGAATTCAACCAGACATACTCTCTCCAGTTAATATTAAGTGAAATACACCCAAATATATATTAGTCATTACAAAATATGAAGCTTAAATCTAATTAAAGTGAATTGAACTTAAAAAAAAAAGTAAATTGGTCTACTATTTGCACTATTAAATTGTCAGCAGTCAGTAAAGCGACTCTTCAAGTAAAAAAGTTCTTACCTTCTATGCGAAGTCTCTTACACTAAAAGTGACGGTGAAAGTAAATTTGTTCGTGTGACGCCGTGAATTCGGGGGGTGGGGGTAGTGGAGGTCTAGCTGCATGCATTCTTCACTTCGGTACTAGTTGGAGGTGAATGGTCAGCTGCACAACCCAACCACTTTATGCTTTAGGAAAGAGGTCCTTTCGCCCTTTGAATGGGGGGATGGGTGAGCCCCAGAGCCGGTCTGGACTCTGGAGAAGAGAAAAATGTTTTTGCCATTCCGGGATTGGAAACCGATTCCTCCGTATTCAGCCCGTAACCTGGTGACTGCGCTATCTCGGCCCGTTGTATTAAGCTTTGTCAGAATCTGCAAAACATATCGAAGATTGGACTGCAAGTTAATATTTCATTTGGCAATTCTGGTCTTAGAATTAGGCCTATATGAAATAAAACAATAGCAGCTTAACAAATTTGGGTATTTTGTCTATCGTACTGATGTGGACAGGAATAGTTGCAACAATTTGGGTTCTTGTAAATATGGACGGGTAGACAGTAAAGCCAGTAAGTGTGGATGCTTTTTGAATCGCTTTGAGACGTGCCGTGCTTTAAGAATATATTCCTGTCTAGGCCTATTCTAAATTATTTCCCTACAATCCTTTTTAATATTGTCCTCAAAGCTATTTCTTTGTCTCCAGGACGTTTGTTTGTGACATTGTTTGCTGATTCTTCGTACTCCACAAGTGTAATTTATACACTGTGTATGTCGACCGCCCTAACTAACAGAAATCTTCACGATATAGTATTTTGAAGAACTGCAAAAATTAAGTTGCAGCCACGTTCATATCGGGCGCAGGTCTGTGAAGTTTTCCATTGCAAGTTAATCATCTGAAACACGAAGTTGCTCTAAAAAGACTCATTTACTATCTCACAAGGAATACACTGCGTCTAACTTACAAAGGTGAAAACATTAATGCTGTTTGAGAGAATCATAGAACGACACACAGGTACTGTCTGTACAGAACGAGTAGAACTTTAATATTCAATAAGGCGGTGCATAACATTACCATTCTGTTTTAAGGTCTTAACCATAACATCATCCAAAATATTTCCTTTTACACCTGATACGAAGCATATGGTACCAACTCTTCACTTCTTTAATACAAGGCTAGTTATAAATATGCAACATTATTACAAATGTCCTGAATCTTTCAAAACCGTCTGCATCCTATTATTTTTAACTTCCAGCTGTCAATAGAGAACTTCTCTTTCTTTATCTCATGTTTATCTTTGACCTATCTCGTTAGAAGCTGTACTGTATTTTGCCTTCCATTTTGTAGACCTGTGTCGGACATTTTATAAGAATTGAATAGCTTGCATTGTTGTGGTCACGCTGGTTTAGAAGAACAACCCTTCCCAAGGGAAGCTCTGCCCCTGCAATTTTGTGGTTGGTTTCTATTGTGCAGCCGTGCCAGGTGGGAGAGAAGAGGATTCTGTAGTAGATAGGATATAGCAGAAACGAGAAGGGGACAATCAATTTAATGGGGGGGGGGGGGGGGGGGGAGGTGGGGAACCGGGTGGTAGGAAATGGAGTTTTTAGACATGAGCAGCTGATGAGGGTCAGATCTCTGACTACAACAAGCGGTTTCGCTCTGAAAAGGTTTATTTGTATCATTTGTGCTGTTGATCTTCTGTCTGATAAAACGCTTCCAGTTTTCGGAGTAGTCACCTTCTTTGTAAAAGAAAGAACCGTCATAATTGAAAGTACCGGCCAGAATTTTGTAATTTCTTACGATTATCTTGATACTGAAAGTCATCCCAACTTCGTAATTCTTAACCCTTTAAACCTGCAGTGGTGACCATATGTACCTACACTTTTAGCATAAAAAACGCTACATTTTGTCAATCCGTTCTATTTACTGGTTGTGTGAGATTATACGAACAAATTCACTGATCAGTAACTGAGGCTGACTGTTTCCTCGTGCAGTAGGAATTGAATTTTTGTGTCAATTAGATGAATTTCACGTTTCAAGGGGTGGTGGGATTTTGTAAGTCCTTTTACCAAGAAGTCTGTCGATGTGTTGTCCGGGTACTAACAAGACGCGACCTCCCGTGTGAAACCAGCACTGAATATCCGTTCGCCCCGTCTAACCGCCACCAACGAACTTCTCCAGCCTCCAAGAGCAATTTCTCGGTCGGTGTAGCAATAGCCCCAGCATCCTTGTGGTGGCCCACTCAATCTCCTCTCTCCTCTCTCCATCTCTCTTACTCTTTAGTATAAAGACCTTGTATATCTCTCTCTTTCTCTTTAGAGAGTTGCAATTGATCCTCTTCTGTTCCTCTTGCCAAGCCATTACACGGTACACGCTGAATTAACAGCCTAGCTTCATGGGGGCTTCCCCCCATAGTATCTATCTTGCTCACTCCCAATGCATGGGTACCCAGCCATCCAACCATCTACCCAAAGCTCAAGCCAGGCTTCGCTTATACCGGTTTTCACGGGTTGCTAACTTAAACGTGTAATTTTGCATTTGCTGGGTTGTGTAAGCGGAAAGTTTTACAGTTAAGTGGTCCACAAAATTTTCGGCAACTCTGTCTGTGTGTCTGTCTGTCTGTCTAGCTGCTACAGCATAGTGGCTCTTGCTTGCCTATATAAGGTTTGTGTGGAGAGAGTCCAGACTTCAGTTGTTCCCGAGGATAGCTAAGAACGTCGACGGAGAAGGACTGTGGACGGCCGCGGATAAGACATCGCCTCATCTCGGAATAAAAACACCATGGTGGACGGATTTAACAGCAGAGATCGAAACTCAAATTCTTAAACTTATAACATAGCCAACTCGAAGTTTAAGTAGGCCTATTGTATAATATCGAAAAGTAAATGAACAAATTATGGACCGTGATAACATTAATATGGTGAACGTAAAAAACAACGAAATATACGGATGATCGCAAGAAATTTCCTAGGAGATGAATTTCAATGAGGATTGGTGGTTTGGGTAGTGTTGCGTCATCATTAACTAACCAATGGTAGATAAAGAGATAGATTGGTTTACCAAATGAAAATTTTAATTTATCCGTACTTTTATATTTGTTAAGGGTCATATAAGTATTGTTAAGAATTAGCATACAGCATATTTCAGAAATAACTAATACCATGTGCGGAAGTTTTGAATCTTTAATTTACAACAGGATTTGTTTAACTTTTCTGTTAATGCCACAAAGTTTTCGTGCCTGTTGACATTTCTCGCGTTGCCTAGCAACGAGTCACATGACACTTGTTATTCCGGTTTGTTCCGGAAATATTTCCGGTAGGTTGGAAAGTATTTTTTTCTGTTTATTCAAAGTTTTCATACATGTACCTACTGTAGAAAATTCAATCAAACAAACAAACAAAAGACATGTGATAATATTTAGTTTATAGGAAATTTGCTAACAGCGTGACAGCTCTGATACGTCCATCCACAATTCTTTCAAAAACGCCAAGATATAAGGAAAATTTATTTAACAAGAAATTTGATTTTCATTTCCTCTCTTCAACTTCTCTTCGGAACGTATTTCACTCTGTTAAATATTTATTCGGTTACGCTGGAGGTAGCTAGAAGAAACGCCTGGAAATCTTCGTCTAAAGTGATCTTCATTTTTCTGCGATTTTAAAGCAAACTGAAATTCAATGACGTTGTTTAGTTAAACTCACCGAGATAATGTTTCGTGAGAGTGCCTTCATCATTTTTCGAAATTTACGTACGCGCAAATGGATATGGTGAATTTATTTTCGGCAACCATTCTTTAAGCTGCAAGCAATCTTATTTTCGGAACGTTCTACCGTTTTACAGTATTCTTTTGATTTCGACTGCAGTGTGGGCAACACACAGCAATGACAGCGACAGAAAATATTATAATGCTTTTTCTTACAGTTTTATTGGCGTTAAGTCAGTGTCGTTGAAAAGGCCATTTACGTCATCACTGTGATTCCAAATCAACATTTTCAGCGTTTTTCAATGTGTTTCTACAGCGATCAAGTAACAGTGATATTAACACCTATTTATAATGCCTCGTAGTGATAACTTAATTTCAATTAATCGTGTTTGGACATTCTGTGTGCGATGTGATGTAGCCTACTTCTGTCTACATAATACAAGAAGTTTTTTTTAAATAAGGCACACTTCATGTGTGATAAAGAATCCACGTATAGAAAGCTTTATGCTCATGTCTGATTATACATGAAGTGTTATTATAGTGTGTTTAGTGGGGTTAGTTAGGAATGAATTTCGAATGTGCCTTTTATATGTAGTGTTCGAAGTGCCCTTACATATGTGACGTTCACAGAGCCGTGCATCGTAATATTATTTTTGTAATAAAGTCGACAAGATGCACCAGTGTATCAATTTTTTTTTTATTTTGGGATGACACTGTACATGTTTTGGACGGTCTTTCCGTCCATCATCAGGAATTCAAGACTGTACATACAGAAACAGGCATTTTCAGACAGCAGTATCTGTTTGGTTGCTGTGTGTACAGTCTTGAACTCCTGACGACGGACGGAGAGACCGTCCAAAACATGTAGAGTGTCATTCCGAAACAAAATAAATTTGATACATTGGTGCATCTTGTTGGCTTTACTATAAGAATGCCCTTACATAATTCGTTTGAATAATGGTTAATTTTATTTTGTTTTACGGGACGCAGTTGCTAGTCGGTGTAAAAGAACCCGTGACAATTTGTCATTTCGAATTCAGTGAGAAATAAGAAAGAAAATTAATAAAAGCAATGTTAAAACCCTGGATATACTTGACAAATCAATTGATGGTGTGCACAATAAACACACAGAGAGGGCTTTGTG
>Ga0131853_10026505_pt1 | contig 10425 bp, 8 predicted proteins | sample TergutLab28metaG_FD_92764 | JGI IMG/M metagenome (GOLD analysis project Ga0131853, IMG submission 92764) | Labiotermes labralis P1 segment gut microbial communities from Petit-Saut dam, French Guiana - Lab288 P1 (version 2) (version 2) | ecosystem: Host-associated > Arthropoda: Insects >... | reverse complement strand
GACTGCTGGACCAGGAACACCCGCTGTCCGGCCTTGATCTCGCGGCCGGCGCGCTCGTGGTCTTCGTGGACCCAGCGAACGAGGATCTTGATCGGCCCCTCGAAGCGCAGGACCTCCTCCACCGCCCGGTTCGCGAGCGACGGGTCCGCGGTGATCATGTCCCGCTGTCCGGTGTGGCGGGACAGCATGACCATGGCGTTGCACAGCAGGTTGGTGGTGGTCTCGTGGCCGGCGAACAGGATCAGCGAGCACAGCGCCATCAGCTCGGCGTCGGCCAGGCGGTCCCCGTCTTCGCCGGCCGCCTCCAGGAGCAGGCTGACCATGTCGTCGCCCGGCTCTCGGCGGCGGCGCTCGATGAGGTCCGCCAGGTACCGCTGCATGTCCCGGACCCCGGCCAGGGCCCGGGCATGCCGGCCGGCCCGGTCCTTGCCGCCCGCGCTGAACGCCACGAGAGCCAGCTCGTCGGACCACTGCTGGAAGAGGTGCTGGTCCCCGCGCGGCGCGCCCATCATCCGGGCGATCACGGTCGCCGGCAGCGGGTAGGCGAAATCATGCAGGAAGTCGCCGCTGTCCGCCGTGCCGAACTCGCCGAGAAGCTCGTCGACGATCTCGCCGATCCAGTTTCCCATCATCGCGACGCGCTGCTGCCGGAATGCGTAGTTCGCGAGCTTGCGGAGCCTGGTGTGGGCGGGCGGGTCGGTGACCACCATCCAGCGGCTGATCGTCTCCAGCATGGGGCCCAGCTCGGCGCGGCGGCCGGCGGGCAGGACCTTCAGCAGCGGCCGGACCCGGTCCGACGACAGCAGCGGGTCGGTGTAGGCGGCGACCACGTCGTCGTACCGGGTGAGCAGCCATCCCTTGCTCGCGGGCGACCAGTGGACGGGATCCTCTTGCCGCAACTGCGCGTAGTAGGCGTGCGGGTCCGCGGTCAGTTCCGGCGACAGCAGGTCCTGGTCCTCGACGGCGCTCATGCCGGTTCTCCTTCCGCTGCCGGATCCTCGTCCGGGTCCGCGTCCGCCAGGAGCCTGGTCAGCTCATGGACGGCGAGCTCGGTGTGCCGCTCGACGAGCACGTCGTCGAGGCCCCCGATGTCACCGAAGCAGAACACGTCGGTGACGGGAAGACCCGTGCACAGCTCCCGGATATGGGCTGCGGCCCCCTCCGGTGTGAGCACCCGGAGCCGGGGGAACGCGGCCTGCTTCCCCGGCTTCTCCGCACCGGAGTAGCTGGCCCGGTTCCGGCGGCCCTGCTCGCGGATGACGGCCCGGGCCAGCTCGGGGTCGTCAGCGAGGAACACGTTGGCCAGCCCGCCCATCCGCGGCCGCGGCTCACCGGGAGGCGGCCCTCCGGATAGGGGCGGATCGCTCCGCGCGCGCCGCCGGATGCCTTCCGTGTACGGGCCGAGCAGGTCACGGTCGATCCACAGCAGTCCCGCACCGGTGCGCCCGGCGATCCGGGCGCCTCGCGGGCCGCGGGCACCGATCCAGACCGGCAGCGGGTCCTGTACCGGGGCGGGCGTGACCCGCCCGTCGCCCCACAGCCGCGGAAGCTCGCGGGCCCTCTCCTCCAGCGCCTCGTAACGACTGGCGTAGTCAGCGCCGAAGGCGGTGAACTCCTCAGGGCGCCAGCCCGCGCCCATCCCGAGTTCCAGTCGTCCTCCGCTCAGGATGTCGACGACCGCCGCCTGTTCGGCGAGCGCGACGGCGGGCATCAGCGGGCTGACGACGACCGCGGTGCCGATCCGGGCGCGGGACGTCCGGGCCGCGGCCGCGGCGCAGAAGGTCAGCGGCGCGGGAAGGTACCCGTCGGCGAACCCGTGATGCTCGGTCGCCCATATCGCGCCGATGCCTTCGGCGTCCGCCCAGGCGATGCGCTCGAGCGCGGCGGCGTACACGCGGTCCCACGGCCTGGCCGCGCCGGGATTGCGCAGGTCGTAGTAGAGCCCGAGCCTCATGCGCGCCCGCCGGCCCCGGGGGCCCCGGCGGGCGCGGCGAGCCGCCGGGCGAGACCGTGACGGTCCCGGATCACGCGTCCCCCGATGACCCGTCCGCCGGCGATGCTGACGACTCCCGCGAAGTGCAGGAGCACCTGCCCGCCCCCTGCGGCGGCGACCGCTTCGGGAGGAAAGGCGGGATCGTCTCCCGCGAGCGGCCCGTGCTGCACCGCGTGAAACGCGACCTTGCTCCCCGCTGAGAACAGGTCATCGATCTCGGTGCGCTCGGCGGCCACGATGCGATGCGCCGTGCGGCCGTCGTCGACGGTCACGCCGGTGATGTTTCCCGCCGCCAGCCAGTCGCGGGCCACGTTCTCCGCCTCCTGGTCGGGCGCGGCCGCCAGGGTGTCCCAGGGGGCGATCGCGGGAGGCTCGACAGGCTCCGGCGTGCCGTCTGCGAGCTGCCGGCGCCGGGAGAAGTAGTCCTGCTCGACGAAGTTCCCCGTGAGCCGCCGCCCGTCCCACTGATACAGGCCGATACCTCTCCAGGAGGCTTGCGCGCCCCCGTGGCGACTGGACGCGCCGTGCTCGCTGAACCGGAGGGCGAGGCGGTCGCCCGAGCAGATGATCTCATTGACGGTGAGGCACAGGCCCGGGAACTGACGGAACTGGGCCGCGGCGGCCGGCTTGTAGGCCTCGTCCCGCCCCGCGACGTGGTGCCCTCCCATGTGCAGGGTATATCCCGGCACCATGATGTCGTCGCAGACCGTCAGGTCGTGGCGGGCTGTGTAGTCGACGCAGTAGCGGCGCATCAGCGCGACGAACGGTTCCATCCGATCAGCGTCCCTCGAACCGGGCCTCGCGGCGCTCCGTGAACGCCCGGATCCCTTCGTCCGCGTCACGGGTGGCGTACAGTCCGGCAACCGTCTCGGCGGCGTAGCCGTACTCTCCCCGGTCCACGCCGCGGTTGATGATCCGCTTTCCGGCTTCCACCGCGAGCGGCGAGCGGGCGGCGATCCGTCCGCCAATCTCGATCGCCGCGGGCAGCAGGTCCGCGTCGCGCACGACGCGCTGCACCATGCCGAGCTCGAGCGCCTGCCAGGCGCTGATCCGTTCCCCTGCCATCACCATGAGCTTGGCCCACTGGCGGCCGATGACCGAGGGCGCGCGCAGCACGCCGAAGCCGGGCACGAGCCCGACCGACGCCTCGGGCATGCCGAAGACCGCACTCTCCGCGGCGAGCACGATGTCGCAGGCGAAGGTGAGCTCGCACCCCCCGCCGAGCGCCAGGCCGTTGACGGCTGCGATCACGGGCAGCGGGCACTCCTCCACCGCCGCGAACGCCGTGAGGCAGTCCGTCAGGAACGCCTTCCGCGCCGGGACGGTATCGAGGTCGCCGAAACCGGCGATGTCGCCGCCGGCGGAGAACGCGCGGTCTCCCTCGCCGGTGATCACCACGGCCCGTGTCTGCCCGTCGCGGGGCAGCTGGCCCAGCAGGCCGCGCAACTGCGGCCAGAATTCCGCCGTCAGCGCGTTGAGCTTCTCCGGCCGGCTGATCGCCGCCACGGTCACCGCCTCGTGGCGGGTCACGGCGAAGTGACCGAACTCCGCGAACTCCGCGCTCACCGGCTCCACGTCCTGACGACCCGGTGTTCCCGGCTCCCCCAGGCCAGTTCCAGCGCCCGGGCGATGATGTCGCGAGTCTGCCCTGGCTCGATCACGTCGTCGAGGGACAGGTGGGCGGCGGCCTCCCACGGCTCGGATTCCGCCTGCCATTCGTCCGTAAGCTCGGCGACCAGCTTGTCCCTGGCCTCGGGGCCCTGCTCGGCGGCGACCGCCTCCATCCTCCGCCTGTGCACTGTGCGGATCCCCGCCTCCGGCGCCATGAACCCGAGTTCGGCCGACGGCCAGGCGAACAGGAAGTCCGGCCGCGTCGGACGCCCGCCCATCGCGAAGTGGCCGCCGCCGTACGCCTTGCGCAGCACCACTCCGATCTTGGGAACCTTCGCCTCCGCGATGCGCGACACGGCGGCCTCATAGGCGTGCAGGATCCCGCTCCGCTCCGCCTGCGTGCCGATCATCAGCCCGGGCACGTCGTGCAGGAAGACCAGGGGGATGTTGAACGTGTCGCACAGCCCGGTGAACTTGACCTCCTTGGCCAGCGCCGCGGGGTCGAGGGCCCCGGCCCGGACGAGCGGCTGGCTGGCGATGATCCCGGCCGGCGCACCCTCGATCCGGGCGAGGACGGTCAGGAGGCTGTCCCCCCAGCCGGCGCCCCAGGGGAAGACCGAGTCCGCGTCGGCGATCGCCTCGATCACCCGGCGCATGTCGTAGGCGGTGCGGCTGTCAGCGGGAACGATGACTCCCAGGTCCGCGGGATCCGAGCGCGGCGCGGCGGCGGGCGCGACCGGGGCGGGGGACGCGGCACTGGACGGCACGTAGGACAGGAACGCGGAGATCGCGTTCAGGGCGTCCTCTTCCGAATCGACGACCATGTGCGCGTTGCCCGCCTCCTGCGCGGCCTCCGGGCCGCCCAGCTCGGCGTCGGTCACCTGCTCGCCGATGGCGGCGTCCACGACCGAGGGTCCCGACAGCGCGATGGCCCCGGACCCGACCATCACCACGAAGTCCGCGGTGGAGGCGTGCAGGGCCGAGTCCCCGTAGGACGGGCCGAGAACCGCGGCCGCGCGCGGCACCGGCGGCTGGCCGGCGGGAGTCTTCAGGAACGTCGTGAAGTCCAGCGGCAGGCCGCTGAACCGCCAGCCCATGACGTCGGGCATGCGGCCGCCATCGGCGTCGCACAGCAGCACCAGGGGATACCCGAACCGCTGGGCCTGCTCGATCAGGCGCCCCTGCTTGCGCATGCTGACCGGCGCGGTGGTCCCCGCGAGGACGCTCGCGTCGATGCCGATGACGCCGACGGAACGTCCGTCGATCCGGCCGAATCCGGTGACCACCCCGTCCCCGGGGACCTTCTTGACGATACGCCGCTCGGGCAGCGCGAGGGCCCCGGTCTCGAACCAGGAGCCCTCGTCGAGGATCTTCGCGACCCGCTCGCGAACCGGCAGCCTGCCGGAGGCCCTGTGCTTCTCAAGGGCCGCGGGACCGCCCATCTGGACCGCCTCGGCCTGCCGCCGTCGCAGCTCCTCGACGCTGGTGCCCATCGTGCGCGTCCTACCGGTCACGCCGACCGTCCTTCCCGTCGGGGGACCTGTCCCTCAACCCGTTACTCCCGTAAGCTACCATACGACCGGTAGATAAAGAGGGGATCGCATGTTCGATTCAGTCCTTGTCGCGAACCGGGGCGAGATCGCCGTCCGGCTGATCCGCGCCTACCGTGAACTCGGAGTGCGCGCGATCGCCGTCTACAGCGACGCGGACGCGGACGCGCTCCATGTCCGGCTCGCGGACGACGCGCGCCGGATCGGGCCGGCACCCGTCCGCGCCTCCTACCTCGACCAGGACGCGATCCTCGCCGTCGCCCGGGAATCGGGCGCCGCGGCGATCGACCCGGGCTACGGGCTGCTCAGCGAGAATCCGGGCTTCGCCCGGGCCGTCGCGGCCGCGGGACTGGCCTTCATCGGCCCCGGCCCCGATACCATCGCCGCCTTGGGCGACAAGGTAGCCGCCCGGGCGGCCGCCGCCCGGGCGGGCATACCGGTCGTTCCCGGATCCGGCGGCGTGATCACCAGTCATGGCGCCGCGCGCACGGCCGCCGAGACGATCGGTTTCCCCCTGGTCGTGAAAGCCTCGTCCGGCGGCGGAGGCCGGGGCATACGGATTGTCGAGCGGGAATCTCAGCTGAGCGCGGCGCTCGACGAGGCGGCGGCGGAGGCCGGGGCCTCGTTCGGCGGGCCGGAGACCTACCTGGAACGGCACGTGCGGGACGCCCGGCATATCGAGGTCCAGGTCCTCGCTGACTCCCACGGGAATGTCGTCCATCTCGGCGACCGCGACTGCTCGGCGCAGCGCCGCTACCAGAAGCTGGTCGAGGAAGCCCCGGCCCCCTTCCTCGACGACAGCATCCGGGCCGGGATGCGGGAGGCGGCGGTCCGCCTCACGGCTGCCGTCGGCTACCAGAGCGCCGGCACGGTCGAGTTCCTGTACGAACCGGCCGCCCGGCGGTTCTACTTCCTGGAAATGAACACCCGGCTGCAGGTCGAGCACGGTGTCACGGAGCTCGTCACCGGACTCGACCTCGTCGCCGGGCGCCTGGCCGTCGCAGCCGGGCACCCGCTGGCGATCGTCCAGGATGACGTGCGCATGCGCGGCCACGCCATCGAGGTCCGGCTGGCCGCCGAGGATCCGTGGCAGGGGTTCCGGCCGTGCCCGGGCACGATCGAGGAACTCCACATTCCGGCGGGCCCGTGGATCCGTGCCGATTTCGGGGTCGCCGCCGGGGACCGCGTGCCCGGCGAGTACGACTCCCTGTTCGGCAAGCTGATGGCGTGGGGCCCCGACCGCGAGTCGGCACGCCGCCGCCTGATCGCGGCCCTGGGGGAGCTCAGGGTGTCCGGTCCGCCGACGACCGCCCCGTACCTGCGTGACGTGCTCCGGCAGGTCGCCTTCGTCCAGGGCACGCACTCCACGACCTCGCTGGAGGCACGCTGGCTCCCGGACCCGGCCAGCCGCCCCCCTGTCGCTTTTCCCGAGGCGGACGACTATTCCGACGCGGTACGGATGCTTGAGGTGCACGCGGCCCAGGGCCCGTTCCGCGTCGCGGTCCGCTCCCGTCAGCTCCGCGGCCCGGCCGGCCTGGCGGCGGGGCGGTCCCCTGACTCCCGGCTCGCGCCGGGTTCCCCGGACTCCTCCGCACAGCCTTTCTCTCCCATGGACGGCGTCGTGGTGAAGGTCGAGGCGCGAGCAGGGGACCTCGTCGACCAGCACGCCGTAATCGCCGTGATCGAGGCGATGAAGATGCAGATCCCCGTCACCGCGTCACGGCCCGGCGAGGTCCACCGCGTACTCGTCAAGCCGGGAGACAGCGTCACGGCCGGTCAGCTGCTGGCCGAGTTCGCATCCACCGGCAGGGGCGACTGATGTGCCATTTCAAGATCATCTTCGAGGCCGGGCTCTTGCCCCGCATGGCGGATCAGGGCAGGGTGAACGTCCATGAAGGTAGACGCCATCCTGGACCTCTCGGACCTCAGCACGGTGCCGGACCAGATCCGGCACCTGGAGTCGTCCGGGTACGACTCCGCCTGGACCGCCGAGGTCGGCCATGACCCGTTTCTCCCGCACGCCGTCGCCGCGGTGTCCGCCTCCCGGATCGAGCTGGGCACGTCCATCGCCGTGGCGTTCGCCCGCAGCCCCATGACCACGGCCTACGCCGCGCACGATCTGCAGGTTGCCTCCCAGGGCCGGTTCATTCTCGGTCTCGGCAGCCAGATCAAGGCCCACGTCACCCGGCGGTTCTCCATGCCGTGGGGCCGCCCCGCGCCGCAGATGCGCGAGTACGTCCAGGCGCTGCGGGCGATCTGGGCGTCGTGGAACGAGGGGGAGCCGCTCCGGTTCGAAGGCGAGTACTACCGCCACACGCTGATGACGGCCATGTTCCGTCCGAAGCCGAGCCCGTTCGGCCCGCCCCGCGTGTTCCTGGCCGCGGTCGGGCCCGCCATGACCCGGGTGGCCGGCGAGGTCACCGACGGGCTCATCGTGCACGGGTTCACCACCGAGCGCTACCTGCGGGAGGTCACCCTCCCCGCGCTGGGCGAGGGAACCGCCCGCGCCGGCCGCGAGCGCGGGGACGTCGAAGTCACCTGCCCCGGCTTCGTGGTCCTGAAGGGCGGACCGCACACGGCCGAGCGCGTCACCGCGGTCCGGCGGCAGATCGCGTTCTACGGCAGCACCCCCGCCTACCGGCCGGTCCTGGCGCTGCACGGCTGGGATGACCTCGCCGGCCGGCTGCACGACCTGTCCGTGCGCAAGGACGAGGGACGCTGGGCGGAGATGGGCGAGCTCATCGACGACGAGGTGCTGAACACCTTCGCCGTGATCGGTCACCCGGCCGAGGCGGGCGCCGAGCTCAAGCGGCGCTTCGGCGACATCGTGGATCGCGTGACCGTCCCGGCCGCGTCCGGTCTCCCGGACGGCCAGCTCCGCGAGCTGATCGGGTCCCTGCGCTGATGCCGGCCGAACTCGCCGGGAAGGTCGCCCTGGTCACGGGCGGAAGCCGCGGCCTGGGCGCGGAGATGGTGCGGGCCTTCGCGGCCGAGGGCGCGCACGTGGCCATCGCGAGCCGGAAGCTCTCCAGCTGCGAGGAACTGGCCGCCGAGGTACGCGAACGCCACGGCGTGCGCGCTCTTCCGGTGGCCTGCAACGTGAGCCACTGGGACGAGTGCGACGCCCTGGCCGAGTCCGTCTACGCGGAATTCGGCCGGGTCGACGTCCTGGTCAACAACGCGGGCCTGTCCCCGCTGTACCCGAGCCTGGACCAGGTCAGCGAGGACCTGTTCGACAAGGTCATCGGCGTCAACCTGCGGGGGCCGTTCCGGCTCACCGCGCTCATCGGCACGCGCATGGCCTCCGGCGGCGGCGGGACGATCATCAACATCGGCTCGATCGAGGCCATCCGCCCGCAGCCCCACGCGCTGCCGTACGCGGCGGCGAAAGCCGGCCTGCATGTCCTGTCCGAGGGGTTCGCGAAGGCGTTCGGCCCGACGGTGCGGGTGAACACGATCCAGGCCGGCCCTTTCCTCACCGACATCTCCGCGCACTGGTCCGAGGGGGCCCGGGCCCGGCTTGAGTCATCGACGGCCCTGGAGCGGTGCGGAGACCCGTCCGAGGTCGTCGGGGCGGCGCTGTTCTTCGCCACGTCCGCGTCCTCCTACGCGTCCGGCGCGGTTCTCCGCCTCGACGGGGGCCACGCCTAGGGCCTCGGCCCGTTCCGCCGTCAGACGGCGGAACGGCGCAGCGCCCGCTCGAACAGGGCCAGCGCGTGGGCGTGCAGGCGGTCGCCGGTGGCGGTGTCGGCCATCCCGGCTTGCGCGCGGGCGTTGGTTCCCTCCAGGACGATCCCGAGCTTGAACGCGGCGAGGACGACGTACCAGTCCAGGTCCGACAGGTCACGGCCGGAATGGCGCGCGTACTCCGCGACCGCCTCCCGCTCGGAGGGAAGCCCGCCCGCCGCCGACAGCGCCGTGCCGATCAGGTCAGGGACACCGTCGGCTTCCGGCCAGACGGCCAGGAGCGCCCCCAGGTCGAGCAGCGGATCGCCGAGGGTGGACATCTCCCAGTCGACGATCGCGGCGATTTCCGGGCCGCCCGGGGTGAACATGACGTTGGCAAGGTGGTAATCGCCGTGAAGGATGCCCGTCCGGCCCTGCCGGGGCCGGCTGGCTTCCAGCCAGGACGCGAGCCGGCTGACGCCGGGCAGGTCCGGGCCCGTGTACCCGTCGAGGCCGGAAAAAGATTCCAGCTCGCCGGTCCAGCGGCTCACCTGGCGTTCCAGGAACCCGTCGGGCTTCCCGAAGCCGTCGAGCCCGGCGGCGGCCGGATCCACCTCGCCCAGGAGCGCCAGGGCCCTGACCGCGCGCAGGCCCATCGCATGGCGCTCGGCGGCGTCCGCCGCCACGCGGGGAGGCAGCTCCACGGCCGCGTTGTAGCCGTCGACCGGCTCCATGAGATAGAACACCGCGTCGCCCAGGACCGCCGGGTCCGTGCAGGCCGCGATCAGGCGGGCGTGCGGGATGTCCGTCGTTCCCAGGGCCGACACCACCGTGATTTCCCGGAGGATGTTCTGGTTGCTCCGGGGCCGCAGGTGCCGCGGGCCCCGGCGCAGGACGTAATCCCGGCCGCTGCGCCGGAAGCGCAGCATCACGTTCTGGGTGCCTCCGGGCAGGGGGCGCAGGTCCTCGAGCGGCCCGGCCCCGAGCCCGGTCTCGTCCATCCACGCGGCGACGGCGGCGGCGTCCACGGCGCCGGCAACGGGGTCAGAGGTCATGGCCGGCATTCTGCCAGACCGGTCAGAAGATGGAATACCCCCCGTCGATGACGAAGCTGTCGCCGGTGTGGAAACCGCCGGCGGGCTGGGAGGCCAGGTAGACGGCGAGGGGGCCGAAGTCGGAGGGGGCGCCCCACCGGCGTCCCGGCATCCGGGGCATCACGTTGGCCTCGAACTTCTCGTTGTGCAGCAGTTTCCCGGCCAGCGGCGTGTCGACCCAGCCCGCGGTGATCGCGTGCGCGCTGATGCCGTACCGGGCCAGTTCCACGGCCAGTCCCCGCATGATCGACGCCAGGCCGGCCTTGCTCGCGGAGTACGCCTCGTTGCGGGGCGCGCCGTGGATCGCCGAGACGCTGGAGGTGCCTACGAGGACGCCCCCGCCGCCGCGCTCGATCATGTGCGCGGCCGCGGTCCGCAGGGTCAGGAAGGCGCCGTCGAGGTTGACCCGGGTAACGCGCCGGAATTCCGCCAGCGACATCTGCGTGAACGGGACGCCGCGGCCGCTGACCCCGGCGTTGGCGAAGCAGGAGTCAACCCGGCCAAGGTTCCG
>Ga0131853_10026504_pt1 | contig 10425 bp, 9 predicted proteins | sample TergutLab28metaG_FD_92764 | JGI IMG/M metagenome (GOLD analysis project Ga0131853, IMG submission 92764) | Labiotermes labralis P1 segment gut microbial communities from Petit-Saut dam, French Guiana - Lab288 P1 (version 2) (version 2) | ecosystem: Host-associated > Arthropoda: Insects >... | reverse complement strand
GTCGAAATGATGACTGAAGCTACGAAAAATGTAAGTACTGGTGAAGTTACATTTGCTGTGAGAGACACAAACATAGATGGAATTGCCATTAAAAAAGATGATATTTTGTGCATACTAAATAATAAAATAATATGTACTAAAAAAACTCCAGAAGAAGGAGCGCGTGCCATTGTAGAAGCTATGATAAAAAAAGAGCCAAAATTCTTAAACATTTATTATGGAGAAGATGGTAAAGAGGAACAAGCATTAGAATTGCAACGCTTTGTGGAAAAAACAGACGAAAGTATTGAAATAGAAGTGCATGAAGGTCGCCAACCTTTATATCACTATATTATTTCAGCAGAATAGAAGAGGGGAGAAATGATGAAAAAAAAGAAAAAATTAGTAGTTGGTATAATAATTGTTGCTGTAGTAATAGGTGGTTTTGTTGTATTTAATGCTGGAGACTATACTGGAGCAGGTCATAGTCTTGATGTAGCTTCTTATGAAATAAGAAGAAATACGCTGGAATCAACAGTTACAGCACAAGGAGAAGTTTCATTATTGCAATCTACTGTTGCAAGTATTGAAAATTCGCTTGAAGTGGCAGAAGTTTTGATAAATCAAAATGACAATGTTGAAGAAGGACAACCGCTTATTCGTTTTAACACAAACATGATAGATAGACAGCGTGAATATGAAAGGCTTAGTAGCCAACTTAGAGATACTCAATTAATGCTTCAAAGCCAACAAGTTCAGCTAAATAATATGAGAATAGGACCAACTAGCTTAGAAATTGAAAATGCAACTTTGCAAGTTAGAAGAGCAGAACAAGCTCTTGCAGATGCTGAATTTGCCTTAAGTCAATTTGAAATAAATTTAGATTTACAACAAAGAGAAATAGCACCGTTAGAAATTAATCTGGCAAACGCTAAAACGAATGTTTTAAATGCACAAGGCCAAGTTCAAACAGCTAATACGCAGCTAAATACTGCTGAGAATACTTTTGCAAATACGCAAATTTTATACAATGCAGGCGGAGTTACTAGAAATCAGTTAGAGCAGGCAGAAACTTCAGTAACTCAAGCAGAAATAGCTTTAGATAATGCTAGGAGGGGTGTTGAGCAAGCCGAAAGAAATGTTGAGGACTTAGAAAATAGAATCCTTCTTACAACTCAGCAAATTGAAGCTAGTGGAAATCAAAGGGAGCAGTTAGAGAGAAATGTTGAAGCTGCAAGAGATAATATTAGAATTTCAGAGCTTAGCCTTACAGATCTTCAAAATAGAACAAGCCATGCACAAAATCTAAACGCAATTCGTCAACAGGAAATTGCAATCTCTAGAACAGAAGTTGCAATACAAGAGATACAAAGAAATATGTATATTTTAAATGATGTTGAAGAATATCTTTATGTACCAACTTCTGGAACGGTAACAGCTATAAATGTTTCACAAGGAGCATTAGCACAGGCTAGGCAGCCACTCGTTCAAATTACAAACTCTGAAGACTATGTTTTACGTGCTTTTGTTAATGAACGCCATGCTGGAAATTTAAGGTTAGGGCAACAAGTGCTTATAGAAGGCTCTATTTTAGGTAATGATTATCTATTTGGTAACATTTACAGTATATCGAATATAGCTACTACAACACAAGTAGGCGGGATTGTTGAAAGAGTTGTTCCAGTTGAAATTTCTGTAACTGATGAAAGTATATTGATTCCTGGTGTAACTCTAGATATTACAATAACTACAGAAGTTCATGAAAACGTAGTGTCTTTACCTATTCTTTCTACATTAATAGGTTCTGACGGTGAGCCATTTGTTTTCGTAATAGGAGAGGACAATACGTTAAGCATTCGTGATATTGAAATTATTGCTTATGCAGATATGTATGTTGAGGTAGCTGGTATTTCTGAAGGAGAGAGAATAGTTCTTCAACCACAACCAACTATGATAGAAGGGATGACGGTTAATCCGATAGAATAATTATGGGTAATATTATTGAAGTAAACGATTTAAGAAAAATTTATAAAACAGGTAAGTTGGAATTTGAAGCTTTAAAAAATGTAAGCTTTGCCATTAAAGAGAAAGAATTTGTTTCTATTATGGGTAAAAGTGGTTCTGGAAAGTCTACACTTATGAATATTTTAGGCTGTTTGGATTCGATAAGCTATGGCGAATATATTTTAGATGGTGAAAATGTTGCAGGGCTTTCTGCTAATCGTCTTGCTACTGTGAGAAATAAAAAGATTGGTTTCATTTTTCAATCTTTTAATCTTTTGCCTAAACTTACAGCACAACAAAATGTGGAACTTCCAATGGTTTATGCTGGAGTAAGAGCTTCTGTACGAAAAAAAGCGGCTCAAGAAGCATTAGATAGAGTTGGTCTCCACAAATGGTTTCATCACAAACCAAATGAGATGAGTGGTGGACAAAAACAGAGAGTCGCAGTAGCACGTTCTTTAGTGAACAAACCAGCGATATTACTTGCAGATGAACCTACAGGTAACCTGGACACACGTTCTACTGAGGATATTATAGCAATTTTTCAACAATTAAATAGTGAAGGTTCTACTATAGTAATAGTAACTCATGAGCCTGAAGTTGCTGAACATACGAAAAGAACGATTACATTTAAAGATGGGCAAATCATTTCAAACTCGGTTATAGAAAATCAGCGAATAGCAACATATGTTGAACCAGACGACTGGAAGGATTAATTGTGAAAAATTATGAAAAAATATATAGATAGTATTAAATCAGCCATAGATAGTGTGTTAGCTTATAAAATGCGTTCCATTTTAACTATGTTGGGTATAGTAATAGGAATTGCAGCAGTAATATTAATTACTAGCATAGGTGATGGTGTTTACGAATCGATTTATACAGAACTTAGTGAATTTAACACTAGTACTGTCATGGTTATGGCAAGGAATATGCAGCCAGTTATTGATTTGGACGATCTTTCTGCAATGTCGAACCTTCCAAATGTTAGTGGAGTTTCTTCTGTCTCATTTATAAATAATCTTGATTTTCCGCTTAGGGGTGGCTCTGAAACACATCGAGGACATTTAATTGGAATAGATCATAATTATGCGATGATAGAAAATTTGAATATGCTTTACGGCAGATTCTTTTCAGAACAAGATTTTATAAATGCCTCAAATGTTGCTGTTATAATCCCATCTACTAGTATAGATATTTTTGGAACAGTAAATAGTGTTGGTATGAATTTAGATATTGAAGGTCGCTTTGGTCGTTTTTCACCAGTAGTAATAGGTGTAGTTGATTTTAATGATGGGCTAATAGGTACATCGGCTTTCGATTCCGGATTTGTATCAATGCCTTCTACTACTGTAGCTAATATGGGGGGGACGCCAGATGTTTTTACAGAAACATATATTATACTTGAAAATCCAGCACTTAGCATGGCAACTTCAGATCAAGTAGCTCGTCTTTTAAATTTGAGACATGGTACAGATGATGCCTTTTTAGTAATGAGTTTATCGACAGTTGTGGACGGGTTAGATGCTGTTTTAATGGCTATTACTGCATTTATTACTTTTGTTGCTGGTATTTCTCTTTTTGTTGGTGGCGTTGGCGTTATGAATATTATGATGGTAACAGTTACAGAGAGAACGAAAGAAATTGGTATTAAAAAATCATTAGGTGCTACTGGTGTACTTATAAGAATCCAATTTGTAGCAGAGTCTATTGTTATAACAGTAATGGGTGGTATATTTGGAATCATACTTGGTTACATAGGTGCACATTTCATTGCAGGGCTTGTAACAAATCTTTCGCCGATGTCTATTGATATAGTAATTGCACAAGGCCCTATTATAGTTTCTGTGTTAGTTAGTATATTTATCGGTGTTATTTTTGGTGTTTACCCAGCAGGAAAAGCGGCAAATTTAGACCCAGTAGAATCTTTGAGGTACGAATAATGAATATATTTGAATTATTTAAAACAGCATTTGCTGCTATAAAAGCTAATAAAATGCGTTCCGCTTTCACTATGTTTGGTATAATCGTAGGTATTATGAGTGTTGTTATGATAACGAGCGTAGGGGATGGATTAAGCAATGCGATAGATAGTCAATTTGAAGATTTTGGATTAGATCAAATAACAATAAGCCATACACAGACTAATAGAACAATAGAATGGCACGAACGCCTTAATATGAATGATGCTGAATTTTTGCGTAATCACCCTGAAATAAGCCATGTTACTACAACTTTAAATACAACTTTCCAAAATGCAATAAACCAAGTTGGAACGACTGATACAAGAGCTGTTCAACTTAATGGAATAGACGAATACAGAGGCTTTTTTTCGGAGAATACATTAGTGAGAGGTCGTAATATAACTCATTCAGATGTTTTTAATAGAAATCATGTAGCTATTATAGACCAGGCTGCGGCAAATTCTATATTTGGGACAGAATATGTTTTAGGTAGAACTTTAAATATTCGCACAAATTCAGGAACACGATCTTTTGAAATAATCGGTATTTTAGAATCAAATGATGCATTCGGTTTAATGGATATGTTTGAGATGCCTTTTCAAGTAAGAATTCCAATAACGATAGTTTCAGACCTTTCTAATTCAGGCAATGTGGTAGGAAATATAATGGTAAGGCTTTATGACAGAGATATGGTTCAGCCACTTGCTCCAAATTTTATAAATTTATTAGAACTTCGCAAAGATGCAACAGATATTTTCCAAGCTGGAAGTGCTGCATCTATGCTAGGTCAAATAGATGGTGTTGTTTCTCTTTTTACTATCTTCTTAACAGTTGTTGCCAGTATTAGTCTTTTAGTTGGTGGAATAGGTGTTATGAACATTATGTTAGTTTCGGTAACAGAGAGAACTCGCGAAATCGGAATAAAAAAATCTTTAGGAGCAACGAACACGATTATTCGAATGCAATTCCTTGTAGAAGCAGCCACTTTAACAGTATTCGGTGGTGTTTTAGGTATTATTTTAGGTCTTTCTTTTGGTGCATTAATAGGAATGGTAGTTTATATGGCTATGGATTTAGCGCTTGTACCAACTGTAGATCCTGTCATGATAACGATAATCGTTGTAATTTCTGCATCAGTTGGTCTTCTATTTGGTGTTTATCCAGCATGGAAAGCTTCAAGATTAGATCCTGTAGAAAGTTTGAGCTTCGATTAATATATAACGTAATTATATAGGATAACGTAGTTTTGTGGGCGAACTGTGTTCACTCGTTTAGCCTATAGTGTAAAAAAAGCCCGATTTGGGCTTTTTTATTGAGGAATTTCTAATTCCAAAATTTCTAATATTTGTTGAGCATACTTTATGTCCAAATCTATCCAATCATTTTGCCACCAAGATTGATGGTGTGGGTATGTTAAATTTTGGAGTGTTTGAATTTCTATAGTAAGATTATAAGGGGAGAGAGGTACAGGAGGCACATATGAAGCACTTGGAATTTCCAAATGATAAGCTGTTATCATAGTGTTTCTTTGCAACCAATGTATGCTATCTACTATTACAGCTTCTCTTATTGCTTCTAGCATTGGTTCAATTCTATCATCAGACATTGATAATACAACTTGTTTCACTTGCTCGTGTTCATACCGACGGTGATTAAAAATATCATCTTCACGCGGGATTAGCCTATCTAATCTTATACGTATTAAGCCTATTTCAAATTCATTGACTCCATTTAAAGTTGAAAAACTTCTTAAGATAACTGCTTCATGGCTATCAAAATTTATACTTTCTTCTGAATATGCAACTTCAAATGGAAGATAGTATACTCTATGAAGTTCTTCTCCATTGTGTAGGTGATACCTTATTTCAAATCTTTGTTCAAATGGATTTCTACCGATTATTCTTTGCAGTGGTATATTTCCGTATTCTGCTCTCGTTGATAATATTTTTTCGTGGAATATCGTTGCTAGCCCAATTGCTTCTTCATCTCTTATTTTTCTGGAATTTCTATGTTCTTCGCCATGCCACCAATTATCTAATTCTATTGCGTATATTTCATTAAGCTGGGGTATACGATTTATGTACCCTGCCATAAAAATATGTGAAAAACTAATAATAAAATAAAGAATAACCATTATAATAGCATTTGGTATCAAAAGCTTTAGACGATGCTTAATTTGTATGCTTTTTTCTAAAACTGTTTGTGCTATTATGAAAAATAATAGGAAACCTATCACTAATCCCACATAAAGTCCTATTATACTTTCCATCATAGCTAAGAAAAACATCGCTGATATTATTGCACCAAAAAGACTGAATAGGAATATACAGATATTTTCTAGTGGTTTGAACGGAATACCAGAGCCTACTTGCTCTAGCCTTCTTTTTTGTGCTACAAAATAACCTATAGCTATGAATACAACAGTAAGTACTATATATGTAGTGATTATGTTTGCAGTCGATATTCCTTGATCTAATATTGCTAGTCCTAACATGGCAGGATTTGTGAATATTGCTGAAAGTGTAAGGAAATTTTGATTGATGCCTGGGTGTCCAAATATATACAAATATGCTATTATATATATAAAAAAGCTGATTGATAGGGATAATCCCATAAGTGCTGCTGAAAACAATACACCAACTAATCGATTAGCTGAAAGATTGATTGCAAGTGTAAACATTGTATAGTAAAATATAAATCCTAGCAAAGTTCTAAGGAAGAAGAAAACTACTCCGCTGAATGTATGGCTGAATTCATACGCACGAGACCAGGTATTGTTAGTACCATAGTGAAATGGTATTAACAAAAGCAAGCTTATTATAAGCGTGAATCCCAATATAAATATGAAACCAGTTGCTAAGTTTGTGAAAAATAGTTCCGCTTTTGTAGCAGGCAGACTATGAAAATGGACAGCTGCTTTTTTATCAAAATAGAATGGATGTAAAAAAACAGCAAGTATAAGTGTCATAAGTACTGTTGACATTATTAGAAGAAAGTTTTGGTGGTGGAATAAGTCAAATGCCCAATATAGTGCAGACACCCTGTCGCCTATGTGTAGCGGTAATATGGAGAATGCTATCGTAACTATTAAAAATGCCATAGGTATTGCTATTAATCGCTTTATATTTTCTTTAAGCATTGCTTTATTTATCACTTTTTTCACCTTCTCTTTCGTAAACAGCTATAAAAATTTCATCTAGTGAAAGCATCTCTTTCTCACCGCTTACTTTTTGTCTTATTTCATCTAACTCACCTTCTATTAGTGTTTTGCCATTTTTTATTATCCCTATAGTGTCACAAATTCCGTCCATCTCTTTTAAATTGTGGGAAGATATAACTACTGTAAGTTCTCTTTCGGCTACGTCTTCTATTATGTAATCCATTATTACTTTTTTCACGATAGGATCTAGTCCATCTATCGGTTCGTCCAAAACTAAAATGTTTGGCATTGTACTCATCGTTAGTGCAAATGCTGCTTGCTTTTGCATACCTTTAGAGAATCCTTTTAGGCGTTTTTTCTCGCTTAATTCTAAACGTTCGATTAAGCTGTTATAGCGTTCTTCGTTCCAGTTTTTATAGATGTTTTTGTAAAATGCTTTTGTGTTTTTCAAGTTGTAGTTTGAAAAGAAGAATAGTTCGTCTGGAATGTAGGCTAACATTTCTTTCATATTTTTGTTGTCGTATACAACTTCTCCATTTATTGCGATTTCTCCTGAATCTTCTTTGTAAAGACCAGTTATATGGTTTAAAGCAGTAGTTTTTCCAGATCCATTTATTCCGATAAGTCCATAAATAGAGCCTTTTTTTACATTTAAGGTTAGGCCATCTAAAGCTTTGTAACCTTCAAAAGTTTTTGTTAAGTTGTTAATAGTTATCATGAATCCTCCTTAAAATTTCATCTTTGCTTTCACCTAAGAATTTTAGCTCTTGCAAGAGTTCTTGTATTTTGCTATAGAGCTGTTCTATTGTGGCATTTTCTTTTTCTATCTTTTTTACAAAGCTTCCTTGGCCTAAAACTGTGTAAAAGTAACCTTTACTCTCCAAATCTTTATAAGCTTTTTGAACGGTATTTGGATTGATGGCAAGAGTCTTTGCCATATCTCTAACGCTCGGTATTTTTTCATCTTCTTTCAAAACTCCTTGTATTATAAGCTTTTTAAAGTTTTGAACGACTTGCTCATAAATAGGAGCTCTGCTTTTTAAGTCTATTTGAAACATTGGACCTCCTTTCTCGAATTATAGCTTTAAGTGTATATAGTGTATTATATACTATAATACGATTTTTGTCAAGAACTTTTTCATAAAAATTAAAAAAAGCCCAAAATGGGCAAAAAAGAGCTTAAAAATTTTGGTGAAATTCATCAGGGTTAGTACTTGGTCTTTTTCCTGTTTCTAGTGCATCTATTGTTTTCATTTCATCTGCCGTCAAACTAAAATCAAACACGTTAAAATTTTCTTTAATTCTTGAAGGTGTAGCAGACTTAGGAAGAACTATAACTTTATTTTGAATATTCCATCTTATTATTATTTGTGCTGGGCTTTTTCCATGATTTTGTGCTATTTCGTTTATTGTAGTATCTTGTAAAACGTGTGATTTTTTAGAACCGTCCGCTTGTGGATTTCCTCCTAATGGACTCCATGCTTGTGCTATTATACCTAAATCCTCACCGAATTTTATTAGTGGCTTTTGATTGAAATATGGTTGAATTTCAATTTGATTAACGGCAGGAGCTACAGACCATACTTTTTTAATATCTTCAATGTGATGCTCGTGAAAGTTACTTACACCTATTGCTTTTGCAGCTCCAGATTTGTATAGCTTTTCAAGTGCTAAGTAAGTATCTATATAAGGCTTTTTATCTAAAATTGGGTTTCCTGGTGCTTCATTTGGCACTGGCCAGTGTACTAAATAAAGGTCTACGTAGTCTGTTTGTAGCTTTTTTAGACTTTCTTCAAATGCTCTCTCTATTGCTTGCGGGTCTTTTAATGCTTCTCTTTGAACTCCGTTCCAAACTTTTGTAGTTAAGAAAAGGTCTTTTCTGTCTATTCCGCTTTCTTTTATTGCTTGCCCTACATATTCTTCATTTTGGTAAACAGCTGCTGTATCTATATGTCTGTATCCTGCTTCTATAGCTGTTTTAACTGCAGTAACACATTCTTGTGGTTCTCTTATTTGAAAAACCCCAAAGCCTAATAGTGGTATTTCTGCACCTGTGTTTAGTTTGATAAATTCTTGGTTCATTATATGTACCTCCTATGATTGAATTATATATTTTCATAAATTATACCATATTATAGGAAGCTGTGCAAGTGTTTTCAAAAATTTGCTAAAGCGATAACTTTCATAATTCCTATAATTTATTTTTTTGGCAAGTTTTTAGAATTTAAAAATTGAAAAAAACTTTGACATTGGCACTTAAAAAGTGTATAATATAGAAAAGGAAGTGGATACTATCACAAATGATAATAACGAACTTAAAAAGCAACCACTAGGTTATGTAACAGCAAAAACTGCTGATAATCAAGATAAGCTAATACCAGTTTATCCTATGAACGATATACTATCAAACTACGTATATGAAAAGCCTGAAAATTGGTCTGCATTAAAAGATTTGATAAATATCTATTTAGAAGCTTTTATTCAGTTGGATAAAAGCCAAGCTGGAAATACCAAGCTCATCGAAGGCAATATAAAAGTAAGAACGCAGTTAGAACATTATGCGAATCTTACTGCTTTAAGACCTAAAGCTAAGCAAGACTTAGAAGTTACTTCTGGTGAAAATTTTAGAGATTTAACTCTGGCTGAAATGCAGTTAAGTTCTTGGTCTGTTCCTGTTCTTGAAATAAGAAGCTTGAGATATTTAGGTCTAGTATTAAGCAATTTAAAAGAAGACGAGAACACTGCTACATCAATTAATCAAATATGGTTTTTAGGTCAAAATGACCCTAAAATCTCAAACGGTAAGCCCATAACAAACTACACCCTTATGAATCCAGTTGAAGGTGAGGGCTATTCTATTCCAATAAACATAGTGTTTGTAACTTTGCCACTATGCCGCAAAGAGTTTACAGGTGCTGCGAAAGAACTTGCAGACTTTTTACTTGGCTATGACACCACTTTAACAGATAAAAGAGTTGTAAACATAGCTGAAATGATGAAAACAGAACTAGAAAATTTTAAACAAGAAAAGGGGTTGTTGCCTATGTTAAGTGTTTTAGAAGAAAGAGATGCTTTGGTAGAAATGGCTCAGCGGCAAGTTATTGTTGAAAGAGAAAAAAATGCTGAAGCTCAAGCTGAACTTAGAAGAGAACGTGCTGAAGCTAGGAAACAAAAGATTGAAGTTGCTGAAGCTCAAAAGCGAGTAGAAGCATCAGAAAAAATAATAGCTGAACTTAAAGCACAACTACTAGCCTCATCAAACGGAGAAATACAGGAAAACTCTCCAAAAAAGAAAAGAGAACACAGGTAAATTAAAAT
>Ga0131853_10026501_pt1 | contig 10425 bp, 2 predicted proteins | sample TergutLab28metaG_FD_92764 | JGI IMG/M metagenome (GOLD analysis project Ga0131853, IMG submission 92764) | Labiotermes labralis P1 segment gut microbial communities from Petit-Saut dam, French Guiana - Lab288 P1 (version 2) (version 2) | ecosystem: Host-associated > Arthropoda: Insects >... | reverse complement strand
TGTGTGTGTGTGTGTGTGTGTCCTCTACCTAAATGTTGATACATTTTTTTAATTATGGGATTTTTCTTGTGGAAAGTATCTGGTGACTCACTCAATGTGTTAAGCAGACTGTATGTGTCTGTTGTTGCCACTACTTCAAAAATTAAATATTTATATACAACGTTAATGACAATTCGTGAAATGGGCTGAGATGTGAAATAAAACATCAACACTGTCAAACACTAAGTTCAGAAAATAACACACAATCATTTACATATTAACAAGACTAACAAATAACTGTAAATAAAAAAATTACGAAAAGATTTACACTCTCTGGACACTTTACACATGTGTTGTGATATAATTAATAACAACCATTGATTAATTTCTTTTTTTTCATTGCACACCACTTGAAGAGCACCAATCACACAGTCCAGTGCAACTATACAGCAAAATTCACTGAAAGTTAATTAAATATAATTTATTTACATACAGATGAAAGAAACACTGCATTTTATTATCTGATGGTTTAGTTGGTCTGGACAGTATTAATGATAATGGCATAAAGAATAAATTCTTCAGAAGCATTTGAAATAGTTAATGTTTAGCTGAAATTTATAATTTAGATTATAGGTGCACAAATCCCAGGTGCCAGGTCACACTGGCGAATAGTGTGTACTCTTGTGCCTAATATTTGTGGGTCCATACTGCACATCACCCTCCTGGAGCCTAGAATTTTGATTTTTTTATGTTTTCCATCCTGAAGTGTTGTAACATATAAATACAACACGTCATTCAATAACACAACACTTCATTTATATACAATAAAAACAGTATATAATATCAGGGCGACATGTTTCGACCTTTATTAGGTCATCTTCAGGCCCTCTGAGAAAACAGATCCAAGCACTGTCTATGTTTCAATGCATTGTGGGATCCCAAACGCTTACAAATTTTTGTTACAATACTTACTTTCCTATAACAAAAATTTGTAAGTATTTTGGATCCCACAATGCATTGAAATATAGATAGATCTTGGATCTGTTTTCCCTGAGGGCCTGAAGATGACCTAATAAAGGTCGAAACATGTTGCCCTGATAATATACTATTTTTATTGTATATGAATAAAGTGTTGTGTGTTATTGACTGACGTGTTGTACATAACTAGAATTCTGAGGTGGTTTCTAGATTTTCTTGAAAAATTTGTGCACTCCTGATGTAGATAGTTTGGGTAAATGATGCACATCTTTTGTGAAAGTAAGGATTCTATTTTATTAAGATAATGTGGCAATTTAAACTTTGTTTTATTAGTCACAAGCTCTTCTTGAACTTTCCATTTTAATGAGAAGCTGGTATGATCGAAAGCAAACAAAAGCTCTGTGCGTACATTTTAAACCCAATGAATAGATATGATATTCTTGAAAACCTTAACATTACAGGTCATGCATCAAATATGTCTCACTGCTAAAAAACTGGTACAATGGTGCAATGAGCTTCAGTGTTTAAGACAGACAATTTTGTTGTAATTGTGTGGGTCCATCACAGAAATCAACTCCCTTATGATAAAGATATGGTGTGATGCCATATGGTTTGGTGGACAGGTACATGCTAATTTTGTCAGAGGAACATCCACATATGTACAGTTCAGCAGTAACTCATCACAGAAAGCTATTTTGCATGGAAGCCATAAAGTTATTTCCCATTCTTGTTAAACTATGAAAGGTAAAAGGCAAAGTCGACCCTGTGCATGACTAAAAGGCATATGGAGGGAGAAGAGGATAGCTCCAATAATTTTTAACCTCAGCACTGGATGACGGTGAGTGGTCAGTTTCAGGCTTCAGGTGCTTGACATCTGGTAACCACTGAACAGGATGATGGGTGGGTCTGAGATGTAATCTGGATATGTGGGTAGTCAAACCCAGTATTATCCAGCCCATAGCCTGCTCACTATAGACAGTGAGATACCCTGGTTCCTTTTATAAAATTATACCTGTATAAAACATATATAATTTTCAAAGATGTTTAATAATGTATCACTTTTTGCCCTGTAATAATGACAGTTTTCCCCAGAAGGTCACCATGTTGGTATAATTTATGACAGCAAATTAAAACAATCAGGGTAGAAGTGTAAGCCACTTGGGAAAGAATGGTATGGATATAGTGTGAACAGAAGAAAAAAACTGGGATTGAACAAACATAATAATTGTTCCTCTAGAATGCTGGTACCTATCTACATATCCAACAACAAGTGTTGCATCAGAGTAGACACTATTTTAATATTTACTGGCCACAGGATGTCAGATCTCTCTTTTCCATGTTTAACAAAATAATCACAATCAGATCATGGCCCTTGTACACTTAAATTACCAACAGGCAGAAAAAAATGAGTCCTCCAGATTTTAATGTCACTCTCAGATTTCAGAAAAACCAATCACATCAAGGAATGTTGTTTTGTATCATACAACCATACTCACAGTTTTCACAGAACATTTGACAATTTCATGGCTACTAACTGTGACAAAAATTAATTATGAGCATTAGTCTAATATTCTTTAGACTTTCTCTGCCTGAATCATCAGAAAATAATAATTCCTGGAACAAGGTAGCAAAAAATGTCTATGAAAAATTGCAAGTCTACTCTGAATTGACTTGCTGATTGCCTGAGAATATTTTATTGTAAGTGTTCGTGTTTGGATATGATGCATTCAACAACTTATAGATCAATTTTGAGACACAGCCACAGCATATATGTATGGCATTTATTCTATCTCTGATCGAATGCACGTAACAGACATGGTGACGAAATTTTTTTTTTCAGGAATCTGATTCCAACACAACTATTTCATTGTGTCTGTTTAACGATGAGCTGCTTGACTTAAAACAGAAATTACCCTGCATGTTTATCTGGTACACAATGTCAAGTGTAAGTGACAAATACATGAAAGTTAATCAGAGAAATGTTTCATACTTAATATATATTTCTTCCAACCAAATGAACCAGACTTTGAGAAATATGGCAATTGTATGTAATATTCCTACAGTGGCTACTCCTCCGAAATTAATCTCAGCGGTTAAAGAAACCCACCAAAGAACATATATTTTTTTTGTGGCACTGCGGCCCAATGCGGGCCATGGCCTCCTCATTTACGAGGTTTCTAGGTCACACACATCACAGCATCACAGTCGGTACGACTCCTCTGGACGAGTGATCAGCTCGTCGCAGAGACCTCTACCTGACAACACACAACACTCACAACAGAAAAACATCCATACCCCTGGTGGGATTCGAACCCACGATCTCAGCAGGTGAGCGGCTGCAGACCTACGCCTTAGGCCGCATGGCTACTGGGATCGGCACAGAACAACATATTAAAAACTGAGAATTCATCCACCTTACTCACCAGATGCCAACATATGACCAAACATTTGATGTAAATTCTGCAATAACCACAACATCATGTTGTTTTACGACAAAATCCATCTGCTCTACAGTAATCTTCATACAGACTGTATAATCATGACCTGTCTCTGTTAACTTATCTCTATTTGGAGCCCTTTCTTACTACTAGTACACATTTTAGAACATCACGTAAATCTGATATGCAGAATTAGAATAACCTATCAGTTACCTCAGCCTATAAAAATATTTCACACGCAAGTCATGTTGTTATTTCCCACTTTCATAAAAGATAAATGATAACTAATGTCCAAACACCTGTCATTGTTTTTAATTCTTCACACTATAAACAATAATATCAGCGTTTCCAACAAGGCCACTATTTCGGTATAGTTCACGACCCAAAATTAACAAAAACCAAAATTCATATATATCCAATGACGTTTGTTTATATTTGTTGCATAAACACTCATCACTTAGGGCCTATAATACTGATACGTATAGTTAAATAAGATAAGTTCCTAATATAGTTCTGAGTAACTGCGCCTGTTCAGAATCTTAAGAGAGATTATAAATAGTGTGATCACAAATGTGTACATGACATGCAATCCCGCAACAGAATGAGACAAGTGTTAACTTCAGCCAGTGCTCTATTTATGCCCATGTGATTTTCATCCATTAACTGTAACAATGTTAATCAAGGTGGCGCAGTTGGTTGAGGCACTGTGCTACAAACCGGAAGGTCGCGGGTTCGATTCTCGATGGTGTCACTGAAAATTTTTCGTTGACATAATCCTTCCGGCCGCACTATGGCCCTGGGTTTGACTCAGCCTCTAACAGAAATGAGTTCCAGGAATATTTCCTGGGGGGTAAAGGCGGCTGGTGCAAAGGGCTGACAACGTTACTACCTTCATGTGCCAACTGTCTTGAAATCTGGAAGCCTCAACCTCCTGCAACCCAGAGGGCCTGTCCAGACCTGTACAGGGATTGCTTTACTTTGCTGTTAACTAAGTGGGAAATATAACAAATTCAACCCTTTGAAGACTGACATTCATCCCAATTATACATAACAGTTCAATTCGTACCTTGCAAATGACACAGTCTATGTCCATTATTGACAAATCAGTTACAGTTGTTTAGGTTAAAAATCACTCTGTTCAGAGAATCATACAACAAACATAAACACAAGGTGTGGATAAACACAGATTTTAAATATTCACAGCAGAGAATAGATACAGTTGAAGTTTACCACCAGGCTTTAAACAGTTAACATTATTAATGCCCAGTACAATGTCATACCTGTAGCTGAAGCTTGAATAGTCATTCCCCATTTTTGTCATTTTGACATACACTGCTATTTCGAGGAATGCATCCAAAACATAAATCTGTGATTACAAACCCTGTGTAACAAATATTATATCCAGTACATATAAGAGCTCTCAAAAGGCATTATGCATATTAGCATATCCACATGCTTGATATTTAAGTATGACAACACAACACTAGTTATACGTGACAGTAGTCTGTAAGTACTGACTGAGAATTATCATGAAGTGACTGATAAAGATTATACAAATGCAGTCAGTTTCACCATTCAGGATAGTTATGTCACACACATTATTCTTTATAATCATCATATGATGCTTCTCAAGTCAAGGAATAACACAGTCAACAGCCGGGATAACAATAACAGGGTTGCAGTGGTGCCAATGTAACCTAATTCACATTTAAAAAACTATCAGAGTATCTGATGTTTATTGGACCATGCATCATTGTGGTAACTGAAGAATGAAAAACCAACTAGATGCCACTTGATATTTTATTGTACTTCTTATAGGCTCAACATGTATTGGGCATTACTATGCCTATCATCAGGAGCTCGCAACTATGTTGTTGATTACCACATTAGTTGTTTTGTTCTTGGTTTGCTGTGTGTTGGAAGTTAGGTGCGGTTAGGCTGGAGTGGTGTCTGGGTTGCAGGGTAAAGCACAAGTTGCTGTTGTTGTTGTGCTTTAGCCTGCAACCCGGACACTACTCCGGCCTAACAGCACCTAACCTCGAACATACAGCAAACCAAGAAAGAAACGACCAATGTGGTAATCAACATTATAGTCGCAAGCTCCTGATGATGGGCATAGTAGTGCCCGAAACATGTTGAGCCTATAAGAAGTACAATAAAAAAAATAATTGGCATCTAGTTGATTTTTTATTCTTCAGTTACCATCAGAGTACTTGTGGGGTTTGAGGTTCTCACAACAATGTTGAAGATTCACACACCTGTTAGCCAGTGACAGAGCATCATATCCCAGAAGAACTAAATCCTCATTACCATAATTTTTCCCAAATGCCACTAGGCCACTAAGTGACACAGTAAGTTTGTGTGGCAATCATATTCTATATCTAGTTCATATATGAGCTGGGTTATTCACTTTTTTTATTTCAGAATCTATGCAGTACTGAAAAGATCTTAGACAAAAAGGATATGTGGAAAAATATGGCTTTGTATAGGGACTAATGATATGCTGTTGTGAACATGGTCATGAAACTTCAAGTTCTATAAATACAGGGAAATTTCACGACTAAATGAGGAATAATTAATGTCTGGAATGGACTCTGCTAAATATAACCTTGGTTTCACTATATATAATGGAAGTTATGTTATATAAGAAAACATCACCAGTTTGTAGATCTAAATTCGAATATCCATGCTCATAATACACGAAGAAAGATGGATATCCACATCCAATCACACAATACTGATTTATATAAGAGAAGTGTTATAAATATGGGGACTAAATTATATAACAAACTTCCTGGGTACATAAAAGAAATAGTTATAAGACCTTTAAGAAGGAACTGAAATCACTCCTTTTTCTGCATTCTTTTTACTCAGTGGAAGAATTTGTAGCTTTGTAACTTCATTAGTTCTGTATCTAATTTAAACTTTATCACACTATATATAAAAGGTTCTGAAATCATTTGTAGAATACTGTGTTTGTTGCTACTGGACTTATCTCACTTCTTGTATATTGCTAGAAATTGACGAGTCTACAATCATATGTATGATATTTTGGACTAATAAACAGAACTAAACTAAACTAAATATAGTATTCAAAGAAATGGGTAAGTGACCTTGAATAATGAAAAGATGAAGATACCGGAGGTCATGTCGAGAGATGTTATTATACTTATGTAAGTATAGCCCTTCATGATTAAGTGTGGGAGAGCACATGGTAAATACATGTGTACAGTCAAAGCATGTAGCAAGAGTTGACAATAATAAAGGTTAAACAGCTGTGCCAATACTACTCAACTTTGCTGTTTTTGTATATTTGTGATAAGAGGGCAATGGAATGTCAGAATTAAAAATCACCTACACACAGAGAAGAAAAACACAAAAACCTCTGCAAGGTCAGACTTAGAACAGAATTTGGAACTTCCCACATAATAAGCAGACATGCTAAGGGCTAACCTTCAACATTCAACACACACTGTATTTTGTTCGTGCAGTGATGACATAAAATAGTAAAACTTTCACAGAAGAAACTTACACGAAGAGATATACTGACAGTTTTAAATGTCAAAAATATTTACAAACCCTTGAATGGTGCAGCATAATATTGCCAAAAGCATATAAATTTTCAAAATTCTATTTTAGAGATTAGTCTGATGTTTGCTCTTAGCAGATTTATAAAATACACTGGCTATTCACAAGGCAAGTGTTTAGCTGCTGTGATACAAGGATGTACCGTGGGTATGTCCATAATCTGCAGCAGCTATTATGTCAACAGCATCTTCAGGTATGAAATGACACAGTGACAGAATACCTATGCAGTCATGTTCATTCAACCAAGATAGTCCTAAAAAATTAGAGTCTCTGGGGGTATGACACCATGTCAACTAGTAGTAGTTACAAAACTTTGCTTCTTCCAGCTTCTTGAACTACCCTGAAGGTTACAGCAGCACCATTCCTTGAAACATTGGTAACTAATTACCTGTAAACAAAATGCCACATTGCAGAAGACTTTGATATTCATTAACAAATCTGTGAAAACCTCAAACCACACCAAGGCAGCTCTTGTTACTGGTTTGCAATAAAAAATATGGATTCAGTTCCAGGTGTGCCTTATGTGGGATCAGTGGCAATTGACAATGAATTTCTTCAGGTACAAGTTATATTTCCTGTGATTCCACCTATGATTCCTGCTCCTGGAGTGTGGGAACAGACTGTATTCCTCTACATGTTTCAAGCACTATGTGCTCATTATCAGGAGGTCAAAATTGTATTATACAACATCTGGTATCATCACACCTGTAGGTGGCCATCCCGTTGAGACAGTCTTCTCAACCTGTGCACGGGATGGCCACCTACAGGTGTGATGATACCAGATGCTGTATAATACAATTTTGATCTCCTGATGATAAACACATAGTGCTCGAAATATGTGCTCGAAACATGTAGAGGCATATAATAAACTTATTACAAAACAAGATTTTGTGCATTAAGTTGGTCAATTACTGAGAGTTCAGTGTGGTTTTATTAAAATAGAGTGTTATCAGCTGATTTTGGAAATGACTATAACGATGAAACAGCAATCATAAGAAATGATAGTATTGCCACTGCAGCCCTGTCAGAAAATGTGATTTTACAATTCAATGAATAATATCCCTTTCTTTTTAAAATACTACTGTAAAGTGTAATGTTTGGGAATATGCCCGATCGACTATTGTTGAAAACTTCACACCATTTCAGACACAATTTCCTGAACAAGTCTCAGGCCATTTTTTTTCAGGAGATTTTCAGAATTTAAGATAATAAATAACTCAAAGTTCATAGCCTTGCCGATCTTTACAGTTCTTGCCGACACATTTCAAAGGTTTAAAAAATAAAGAGATGAACATCTCACTAATTCCATCACAGTTAATCATCATCATCAAAACATATCCTTCATATTTATCTGAATCATGCTCTGTGAAAACACACTTTTACAGAATTCATTTCAGCCCAGACTAGCAATGTCATCATCCTTATTTTTCTACCATTTGCTCTAACCACTTTACTTTCGCTACTTATGTGCTATTATCTGGCTGCTGTTTGAGACCTGGTAACTGTAGTATTTACAATTACTCTGTTAGTACATCCTTGTTGTTTGAGATATGGCCACTATTTCAGATCTATGGTACCTGGCTATGGTTTTCAGCTGTCCCTACAATTTCTGTGTTATGGTGAGCCACTGTTTGCAATTTCTTTCCAAGTACATGGCTATACTTTGAGATCCAGCAACTATATGCAATATCCGTGCTATTGTTGGCAGTACAATTCTGTGCAGGGTATTACGGTAGCCCTTTCAGTTAATCCTACATATATCGTAAGTATATATATATAATTCACAAAGAGTAAGGAGACAAACAAAATGGAAGCTTGGTTAATATTCAGAACATATAGATATAATTTAAACAAACAAAACATATGAAATATTTTACACAATTTCCAGTTCTCTTTACATGCAAACCATTTGGAAGTAGTGAGTGGTTCATTGATTTAGTTACTCAGAATATGACATTAATGGTCATGACTAGTAATGACTCTTAACACAGTGTATTAAGTAATAAAAAATGTCACATTGAGGAATAAATAAAGGCAGAACTTAAGATCGAAATAGAAATAATGTAGATTTCGGCACTTAAATAAGAATGAAATAAAATTAACGTGACATATAGCTCATTAAATGCTTGTAGCATATTCAAAGTAGACTAATGTGAAGAGAAGGGGTGTAATCTATAATATAAGGTGACGAATTACTTTATACTAAATAACATGTTGTTAAGCATTTACGCTAGCATTACATAGACAGGTCTCCAGTTCCTCATTCTTTGAATGTGAAAACATTACTTCAGACTGTGTTTCTGTCCTTTGCACAGTCTGCTGCAACGAGGATTCCACAGGATGCTGATCTGAGGTGTCTGATGATTCGGACGGTGTTGTAGGCAGGTCTGACATGGGGCTTGATGGACCAGTCCTCACACCCCTTTGATTATCCGACTGGACAACAGATGGTCGCTCTTCAAATACTGCACAACCCAAAGCACAATTAGTTATAATGAATGTTAAACAGAATGTCAACATGTGATCTAATGTGAGACAGTGATATTCCAAACCAACAACAAGAGGCAAAATATGGAAATCGTGGCGCAACATTTATCAACAAAAGTTTGGCAGGAATGACCACAATACAGTAATGTGGTCCGACGTCACAGCATTTTTCAGATATGTGACTGTCTTCAATATAACAAGAAGTTAGAAAACTGTTTTAATGCATGTACCATGTACCTTTATATTGCTCTTATTACACTCAACTAATGCACAAATGCATACATCTCACAATATTTTCTGTTTATATAATGCTCACTCCTGTCACCACAGCATGGCGCGTCCTCAGGTTGCAGATAGAGGAACGGCCTCGGATGAGGAGGGTAGCTGCGAATAAATTGAATAAGCAGTTGCGGGACAGCTGACGAGGGGTGGTCCTCCAGCTTGGGGGTTGGGCGAGGTGCTAACAACCCCTCCCTGTAAAAAACTTTGTTAAGAAACACTCACATGCGGGATGGGATACTTGTGAGTGCGGTAATGAACCTTCGGGTTCCGTGAATTGCGGGGAATTTCTTGACTAGCTGCAAACCAGTTAGCTTCTCAAGAAGGGCTCTGCACCATGGAGTAAGTAAGTAAGTTTATTAGATTATATAATATTAGGATGGATCTCCAGGAGGTGGGATGTGGGTATATGGACTGGATTGGGCTGGCCCAGGATAGAGACAGGTGACAGACACTTGTGGGTGCGGTAAGAACCTTCGGGTTCCGTGAAATGTGGGGAATTTCTTGACTAGCTGCAAACCAGTTAGCTGCTCAAGAAGGACTCTGCACCATGGAGTAAGTAAGTAAGTTTATTAGATTATATAATATTAGGATGGATCTCCAGGAGGTGGGATGTGGGTATATGGACTGGATTGGGCTGGCCCAGGATAGAGACAGGTGGCGGACGCTTGTGAGT
>Ga0131853_10026500_pt1 | contig 10426 bp, 8 predicted proteins | sample TergutLab28metaG_FD_92764 | JGI IMG/M metagenome (GOLD analysis project Ga0131853, IMG submission 92764) | Labiotermes labralis P1 segment gut microbial communities from Petit-Saut dam, French Guiana - Lab288 P1 (version 2) (version 2) | ecosystem: Host-associated > Arthropoda: Insects >... | reverse complement strand
TTATCAGCACTTACTTCCAGTCCAATCTCCCTAGTAGCAGCTACTAAAGCTTCTGCGTTTTCCTGTAAAGTATGTGTACCTCCTCCCAGTATATTAACATCATCGGCATAAGCCAGCAGCTGACATGTACCATTTAGTTTCAAGCCCTCCTGGTTTACCTGAACCCTCCTAATGGCGTACTCTAAAGCAAAGTTAAAAAGCAGTGGTGATAGAGCGTTTACTAGAAACAAATAAAACCTATATTTAAATCGGATTAATTGGCCCTTCTGGCCTTGTGTCTACGGGGCTGAAATCGAGAGTAACAAAGCGCTGACAACAGTTTCTGGGTGTGATTTTTAGACAAGATGTGTGATCTGGAGGAGTAACAGATGGCGACTGTATAGACGGGATATCATGGTAACCAAGAATTGGCGCCACATCCGCAGGAGGCCCATAAAACAGGGACAAATATGCATGTTTGTAACAGAAAAGTATTCTGGAAATGTGACAGTTTTCTTGTAGACAAGCTAAATAACATGGACTGACTGAGCGTCACACTAGAGAAGCGGCGAGTTTTCTGCGAGGCGGGAGCTAAACTCTTAAAACTGTTAACTTGGATTTGAGGTATAAGAGGGTTGAAGCTTATATTCGCTGTTTTCTACATCACTACTATCAGGTTTCTCGAAAGTTAGAAAATATACACAACTTTCAGGGTAACACTTTCGAACATGATCCAGTATTCAAGAGACGATTAGGGATATTCTTCAAATAAACGGCATGCGAGGTTGCATGCAGGAATTATAGGTTAATTCATGTTGTTTAATTCAGTAATAATATTTGTGTGTATTTGCCATCGACATGCGTTCTGGTCCCGACATGTGAGTAACATTTGGCAGATACATCAAAACTTTAAATCAAATTAGACGTTCGCGAGGAAGAGTGATGCATTTCTGGTCCCAGCAGTTCACACGCTATCATCATTAAACACAAAGCTTAATACAGTATAGAAGTTACGTGTCTGCCATATTGTTTTAGAAACCAGAAACATATAGCTATCACGAAAACTGCGTATTTATTGAGACGTGCCATAAGTTTGAGGATCCACAATTAAATAACACTGGTTTTACTTCCACAACAAAATATTTGCCTGGGCGCCATTGTGGGCACCGTATCGGAATTTGTATTGATGGATAAAGCGACACCATAAAACCGTCCAAATTTTTGGCCTTCGGGTAGCAATTTATGTCTAGACCCTAAATAATATGATGCAGGATTGCTAACCACGTGACTTTAGGCCTGCATTGTGGTGTAGAGAATATTTGGACCTACCTGAGATGAAGTAAATTTCCATAATTCGTGCTATTCTACAAATATTATCAGCGTGATCAGAAGAAGAAATATGAGATGAGTAGAGCATGCTGCACGCAGAACCCGAACATACATTACCCATTTCCTAAGAGCACTCCACTGGACCATGCATTGAGCCAGACATTACAGTCCACATTCCTTTACTGTGTACGTTTAGGATCTCTCATCTGCCTTATCTACGCCTAAGACAAGACTTTGTCAGAGTTCCCTAGTAAAATTTTTATACACCCCTCGCCTGTCCAATGCACGATGCACGGCCCGCCTCTCTCGCCCTAATATTAGGATAAGACTGCAAATGGTGAAGCTGCTTAGCAATTAATTTTATGTTTTTTGCACCGTGTATTGTAATTAATTATACAATATAAACCAACAAAATGCACCTTTTCTAAACTAATATTTTAATTTATGATGTCTTCTACATGTTTCGAACCCGAGGGCTCATCTAAAGGAAGACGGTTGTATATACAGGTACGGTATAGTGTGTTCTACATGCTTCAGTATAAGCAGTATAAGAAGTGTGTGCTCGATCAGTACCAAACACATTCTTCTACCTACAAGACTGCTTATACTGATGCATGTAGAACACATTATGCCATACCTGTATGTACAACCGTCTTCCTGAAGATGAACCCTCGGGTTTGAAACACGTAGAATACATCATAAATTAATGCATTAATTTAGAAAAGGTGAATTCTGTTGGTTTATATTGTATAATTAAGCAATTAACTCTGCCTCTGACAATGAAGCAAGAGGGTGATACTGCAATACCGCTTCTGGAAAGTAAGGTTGAAATTATGCTGTCGTGTAGCACCAATGGAAAGTACTACAGAAATAATCCTGTCGAATACAGCTAATGGAAAATACTGCAGAAACGATCGTGTTGGATACAGCTATTGGTAAGCGCTACAGAACTGAGGGCGTCAAATATCACACTGGAACATTCACAGTTTTTTGTGAAAGTCTTTTTTTTTTAAGACAAGTGTCACCTAGCTTCAGGTTTGGTCTGTACAAACAAATGGACCATTGTAACTTGTGTTAAATTTGTATCGCAATATACTATAGACACTTCTACCAGTTGCACTTCAAGTAACTGAATTTCTTCGGAATTTTAAAGGGCAGCACGCCAACCATAAGCGTCCGTTTCTCTTCTTCGTTTAATCCGAATGGACCAGTTTTCAGTTGTTTTATTACAGCACTTTTTCCCACCTTGGCTGACAGTTGCATATGATGTCTGCCATTTTAATTATCTTCAGCATATTTGTTATTTTGTTATTTTGTTAGTTTCAATATTCTCTGACAGCGCTCTTCCCAGCAAGTGCCTGACATTTTCGTCTGTGAGGTGTTTCTCTTTTGCTTACCGCATATATACGTAGTCCAGCCTGCACAACCATATTTTAGAGCCAGATGCGACTTACTATTACGTTGCTGAACACGTGTTTCATTCCGAGTAGGCTGGGGTGGAAAAAATTCTGCCAGGAGACCAGATTTGAACCGACAACACGTTCAAAGCGAACCGCGGCTAAGTAAAGGTAGAGATAAAGTTCGCCTTAGAACAGGCCACGAAGGCCCAGAGGGGGAGTAGAAGTACAGCTCTACTCTTTCTTTAACCTCGGCGCTAGATGGGATGGGTGGTCAACGCCACACCCCGGCCGCTTTACTCCCAGGAAAGACCCGGTACCCTTTGTACAGGAGGCTGGGTGGGCCCTAGGAACGGTCTGGACGGGTTCGGAAAATATCGCCCCCACCGGGATTCAATCTCCGGACCGTCCAGCCCGTAGCGAGTCGCTATACCGACTGAGCTATCCCGGTCCTCCAGCGAACCGCGGTTACGTATAACTATTGCAACATACCAGATAACAACGCGCACAGATGCGTCATCAGCAAACCCTTTAATTTCGTTGCTCAGAAGTTAAAATAATGCGAAAACCATGACCTTTCTTTTTTGCCGTATTTCACTTTGTGAAATTGTAACATTTTAAAAATGGCTTTTGCGATGCACACTTTACTTTTCTGTGTCAACATACAAGTGGGGACAAACTGAACATTCGTCAGGCCATGTCGATAAAGATGTGCGTTTCATAATTCTTACTTTAGCTACTGGGCTGTACCACCAGTCAAAATAACAACCCACTCCAAATTTGGGTGAATATACATGTATTGTAATTTCACAAAACTTTCTTTTACGTTCGTCTTTACTTGTGAATGAGCACACTGAAACCGAACCTACAGTACCGGTTCACAACAATCCTTGAATTCTATCATACATCAAGTGATGCCAACCGACATATTCACACCATACTTGTATGTTTAAAGATTCTCTGTAACATTACGCGCTTATCTATCATTCAGATTGTTCCTTCTGACAGGAGTTACCAACCAAATTTTGTACGCACATACCATTTCCCTCCAGTATTCTGCAATGCTCTTCCATCAATGCCTCTTCATTATTTCAACCCAATAATACGCCTAGTTTGGTAGGAGCACTAATTATGAAGCTCCTCATTATGCATTTTTCTCTTGGTTTCTATATTCTTAATTGTTCGTGTATTTTCGTCTTGCATTAACTACAATTAAACTCGTTTCTTATATTTTCATTAATTATTTTCCCATTACCCTGCAAAAAGTACTGAAACGGACCACGCGTAGGGGCAGAGGAACGTTATAAAAAGTAAAGGCATTCCTGATGGGACTTGAAAGAACACTTTTCGTCAAAGGACATATATCTTAAATTAATTGTTCAAATCTATATAATTTGTCAATCATACAAACTTTAAACCATTTTATTTTCTGTTCCGATCTAAAGTGCAACGAATAATTGTTCAGTAGACTCGGTGTTCTCTGTTCTTGTAGCTGCTTCATGCTGCACATTATAACCAGTCTTCCTGTCTTGTTTTGTTTTTATACCGTAGTCTGTTTTCTTTTTCTTATCCGCACTAAACTTTCTCATAAACATAAGCACGCCCAATGAAGAAGCTGTAAAGCTTACTTTCCCTTATGGAAGGCGAATAATAAAGACAAGCAGTTCAGAATTTAATATACAAACAAGCAGTTACAATTTTGGTAGCATACCACGTGACTGCAAATGTCAGTAAAAGAATTTAATAAATGTTAGCGCAGCTTATCAATTTTGGCGCATTCTTTCACGTTCCTCCAATCTCCACAAGCAGCGATAATTTAAGAAAAAGTGAAATTAACATAACGTATTAGTTACATATTTGGACGCCTTTGTAACCACGCAAATCACCTATTGAAATTTCTACTTCCGTCTATGAACATGAAGCAACTGCAATACCAGCGAACGGATTGTCTTTAAATATGATATCGGGAGTTTTTATAAACTTCGTCGACACGTCACAATTTTGTTTTTATTATGGCAAACATAACGGACGACTTTTCGTCAGTACAACTTGCTATTATAGAGGTAACTGACATAGAATCGGACTGCTTCCACATTCTGTTTCAAAATTCAGTATTCAAAAATGGCCTTCCAAACATGCGCGAATGTTACCGGAATCTTATGTTTTGGATAATACTTGCAAGGAAGAAGATCATTCAAAGAGAGCACGAATTGAAAATGTGGACGTAGTGAGAAGGCGGTCACGCCAGAATTGGCAGGATATTTGCAAGTTACCGGGGCTCTGATAACTCGTCAAGTACTTGTAAATATTTGGCGAGTTACGTTCGAAATGCGAGCAGTAAAGAACGCAGCTCTCCGTTTTGAATTTTCTTTATTTTATGAGAAATTAACTTTCAAAGCGTAGCGGTTACTTTACATACCGCCAGGTTTAACATTCAACAATTCTACATCCTGCCCACTTTGCATTTGTGTGTTTTGTACGGATAAGAACAAACTGCAAATTTTACCTTATACAACATGAACTGTTTGGTTTTTGTAACCTAGGTGGAGAGTGCTTACTGCGCGGTACGTACTGAGTCCTTACGTAAAACAGACTACGTTTCATCTTTAAAGGGTTATACAAAGTGAACTGTTCAATAAGCTGTAACAAAACTTTCCAAATTCGAATTTTATGATAATCTGTTTAAAGTTTTCAAGTTGTTAGGTCTACATTGCGGACAGACAGACGTATTGCATTGAAAAGTCTAATTTTGTACTTCTCAGTGAGAACACGCAAAAAACGAGATGCGTAAGGCAAATACAAATACTCTGTTCACAAATTCGTAACTTTTTTCGAATTCACTGCATTAACTTGACGATACAATAAATTAGATACTGAATTCAGAGCAGAAATATATCCAACATATTGAGTTCCACACAAGATGAAGCAGGTCTGTCAAAGGCGTGCCTGACTTACAGGTCTCATGTTTTATTTACGTCACGAACATCAAATAAGGGACGAGTATTTCACCTGATATTCCTGCAGTTCACAGATATTTTTCCTTCTATACATATAAAACTGTGTTGGTGTTTCTAGAGCTTGTCCAATGCAATGTATACTGTTGCCTATCTGATGAGGGAACAAATCCGATACCTTGAAAATGTAAAGAAACAAACTGCATTTTATAGATTCCGCCTTGTTCACACAGCTCTAAGATATTGTCTATTTCACTTTTTTTTTTTGGCGCATTCTCAAGAAAAATGTCCACACAAGCAAGTTTTATCTTCGCCATGTCTGCTTGTTCGTGTGTAATAACTCTAGAATCGCTGAATGGGGTTTCGTTAAAGTCAAAGTTCATAAAAACCTTTGCGATTTCTGACGTTTTTGCAACGGCGTAATGAAGGATTTGGGTCTTCAGAGATGTGACTGGATAAATGGCTTCGGACGTTTCGAAAAAAATGTCACCTTAATTTGAAGAGTTCAAGGTCCATGAAGAAGCAGTGAACTTGAAGCTTGGAAGATGACGGTGACACTTTCGTCCGAAACGCCCGGAACCACTTACCAGCGAAGCAGCGCCACATCCCAGAACACCGGATCCTCAATTACACTGCTGCAAAAACCTCAGAAATCGCCAGAGTGTTAATGAAGTTTGGCCTCGACGTGTTACAGGGAAATTTTTCGACTTATTCAAATTTGGGTTGCAGTCGAAAATAATATCCTTCCCTTTATATGAAGACCTTATTTTGTCTCTACGCGTGACCTGAGATCACCGACCACTAAATATTTATCGGGACAAAAACTGTTTTCGATAAACGTAGTAGGGAAGAATCAAAGGAATGTTTGATATCCAAAACATTTCTTTAGGTAAGTCCAACGACTTGCGAGGCAATTGAACAGAATCGAAGGAAATCGCCAGAATTGTAACGCTGTGCTTACTTGCCGTAGCTTGTTCTACTGAAATTTGCTGTGTGTGTCGGGAGATAAAAGTTTTCATATGCAATCTTTTTTTGATAGGCAATATGAAGGAGCTACATTCCAGAAGGCTTTCGATAAGCAAACTTACGTGGGACTTCATCATTCCTGTCACACACTATAAAGAATTTTGGCAAACCTTCGATAAAGGCTGACGAATACGAGAAAGGACTAATCATTTATTGTTCTCTGAAGCTTAACTTTATAGTATTTGTGGAGGAAATAAACAGTACTTGTCCAGGCATATCACTGGTATCAGTTATATACAACATTTTATCAAACATTCTTCTCTCAATGCCAACTCCATATTTAGGCCAAGTGAACAGTAATCATGCAAGCATGCCACTAGTATCAACTACAAGAAAAATACTATCAGGCATCCTTCTATCAAGGTTAACTCCATATGTAGACGAAATTATTGGGCGTATCAAAATGGACTCTGACTTAATAAGTCAGCTACTGATTGGATATTCTACACTCGTCAGGTACTGGAGAAAGAAGATTGTCAATTATGTACTCTGTAAGAGAATAAACAGGCTTTTTCAAGGCCTGCTGTAATTTGTAATTGTGTAAGGACTTCAAGGGACACGCGTCATTTTCCTCCACGCCTCTCAAAATGTATGAACTTCCCTGTGCCGATTTTCACGTAACTAAAATATGATGAGCAGAATTATGCTAGAATTTTTATATCGAATTTTACCCAAATCGGGCAATAAATATCGAAGGTGCGGACACAAGTTCATTGACGCCTCAATGTAAAGTATGGCTTTCACTGAATCGATTTTAACGAAACTCCTAAAAACTCAAAATTTTTGAACATATCATCTCGAATTTTATGCACATCGGACACGAATGCAGAAAAGAAAGAATACATCTTCCATTTACGTCCTTAAGTGAAGTATACCTTTCACTATAAGGACTAAAGAAACCCCCAATCACCGAATGGCATTAGCCTGATATTTTGGGTACCGATTTTCACCCAAATCGATTAATATATACGAAAATTTCGGGTAGAAATTTAAGCTCTTATGTAAACTACAATTGCCAGCGTGGCGATTTTGGTGTAACTCATGCTTGAAGAACAATTTTTGTAGAGAAATCCTGTACCGAATTTCTTGGTAACCCGAGAGACGATTTAGTCGCTGACACTAGGTCACACATGGATGGGCGGACGGACGGACGGATCGACATGGTCTCAGTATGAGGCGTGCCTTTTAATTTGTAAATAAAAAAAAAGGCCTAAAACCAGGCATGTAATGCAGCCGCAAATCAGCTATTTATCGACTGGGGAAGCTGGGAAGTATGACGTAAAGCTCTCTCTCTGAGTTTAATACACCAGTGAAAAAATTATGTTCACATTACTGTGTTAAATGGTAGGATAGGTAAACATTTATATGACAGTTTTCCTACTCAGGATGGTTGAAAGGAGATGCTTTATCGACATTGCTTTTCAACTTTGCTTTAGGATTTGTAATTACAAAAGTTCAAGGAGACCAAAATGGTACTGCCACTGATTGGCACCCATCAGCTCCTGGTCTACAGTGAAAATGTTAATTTATTGCGCTGAAACATGAATATTTTAAGGTAAAACACAGAAGCGTTTTTAATCGGTAGTAACCAGATTGATGTAGAAAAATGCAGAGAAACTAAATACGTGTTTTTCTCGTCCACAATATGTACGAAAAAATCACAACATAAATGAGGAATAATGAGTTCTTTGAAAATGTGGCAAAATGAAATCATTTGGGAACGGCATTAACAAATCTAAATTATGTGTACGGAGAAATTAGAAGCAGGCCATGTTCAGGGAATGCTTGCTACCCTTCAGTTCAGAAACTTTCTTCTTCCCGTTTGCTGTCTAAAGACATAAAAGATTCAAATACACGAATCTGTCACTTTTTCTGTTGTTTGACAGGTGTGTGAAACTTTGTCTTCGTTTATGATACTTATCCTGTGCACATTCTTACATTCACTATTTCAACCAACGAATGCACTCAATAAAATTCAATAAAACACAAATCACAAAATTCAATTCATTGCAAGTATCAAACTCCTACACTTTTCGGCACAGGAATTCCATCCTCAAGGTGTCTACTAGAACAAAGGAATACAAGTCCGATACGCAGATTCCTTTGTTCTAGTAGACTCCCTGAGGATGGCACTGCAGTGCCAAAACATGCAGGATTTTGATATTAGCAATGTATTGTATTTTTTTATTTGTATTTTATTGCATTTTGTTGAGTACATTCTTTGGTAAATATAGTGAATATTTTTCCCTCTTTTAAAGTAACAGTTTGGGAATAGGGTGCTCGACAGTATGGGTGCCAAGGGAGATATCTAGACTTTGAAGAGAGAAACTAATATGCGGATGAAGAAAGCTGCAAAATGAAGAACTTCATGATTTTTATTCCTCGCAATATAATATTAGGTTGATCAAATCAAGAAGGACTACTGGGGTGGGTTAGGTAGTATGTGTAGAGGGTGGGTTAGGTAGTATGTGTAGAGGGTGGGTTAGGTAGTATGTGTAGAGGGTGGGTTAGGTAGTATGTGTAGAGGGTGGGTTAGGTAGTATGTGTAGAGGGTGGGTTAGGAGTATGTGTAGAGGGTGGGTTAGGTAGTATGTGTAGAGGCAGAAGGAAAGTGAGTATAGGTGTTCGACTCGAAGACTTGAAGGAAGGAGGCCTCTTGAAGACCTAGGCTTAGTAGGGAGGATAATATTGAAAAAGTTCTTAAAGGAATAGTGTAGATGGAGTTGATTGGTTTCATCGAATTCAGGACGGGGTAAATTGCAGGATTCTGTGAAAATGGTAATTATCCTTCTGGTTCTACAAAATGCGGAGAAATTGTTCATTACCTGAGGACTTATTATTTTCTCAGGGAACACCGTCTGTGTTATGTGGAGTTACTTACATACGCAGTAAATGATTCGCCCTGTATTATGCTGCTCAAAAGCTACTTTGTTCTACTCTGTTACGGTGCTTCAAAAGTCCAAAGTATTTTGCCCATATGACCGTGAAGGTTCAAGTAAATGCGGTATCAAATAAGACCATTATATTACTTACATGAGGTGTATTCGTACAGGAGGAGCTTTATGCTCTCTGCTCCTCACCAAACGTTATTCGGGAGATCAAATCAAGAAGAATGAGATGGGCGGGGAATGTGGCATTAATGAGGGACATAAGTTCGTACAGGGTTTTGGTGGGGAGATCTGAAGGGAAAAGGTCACTTGCAGGACCTAGGCATAGATGAAATTATAGTATTGAAATGGATATTTAAGAAGTGTGATGGGGAGTCATGAACGTCCTTGGCAGTGTAGGATGATCACTCATGGAGTAAACACTGGGTCTCCACTCCAATACAAACAGGAGGTTTCGAATACTGTCAGGTGTCTGGAGACAGTTCTTTACATTCTAATATTTTATGCTTTAGTACTTAACTTGTATTTTAATTTTAATCTGAATAAGTTCAGTAACAGTAATTGTCAATTGACTGTTATAAAAATCTAAAATATATATATATATATAGCTCACTGAATGCGATATTGGCAGAACCCAAAAATTGCCCATTTGGAATTAATACTACGATTGAGCTAAAAAAATATATAACTATATTCGACAATAACACCATCTAGCCGGGGTGTGTTGCAACTAACAAGTGTGCCGGTATTGTCCGATGTAATTGTCATATATTGAAGCTCAATCGCAGTAATCACTCCAATTTTTTATTTTTTGGGTCGTGCCACCATTGCAGTCAATGAGCGATATGTTGAC
>Ga0131853_10026499_pt1 | contig 10426 bp, 5 predicted proteins | sample TergutLab28metaG_FD_92764 | JGI IMG/M metagenome (GOLD analysis project Ga0131853, IMG submission 92764) | Labiotermes labralis P1 segment gut microbial communities from Petit-Saut dam, French Guiana - Lab288 P1 (version 2) (version 2) | ecosystem: Host-associated > Arthropoda: Insects >... | reverse complement strand
GCTCTACTGCGGCGGTTAGCGTATAACTGTTTCGCGCCGGGTCAGGGTCGCCCAGGATTAATACAAGCTCATCCGGTGTCACTGTAAGGCCGGTAATATCAAAATCGCCTATTGGCGGTACAACGCTTACAGTACTTACAAGGCTTGATGCCACCGGCGTATTTGTTCCTCTAACCACTACATAGAAGTAGTGATTGCCGAGTATAAGATTATAAGGTATATCCAAAGTTGCGCTGTTAGCACCGGGTATAGCTGTGCCGCCATAACGCGCATTTCTGGTGTTTATATACCACTGGAATGTAAGCGCGCTATTATTGGGTTCATGCACAGCCGCCACATGCAGCTGCTGGGTTATCTGCCCTGCGGACACTTGTATGTGGGCTTGGGGGTGATCTGTGATAAATATACCACGTCTTGTTGCGGCAAATTGGTTAGGCTCGGGCTGCAAGTTACGATATCCATCCCTATCGGCTAAATAAAAGCTGATATGTTGAATCATGTTTCGCGTTCCGCCGTTCCAAAAAGATATGCCCAGCCTGTAAAGCGGGTCATGCATAAATGTGTGGAAGCGGTGTTCTGTTGGGTCTATCGTTGTAAAAATTACTACATAGTTACTGCACCACGAGCGCCCTACAATCTCCTCACGCCAATCGCCAAATAAATCCGCAACCAGCATCAGAATTGCATGTGACCATCTGTTGGTTCTAACACCTTCAAGTTCAAAAATGGGCGACATTTGGCCATATGGGTTGGGCTTCATAACGCGGGCTGTCGCGGCCTGGTTTGCATGTTCCCCATGTATATATTCCGCCCATAAGTCCCCATCCCAAAACACCCGCATATATCCCCTGTAAGGCAAAGCCCCTGCAGGCATACGTTTGGGAGGTATGTCAGCGCCAAAATATGCCCAAGTGCCAACACCCTCTGAGCCGCCGGCAAAAGCAAGTGCGTATGCTTGCCGCTCAGGGCAAAAATACTCGCCCCAAATGCCTGCTATACCGCGCCCGGTATCGGCGTTGCCTGGTACATGCGGCATAAGGTGAACGGATGGATCTGCGGCATCAACAAAAGACATGCCATAAGGCCATGATTCGTATACAGAATGATACTGCAACCCGACTCTGTACGGGTCAAACTTTCCTAAATGATGGGCGTCGCCATGCCCTCTTCCACTATTCCATAACAATGTGCCGTCATAGCCAATAGCAACAGAGCCCAGAATAATAGAATCACGCCCGCTGCCATCTATTTGCCCCGCTACCAAAGAATGGTGCCCTTGAGCGATAGCAACATGGTTTACAGGATGCAAAAACTGGGGCGAATCTCTGCAAAAGGTATCAAAAATCCACCGGTTAGTAATGCCGTTGTCGATACAAAAATCCCACGCGGTTGTGGTAATGCGCCCGGGGCCTGCGTTGGCCTCATTGCTTGCGCCATACATGCCACGGTGGAATATCATGCTGGGGTTAACGCCGTCAAGGAAGGCAACCGTACCATGGAAACCAGATAAGCCACGGTGCCCTCTTGCATCGCCCCAAATATATGCATTGCTATGGGTGGCGCCCGTAAGATGGCGGCCATCGCGTGTATACCATTCCCACGGGCCACGCTCGTCACCAAATGTTTGAGGGTAAAAAGGCACATAATCCAGCACGGCCCCGGTTAAGCCGTCGAATACAGCTATATAAAATGGACCTAAACGGTTCCTTCTTTCATTATTAATTTCGCGCCAAAGTACATATGGGTCACCAATGACCCGGCCTTGACCATCTACTGCACCATCACCTACACGTACGGCAACTTGCGCCCTGCCTATTCCCGCAAAATCATCGGCTATAATTACCCACGTTGCTGGGCTGCATTTATTGGGGCCCAAATTAATTGTCCATAAATGGGTCCCGTCCAGGCTATAGGCCGCCACATAATTTAATGGGACATCAACCCTGCCATCTATAGGCGGCATACCTTGCCCCGCACCGGGTATATATTGCAGGTGCATACCAAAAATAAGGTCGTATTGCCCATTGCCGGTCAAATCCGCAGCGGTAGCGGTATATGGCACGTATCGGTAGTTGAGCGCCGGGTCTGGTGGCCTATGCGCAGAAACATCAATCTTCGTGTATTGGGTAGCCCACACGCTTACCGGGGCAGATACATCCTTTAGTATCCCGCCGGAATACATGGCTACCTTATACAGACTGTCTACGCTTCCATTAAAATCTTGGTAATTTGTTAGATACCAGTTCCCTTGAAGTAGTGAAAAGCTTGCCCCGTCATCATCGCTGCGGTACAGGCTAAATAGCGCATCCTGCGGGTCAAAACCACTTAACCGCCAAGAAATAAACACATGGTCTACCGTGTTTACAGCCACAAGGCCACGGTCAAGTTCCTCCATTTGGCGTGGGAATCTTGATGCCAATGATGGGTCTTCCCAATGGGGCCAACTATTATGCCCCCAAACATCGCGAGACTCAGCTCTAACCTCCATAGCCGGAAACAATGCCAGCCCAGCCAGTGAGGATAACGCCACAACCACTGCCAACATAGCAGAATATACGCGGCGTAGTAGTGATACCTTTTGTTTTGCCTTCATGCATTTCAACTCCTATCTTTTATTTATAACTGCCGGACAACTTGATGGGGCCGCAGCATTCTTATCCCTTAATAGCACCAACCATTACACCTTTTACAAAATGCTTCTGCAAAAATGGATAAATAGCAACTATAGGCGCAGTGGCTACAACAATAGTCGCAAACCTAATGGTGCGGCCAATGGCCTCCGCATCCATAACGCCGGCCTCAGCACCTACAGTAGCCGCATCCGAAAATAGAAGTATTTCCCGCAATATAACTTGAAGCGGCAGCATTGACCTGTCACGGATAATTACGGAAGCCCAAAACCAGCTATTCCACATAGCCACACCATAAAACAGTACCATTACGGCAAGCAAAGCTTTTGACAATGGGTATACAATCCTAAATAAAATGCGAAAATGCCCGGCACCGTCCATTGAGGCCGAATCCGTTAGTTCGTCTGGAATATTTGATTGGAACCCGGTACGCAAGATTATCATGTTAAAAACACTAACCGAGAATGGAAAAATCAAGCCCCACAGGCTACCGGTCAAATTAAACCGCTGCAAATTAAGGAAAAACGGGATCATCCCTCCTGAAAAAAACATAGTAAATACGAAGTAAAACATAATCACGTTTTTCCACATTACATCTTTCCTAGATAGAAAGTATGCTCCTAATGAGGTCATTAAAACATTCCATGACACACCCACAATCATTAAGAATATCGTGTTTCTATAGCCACTGATAATATTGGGGTTTCTAAACACATGCCCGTAAGCTTCAAGGTTAAACCCGGCCGGCAACAACAAAAGACCTGAATGACGAGTTAATGCCGCAGGCTCAGAAATAGACGCAAATATTACATACAGCACAGGATAAAGCGCAAGTAGTGTTATAATTGTCAGAATAAAATAGTTGACAACATCAAATGCCATCTCGCCCTTTGTCTTTTTAATACGATTCACGACAACACCTTCCTACCACAAACTGGTTTCGTTGACACGTCGGCTTATAGCATTGGCAGCAATTATTAGCATGAAATTAATAACCGAGTTAAACAAGCCAACCGCCGTAGCAAAGCTAAAATTAGCCCCCAACAGCCCTACGCGATAAACATAGGTTGAAATAACGTCTGAAGTTTCAAAAGTAATTGGCGTTTGCATAAGAATTATCTGCTCAAACCCAATACTCATCATACTGCCCATGCGGAGTATCAATAAGATGACGATGGTGGGCATGATGCCCGGTATGGTTATGCTAATAAGCCGTCTAAATCTCCCGGCGCCATCTATCATTGCCGCCTCATAGAGTTGCTCGTCTATACTGGATAACGCGGCAAGATATATAATCGTACCCCAGCCGGCATTCTGCCATATCTGTGATGTTACAAAAATCCTTCTAAAAAGCTCCGGGGCCGCCAACAAGTTGCGTCTAGAACCGCCCAAAAACACAATTATGTCGTTAATCAAGCCTGTGCTAATGGTAAACTCGGTAATCATACCTACAACAACAACGGTAGATATAAAAAACGGCATGTATGTGATGGTCTGGACACTACGTTTGAAAAATTTATTCTTCACCTCATTCATAAGAAGTGCCAAAATAATTGGTGCAGGGAAACCCCAGAAAAGTAATTGTACATTAAGTATCAAAGTGTTCCTGACTGTTCTAACAAAGAATGGGCCTTGGAAAAATCGTGTAAAGTGGTCAAATCCCACCCAGTCGCTTCCAGCTATACCCACAGCAGGGCGAAAGTTTTGAAACGCGATAACAACCCCATACATCGGCATGTAGGCAAACATAAAAAAGTATATAACTACGGGGGCAACCATTAGGTACAATACCCAGTTTCTAAAAAAATCCTTCTGCGCTCTTGCACCAAAGGAATTTTTGTTTTTAACCTTTACAGCCATTAATACATCCCGCCTTTAATAATAAGGGGTGTTGCCGCTTAATGGTTTGACAACACCCCTACCTTATCTGCTACCTATTGTTAAACCTTTGAAGCGCAGCGTTTTGAACGTCAAGCACTTCTTGTAATCCCATGTTGAAAACTGTGTTTACATAGTTGTCCCAGTTATCTAAACTTTCTTCGCCCATGATAAACCTTAGGCGCATTTCATCTACATATGAACTGATGTCGGTTAGAAGCATAGCGATCCTATCAGCTTCTTCTACCGTAGGCGTAACTGGCGGAAGCATAAATCTTTCGCTATCGGATTGAGTCCAGACAAAAAGTGCTTCACGCTGCTGTGGTAACGCTTGGAACTGTGGTGGGAAATGTTGGCTCTGCATAAACGGCCCTTCGAAGTTTGCACGGGTTACAGACTGCATATATTGTGCCAGAGGCCACCCGTTAATATTGTTCATCACTCTGTCTGTATAAGTCGGAATATTGTCTACCCATTCGAATGTTTCGCCTTCGATACCAAAGTTAAAGAAAATATGTCCTTCTTCTGAGTATCCGAAGTCCAAAAGCCTTGCGGCAGCTTCAATGTTTCTAGCGCCAGTAGTAATTGCGGCACTACCTACGCCTTGGAAACCGGGAACCATATGCCCATGAGTAGGTCTATCACCTCTGTTTAATACAGGATTTGGGATAGCCACAAGGTCGAAAGATGCATGGGCGGGGTCATCGCTGGCAAGCATAGCAGGAAGGATTCCCCCCAATCCGCCGCCTGCAAGATCAAAGGAAGCCCCCAATTCCCCGGTTGCCCAGCGAGAATTGATAATATCCCTGTTTACCGTTGCAAAGTCTGGGTCAAGCAAGCCTTCGTTAAACCAGCGGTTCATAACACGCAGGTATTCTAAAAAGCCCGGCTCAACAAAACCGTATACAACATCGCCAGATTCATTTAAGTGGAAATTAAGTTTTACGCCATGTGCGACAGCTACCGGGTTCCATATGCGATTTCCGTCAATAAATGAGAAAGGTGCCGTTGCGCCAAATTCATCCCTAAAGCCAATCAGCATAGCTTCCCAATCATCCAGTGTTTCCGGAATGCCCATGCCCAATTCTTCCAACCAGTCTACTCTGACATATGGACCTATGAAAGTTTGTGTAATTGCATTTTCTCTTACAAATGGAAATACGAAATAATTACCGGAGTCAGTCCTTGATGCTCTGCCAATATCAGGGCGCTCATTATGAAGAAAGTTTAAAACATTAGGAGAATAAGATTCCCAAATTTCGTTAAGCCTGTGGATAACTCCATCAGCAATAGCCCTGTCTGGACCGCCGGGGTATGCAGTCATCCAATTTGTTATCATGATATCCGGGAACTCCCTTGAAGCCATAATAAGATTAAACTGTTCTGCTGTTTGCCCTGCTGGTGGGTGAAGCCATTCGATATTTATGCCCGTTAATTCTTCCAACCATATAGAATGTTGGGTATCGCCACGGCTAATAAAGTTAGGTGCCAAGCTGCCAGGTAAACCTTCCCAAATTGTTACTGTGTGGTTGCCTCCCATAGGATAAGTAAATACTTCGGGTGTTTCGTCCTCATCTTGCGGTTCTTGTGTTTGTTGCGCAGGTGCTGGAGTTGGTGTAGGCGTCGTTGCCACTGGTGGTGTATCGTCTTCACCGTTGCGCCCGCATCCATTTAATAACACCAGCATCAGGGCAATCATCAATGCCACACCCAAAGAAATCTTGAGTTTGTTCTTCATTAAAACCATCCTCTCGTTTTTGTTGCATTTTTGTTACAGAAATCCTATCAAGGAAACGAGGGGAAGTATAGATTCAATATGCTTAAACGGATGTTGATTTAGCAAAACTCGGTTTGAGATTACTAAAATGTGATGTGCAAAAAACAAAAATTAACGAGATTCTCCTGAAATGACTATATAGCAACTGCTATAGCTACTTACTTTTGATTTGGCCGGGCGTTATACCTGTCACTTTTTTAAACACTCGTATCATCGCCCCGGCGTTTATAAAACCTACTAGCTCTGCAACTTCGTTTACGCTTTTGCCATCCTGCAAAAGTGTTGTTGCGGCATTTACCCGGGTATTGTTTATGTAATTAAGCAACCCTCCGCCTGTTTGTTCTTTAAACAGTTTAGACATATATGCTGGAGTCAAATTAAATTCCGCGCCTATCGAACGTACACTAAGGTTTGAGTCTGCATAGCGCTCGTTGATAAATTCGATTATACCTTTGCTTAAATCTGTGCTTTTGTTGTGGGGGCTAAACCCGCTTTTTACATGTTCGCATACCTGCGTGATGACATCTATAATTTCATGCTCCACAACTTCGATAGAATCGGACTCTATTGTTTGCAGCTGCTTTATCTCATCCCGCAGCTCTAAATCGCGCTCTCCATCAAGAACTTTTATGATTGTATTTAAAATTGCAGATACAATATGATTGCTTGTAATTGCAGGGATATGTTCCTTCTCTGCAAAATTAATTTCAAATATGCCCTCTACTAACCCAATTACAGACTTTGTGTTTCCTGCTTTTATTGCGTTGTAGATTTTTTGTTCCTCATCAATAGGGTAGTAATACCATTTGTAGGAGTTAGTTAAGTCTAAATAGTGGATAACCTCACATTCGCCTAGGATATTCCTGTATTCGGCAGCTTCTTGTGCCTCCATAAAAGATAGCTGTATATTCCCATAGCCTTCGTGTATGTTGCCAAGCGCTACTGTGATATCCATATCAAAATGTTCTTTAATATGAGACATAACTGTACTGGCTATTTCTTTTGTCTTCTCTTGATACTCATTTTTATTTTCATCATACGATAGAACAATTACCTCATTTCTATCTACAGTACATGGCTGTACAGCAAAATTAATAGAAGCCAGCTCGTGATAAATATTTGACACGATAAACTGGCTTAACTCTGTACTAAAAGCAGATTTGTTTACTAAAAACAATACGACACTGTAAAACTTGCCTTGAAGGCTTAGCCTTTGCAATGTTTCTATATCTTCTTCGCTTATATCACCTTTAAGTACGCGCCCCAATGTATGATTGATAAATTGCCGCTCGTTTCTGTGAAGCGTAATTTGCATCTTACTGTATTCATCCATGATTTTTTCAATTGGCTTATAGTTTGTACCTGCTAATAAATATATTGCCATACTACACAGTATAACACTAGCTAACAGCCCTATAATAGTATATAGCTGAATCCTTCTTGCACCCTCATAAAATACATGATTAGGTATATAAATCGAATACACCCAATCAACAAGCCCTGAAACACTTGTAATGTGTATATAGTCTATACCGGTGCTTATAGCACAGACACTAGATGTAGACGTTATTATGCGGCCAAGCTCGTCTGCAATAACTACTACATTTTTGTGATCTAATAAAATATTATTTATAAAAACTTCTACCGTCTCTACATTTACAGCAATAACTATAGTAGCGCTTGATTCGACCATTACAGGGAAAAGAATGGTATTCATGAAATATATGTATGAACCGTTTCGGGTAGCAACAAGAGCATTTGTACGAATATGCCGTTCTCTCAACAAGTTTCTAAATTCTACAATATCGCCAGTCCCTATATGCAGATCATGGAATAAATTGATACTCATATAGCCATCTCTTGTGAGTATTGAGTCTTGATTACTATAGTATATAAAAATATCATCTACAAAGGAATTGACAAACACCAATCGATTGAGGTCGTTTCCAATCCTGTGCATCAAAAAACGACGAGGATTTCTGTCGGTTTCCTTTGCGGCCGTAACCGACCTAACATCTGGATTTAATGCAATCTGGTCAAAAAGCCTGTATATGTCGTAAATGCGGCTGTCTATCTCAGTTTGGAACTGAGTAAGTAATGCGTAATTTGCCCTTGTTATTTCAGTCCTTATGAGCCCACTGGTTAGAAAGTATGTTATAAAGCTTATAACAATAGGAATAACTGTTACTATCCCAAATGATATCAGCAGCTTAATGAATAAGTTGTTTTTTCGCGTTTTCACCGGCTATCACCCCGTATTAGATGTATCCGAAATTATGAATTCTTTATCAACTGATAATGATATATAATCTATCCATTGCAGAAGGTGACGCAGTGGCGAAAGCGCCCCTTCCATCCGTTCGAAAATTACATTCATTTTCAGAATATTTAGCTTTTTATAAAGCCGTTCGAAAATTTTGATAAGATATTCTATCATATGCCAGATATAGCAGACAACACGCATAGTGAAGAACCTCTTCATTTTCTTGAATAACTAAAGGCCAAATATAAAGAAAATGGATTTGGATTATCGTTGCATATGTGGTACTATATGCGTACATTAATTGCGCCACAAATATAAATTTAAACAAAATCCATCAAGTTTTTTGTGGTTAATACATAATCCAGGAGGCAATAATGACTCAATATGCTGTAATAAAAAGAAGTGCGATAATCAGGAAATGGAGCCTGGTAATTGCACTTTTTTTGATGTCTGTACTTATCTTGTCTGTGCCAGCACATGCCCATGATATTGGCCATGCGCCCAATTTAGACACTGCAAGCAGCTGGGCCCGTGAAGACATCTCTTTAGCGGTTTTTTTGGGGCTTGTGCCGCCAAATATGCAAGCCAATTATACTCAAGTTACCACCAGGGCAGAATTTGCAGCCTTAGCAGTTTCTTTATATGAGATGTTTACCGGCAGAGCAATACATGGATATGTAACCTTTGCGGATACAAACGATATTAATGTGTCAAAGGCCGCATCCTTGGGCATAGTCCAGGGTGTGGGCAATAATATGTTTGCCCCGCACAATCCCATAACCCGCGAGCAGGCGGCTGTTATGCTTTCACGCTTGGCGGTGGCTCTTGGATATCCTCTGCCATGGCATGATACGACCTTTGCAGACAATGCAAGTATTTCATCCTGGGCCAGGGAAGGCGTAGGGCAGATGCAGGCTTCTATGATTATGGGTGGTGTTGGCGGCAATTTATTCGTACCTCGTGGCCCATATACAAGAGAGCAGAGCATAGTAACAATGTTGCGGCTGTTTGCCCATGCCAATACGGCTAGGATGCAGAATTCTTGGATGGAGGCAATGACATATCAGCCGCCGGCACCACAGCCGCCGTCATACCATCCTCAATTTTTTTATCTGGCTCCACAAGATCCGCCTCCTCTAATGCCATATCCGCTTCCAAGTTGGCATCCTACGCCAACTCCTCAAGCCACGCCAACCCCAACACCCCAACCTACGCCATACCCAACACCTCAACCTACGCCAACCCCAACACCCCAACCTACGCCATACCCAACACCCCAACCTACGCCAACCCCAACACCTCAACCTACGCCAACCCCAACGCCTCAACCCACGCCAACTCCAACCCCCCAACCTACACCAACTCCAACACCCCAACCCACATCAACCCCGCCACCGCAAATAAGCATCCCTGATCGGCTGTTAACACCGGCAGAAATAGAGACTTGGATATACAGGTACCATGCCCATGGCGGTGCCAATAACTTCGAGCGAGAATTGTTACGACTGGTAAATGCGGCTAGGTTTGAGGCCGGTATAGCGCCTCTGCATGCTGATGATGACCTGATGATGACCGCACGGTTTAAGGCGCAAAGCATGTCTGATCTTAATTATTTCAACAACAACAACCGGTTCTACGGGACATTTGTTGGGATTGCCCGCTATGTGTTCGGCTTTGAAATTAATCCCATGGCTGGGGCAGGACATATTTCCCGTTGGCACCCTACAGCCCAGGTTGTGTTTAATACATGGATGAACAGCCAGTCACAAAGGGCTAACATCCTTAACCCAAACTTTACAATAGCAGGTGTAGGTGCTGTTAATACGGGTACTAGTGTAGGGTCATTCGACAACTTATGGGTGCATCTGTTTGCCGAGT
>Ga0131853_10026497_pt1 | contig 10427 bp, 7 predicted proteins | sample TergutLab28metaG_FD_92764 | JGI IMG/M metagenome (GOLD analysis project Ga0131853, IMG submission 92764) | Labiotermes labralis P1 segment gut microbial communities from Petit-Saut dam, French Guiana - Lab288 P1 (version 2) (version 2) | ecosystem: Host-associated > Arthropoda: Insects >... | reverse complement strand
TCACGAACATCGTAATCCATTTTCAATGTAGGGTTTACTTAGCGTCTAGATGGGCTGTGGGTCCGACCAAACCTTCCTATTGAAGGATACCGCCACTCTTATCCTAAAGTGTCTGGAGCGGAAAGATAATCTCTCACCTCCACCTGGTGCCGAGATTAAGAATGCGTGGATCTATACCGCCCAAAAAATGGCCTGTCTCTTAACTTAGTACAGAAAGAAGAATACCAACGTATTCCTTGCCGTTTCTCCATTCGCAGTGGATCTGTGTGGTAGATATTTTGTGTGTGATATACTGCTCAGAGTTATACGTATGTAAGTGACTGTAGGTGCATAGCTTCCATGACGATGTCTAGCGAGTAATGAATTGGAAAGTGTTTGGAAGGAAGCGGTTGAGGTGTAATCGAGGCACTGTCCATTCTTTTGCCTAAAGCGCGTGAAGATTACCCTGAACAAATCTAGGATACTGTGGGCCAAACCCCCCCACCCCGCCCCCCCCATGTCCGGAATTTTAGTTGATGAACAAAGACGCTTTTTGTAAACCCTGCACACCTACCGGTAGAAGAGGTTAGACGAAGTCCATGCTTCTCAATCTATTTTAGCGCACGGAAACCTAAAAAAAGCTACAGAACTTACTGAGGAGCCCCCTACCTGCCTATAGTAAGTCAAATATAGAATTAAATACCGACATTTGTTCATCTTTCATGTACATTGCATGTAAAAATCAATGGCTAACCTCAAATTGACCGATAACTTTAACGTTTCGCCTGGGACATCGACTGTCTACGGCGAACTGTGCTGATTGACTTGACTACAGAATCGGGAAGCTTCTGGATTGAAGCAGCGATTGATTGTGTGCTATGAGCGATGGAATGATTAGTGTAATGTCGGCACACGGGTTCTGATTGGTACATACAAATTTAGGACCTCCAATAAAACACTTCTGCCTTTACGTATTTTCGTCTCGTGGAATCCCTGACGCCATTTTGTGGAACCCAGTTTGAGAAGCTCTGAACTAAGTGAAATGAAGATTTAAAGGAAATCTCGGAATGGCTAGTGACCCGGCCCATATTCGAAACCCGAACTTTAATATAATACAACGCATTACCTCTATACCAATGTGACTGATCATGTAGTTGATGTAGCATCAAATGAAACGCTGAGACTCAGATGAACACTGCAGAGTGGGCTGAATTATCAGTCGCTATGCAGCCACAATATGGGCCGGGAGAGCTCAGTCGGTATAGCGTCTCGCTACAAGCTGGACGGTCCGAGAATTCAATCGCGGTGGGGGCGAAATTTTCCGCGTTTGTCCAGAACGGCGCGTGGGCCCGCTGAGCCTCCTATATAATGTGTACCGGGTCTTTCCCGGGGGTAAAGCGGCCGGAACTTGGCGTTGACCACCAACTCCCATATAGTGCCGAAGTCAAAGAAAGAGTAGGGATATACCTCTACTACTCCTCTGGTCCTCCTTGGCCTGTTCGAGGGTAAACTTTACCTCTATGCAGCAACGATGTCGTCGGGTCCACGGGGAGCAGTTAGGTGATAAATGCGTTCTTTGTAGTGACTTATTTTTTGACTGACTCTTTCAATCACTCGCGCCAAATCGGACTTCCGTGGCTATGTAATCTAGGAATGGACTGACTCATTCATTTGCTCACTGACTGACTGACTGACCTCCGACCCTCCCTCACTGAGTCACATATTAACCGATAAACATTTTCGAGTGTAAAAAACTGAACAGTGCGTACAGGACTGAGGAGGCAGCTGCGTTTATCAGTACGTTGACGTGTCAAACATGCAAATGAGTGTAGAACGAATCTGTGACTAAGTAGTGGAATTTCTTCGAAGGAAACACCACTGTGATGCAAATAGCTCACTTGACACAAGTTAAACAATTAAAAATTTAAATTAGGTGTTCTTAAAAAGAATTAAAAAGAATAGTATGTTTTGATCTCCGCACTGCAGGTATCTCACTTGTTTGATGAATGGAGATCGTAATACATCTCCAGTGTTACGCACTGAAAGCGTGCATTTACAGAGGCCTTCTGTGCATGATGAGGATCTCAACGAAATGTTTACAAGGCAGAATAAGAAGGATATTCAGTTGGGTAACTCAGAACGGTAACAAGTGGGGCAGCCAACAGCAGGGGAAGTTGCATTTTCGGGATTCCGCACTAAGGACTGCTTCAGCCCATCCCTCAGTAACGCCATCTTTTAAATCAAGTGTTCTGTACACGTTTTTTTTGAGTAACATTTTGTAACTTGTTCTCGTAAGGTGAGGAGATGTTAAGATCGTCCCCCCAACTCTCCAGCTGAAAGACCGCTCCAGTTCGTCTGTCCGCGGCTGCTTATGCGATGTATTCGCAGCTACCTTCCGCAGCTGGAGGACGTATCCTCAGTCCGCGACCTGAGGAGGCACCATTTCGTGGTAACAGAGAGCCACTTAGGGTTGCGACCAAGTTAGGAAGGATAAAATGGTTGGGCTTGTGACATATGTGGTGGGGAGAAATGTACATAAGGCGATGTGGTGGGGAAAGGTGAAGGAAAGGGCTACTTGGAAGACTTAGACCTAGATGGAAGGATGGTACTAAGGTGCATATTAATGAAATAGGCTGTGAGGGTGAGAACTGGCTTAATCTGTCTCCGAATAGGAACAAGGAGCTGGCTTTTCCAATTTATCTTCGAGTTGTATAAAGTGTGGGGAATTCCTTGACTAGGTGACGATTTGTCAGCTTCTCGAGCAATCTGTTCCGAGGGTTGTTTATTAGTTTGCCTATACCCAAGTGCAAGAAACATTTTGGAACAATCAGAGTTCTTTTATCGGCATCTAAATGCTTGATTATGGAGCAGGGGTTGCCACAATGCAGCTGGCACATCTCATGTGTGCTGCTCGCGCAAGGTGCTTGCAAACAACAGAAAGCACTGGATGCCTTGAGGATTGTTGCTACCGTACGGTTTGATTTCAATAAAGCAATGGCTCTTCTAAAGTGCGGCCACCCAAGCTAGTCTAGCTGGTCACCCCTGTTCTAGAGCGTTATCACTACACCAACTTGCTCGGTCCGTATCTGAACAAATCCCACGGCATATTTTAGTTTTTTTTTTCCCTGACCGCTTCCAGCCGGTGGGCTATATTGTGTCTAGCACAGTAATACCCGCAGATTTACTATTCTAACTGCGGGAATTTCGTGCATGTATGTTACATTCATTGCAAATTGTGTTTGATGATGTGGGACATAATGAGATGCAGTAATACGTAGGTTACGGGCTAGACAGGGAGGAATGCAGTTCGTTGCGTGGAGTTTCAGGGGATTCCAGAGTAATGTAATTAAGGAATCGTGTTTCTATGTTATGTTGGGTTGAAACCAAATACACGGGTCGTGTAGGCCGAAATGTAATGAGATTACAGTGACTCACCAACACTGGACCTGCTTTCTACCATAAATTGTCATGGCATGCTAATTAACAGTGTTAATAATAATTGATAAAAACTTGTGTAATATTCTGAACATGAGTTGTGGATTATTTTTGTTGTGAGTGTGAACTTGAGCATTCTGAAAACGGGATTCTGGGACGAATATTTAGACCTAAGAGGCGGAAAGTGAAAACTACATAATGAGGAGCTTAATGGTCTGTGTTCCTCACCCACTATTGTTCGGGTGAAGAAATCGGGAGGAATGAGATGAGCCGGTCATGTAGCGCGTATGGGGGAGAAGAGAGGCGTATACAGGGTTTTGGTGGGGAAACCTGAGCGAAAAAGACCACTTGGAAGACCCAGGCTTAGATGGGAGGATAATATTAAGACGGATCTTCAGGAAGTGGGATTTTGGGATATGGACTGGATTGAGCTGGCTCAGGATAGGGGCAGATGGCGGGCACTTGTAAATGCTGTAATGAACCTTCGGGTTCCATAAAATGAGGAGAATTTCTTGACTAGCTGAAAACTGGTTAGCTTCATCAGAAGGAATCTGCTCCAAGGAGTGAGTAATTAATAGGCGGAAAGTAACAGGAGAGTTGAGAAAGTAGCATTGTAAGAAGGTTTAATCGATACTCATGGCCAAAAATTAATAAGACAATGGAACCAAAGATTATATAAACGGCACAAGTTCCGAAAAAAAATCTTATCCGTGTTTTGATTTATTATTCACCAGGCACTTTTCGACAGAAATGTTTAAAAGTGAAAATTTTAGGCTTTATTCGCGCATGTGGTTTTAATCGGAAAGTGAGGGAAACTTTGAGTTGTTCAACATTTCGGTAGGGAAGGTCCTAAACATATTTACTCAATATCTGTGACGCAGATACTCTGCAGTCGGTTGAAAGCCATTCCTCATGGGTGTGTTAAGTACGCAGCATCAAACCTTGCAGGCCTTGCTGTTGCCTTACTCGTCGGACGGACGGAGGTAAACAATAAGTGAAACGTCAGGATTCATTGGAAGAATTTTCCAGTTGACTGTCAGCGGCTTTGCAGCCGCGCCGCAACCTGCTGATAAATAAGAAGTGTGAAAAGTTTATTCAGACGGACTAGACGTTGTCTGCCGAGTACATCTTTATTATCTCGCCTACCTCTTCATCCTTTATGTACATTTCTTTCGCGTAAAATTTCTGCTAAATCTTGACCAGCCTGGGGTGACATTACGTGACGAAAATAAGTCGTTCAAGATCTATTAGTGTCGACACCATATAACTAGATTTTATGGAAATGTGGAAATAGTTTCTGACATCGACAATGCTGAAGAACAGACACATATCCCCATTATGCCTTCATTTTGGCAGTTTGCTTACAGAAATCTTTGGCAAAGTTCATTGGACAGATTTCATCCTGAAGAACTCATTTGGAGTCGGCTAAGAAATTATTGGCCTTTATTAGGTAAGACGAATATTCATTAACATTTGGACAAAAGACAGTCATTGCACCTTATTAGGATCCAGTTTAACTCAATATAACCCTCCGCAATCTCTTTATTTGTGATAATTTTTATATTATTATCCCGTCTGTGCCTACGTCTTCCCTTCATTTCGAAAATGACGTCCGTACGCAGTCTTACATCTCAGATGCGTGTGTCCTTACATCTCCCATACATGCTCTTCGCGCAGCTAGCCTTATCTTGCTTGGTTTTGTCGTCCTTATTGGGCTTTGTGAAGGCCCCTCGTATGGTCTCTATCCCCCTGATGCTGCATGCCTCTTAGGCGGTTAACATCGTCACCACCCCCTTCTATGAAGGTGAGAGACCATGTCCCCGTCTGACACTACGTTCATTTCGCAGCCAGCAGATGATTTGTTGTCAAACACGCAGTTTTTAATGTCTCCCTGACCCCGATTACCTTCCCCTAGCACCCGCTGCCCGCATCTCTGTAAAATTTATAGCTTGTATTTGTCTGCTTAAATGACAAGGTTTCCATTCGCTTTCTTAATAACTGAGAGGCGTGATTTTTAGGTCAAAAGCCGATTACTTCAGTCACGAAGCGTGATTTATGTTGCGTGCCGCCCGTGATAGTTACGTCATCATGTACTTTGTTCCAGAAGTAGTGACAGTCGACAGCCAGAGGAGATAACCGTCTCATAGGTAGGTGAATGAAATAAAAAACTTAAGGAGTTTCTGGCTGATTTGGTACAGATACATTTGGTACAGCTTAGCCGTTTGTCGATATATGCCCAGATCTGCCACACACGTTATATGTTGCTGATTCGCTCTGATGGTTTGCTGTGTATAAAGGTGCACACAGTAAGTCTCGATTTCTTTCTTCGCATTTTAAGGTTTCATTTGCCACACGCTCGTACTTCCAGCACTGTCTTTCGTTCTGAAAGTTCGTACTGTGCCTAGGTCATATGTAGTTTCCATGAAACGTATAGATTCCCAAATAAAACGCTAACCCAGAGTTGTGTATTATATTCCTATCAGAATGACGTCTTCTTTTTCTTTAGTAGTGGTTTATAGTTGTTCTCGTGTGATGTACAGTACATACTGCAGAACGTATATCGGGGAGAAGAACAAGAGTGACTTAAAATTGTATTTTCTTCTTACAAAATTGATTAAAATGACAAAAAATGATTGCATTTATGCTTTGCATTGATGGGGTGAAGAAGCTTAAGAGATATATGTCTTATGAGTGTGAATTCTTCCCATATTTATTAACTGGCTATGTGGAGAGGACTCTTGCTTCAGAAACTAGCAGGCTCTGAACTGGTCACTAAATCTCCAGTCTTCTGTTATAAAACACTGTTTTTCTACAATTTTTTTTGCTGCCTTCTGGGATATGCTATTTTGAAATTTGGTGAAAGAGTACCGACGTTTCGGAAGAACTTTCTGGGTCTATAATCAGAATAGGTTTTGAAAGCGGAGAGCATGCTCCTCTGAAACTTCTACCTGTGAGAAGCTTCATGATCTGTACACTCAACAAGTATTAACCGGCTGATGAAATCAAGAATTATGAGATGGGCGAGGGATGTGGCACTTACGGAGGTGAGGGGGTTACCATACACGGTTTTGGTGTGGAAATCTGAGGGAAAGAGTCCACTTAGAAGAAGCAATCGTAGATAGGAGGATAATATTAAAATTGTTTTTAAGAGATCGATTGGGAGCACGTGGACTAGGCTCATCTGGCTCAGAATAGGGACAAGAGGCTTGCTTTTGTGAGCACGGTAATGAGCTTTCGGTTTCTGTAACATATGGGAAATTTCATGGCTAGCTGAGGAAATATTAGCTTTTAAAGAAGGGCTGTTATTCGCTGTGGCGTACCGAGGAGGGGGGGTTTGGGGGGTTCAACCCCCCCCCCCCGGAATTCCGAAGGCCCTCAAAAATCTTTCCAAACACAACCCGATTGTGAAAACTGTTAAAAATTGCTGAATTTAGGACGCCAACACCCCAAGATGTTCGGAAAAAAGGAAGTAAAATTCTAGAACTACCTAGGTTCGCAGTTGTTTTATAGTAGCAATGACAAATAAATTGGTTGTCGTCATAAATAGTCTTAAAGTACCAAAAATTAAGAACATTTTACTATATGAAATGAAATTTCTTGTAGCAAATTACAGCTGCCTCCAGAACCCCTGACTAGGGGGCTACCGCCCTCAGATCCCCGTTCTCTCTGTCCTCTGTCCTCAACTGAATTTGTTGAACCCCCCACCCCCTCCGAACAAAATTCCTGGGTACGCCACTGGTTATTCGTGAAGTTAGTTATGCGGCTGCGCACTCAGAAGACAACAATGTTGCTTCATTGAGACCCAACGAATGTGGTGCCGTACGTTCGTGCTGTGTCAGTATTACGCACATGAAGCTACTGCATCAGCTTGGGGTTGCCTTCGCCTGAACAGGAAGCCTCCGTGTGCCAGGCAACTTCTCGGTACGTCATCAAGTTCGCAAGCACCCGTTTTGTCACGGGAGACTTGTTTGCGAAAATAAAGGAATCCCTAGAAACAGTCCATTGTAGATACAATGCGCCATTGATTTCACGTGTTCTTTAATTTCCGTGGATTGTCATGTGAAAGTGGTGAACCGTGTATTGCCTTGTCAAGGTTAGCTCTATAATGTATGTAAATATGGTCACTGTCACAGTGAAATACCATGCCATCTTCACCTTACGGGTTAGGTCGATATCTGGTCTTTTCTGACAGGATTTGAGAAGGACCGCTTTGCGCAGGTGTGAAGTTTTTGGGGACTTCCTTGGCTGTGTGACCATTTAATTCGTCATTAAATTATTCCAGGCTTTTTTTACCTTCTCCGTTACCGATATTATTAATATTATTATTATATTATGTAATCCGTGGGTCGGATAGCTCAGTTGGTATAGTGACTGACCAGGGGCTGGACGGTCGTGGAACGAATCCCGGTGGGGACGAGATTTTTCGCCCGTCCAGACCGGCCCTGGGGCCCACCCAGCCCCCTGTAAAATGGTCACCGAGTCTTTCCCGGAGGTAAAGTGCGGCCAGGGCGTGCTGCTGACTACTCGTCCCGTTCTAGTGCCGCGGTCATGGAACAGTAGAGCTATACCTCTACCCACCCCCTGGGCCACACCGGGCCTGTAACGGGATCACTTTACCTTTACCCTGAAGATGGAGGCGGCACCTCCATAGGAAACGTTGATGCTGCTGAAAAATTTTGAGTTGCGACACTACACGGAGGTGGGCCGAATTATCTCCAGTGTGCATTTAATATTAGACTGCGTGGATTTCAGAGCCCGTTTTCTCATGGAACAGAGAAAAGACTCTTGGACCTGCCGGGAATCTAACCACGTTTTCTAAGTTGTCCAGCCTCATAGCCTCTTCGTGTGAGCTAAAGTTTTATGAAAATAGATTCTTGTTTCAGCTGTTAGTGAACTGGAGCTGGTTAGGCTCAGGAATGCACATGATGGTACAAGAAACAAGGAATGTGACCGGAAAAGAGATGGAGTTGCTTGAGGAATGAGAAGCGCAGGGCTTACAAGATTTATGAACTCTTGCTTTCAGCTAAACAAGTTGAAGCGGTGGTTAGTACTTTGATATGCGTAGTCGTGCGGCATACAACTAGGACTGCATTGTTCTAATAGCTGCCTTTCTTTCCTACAAGTATACCTGACTGTGAAAAGTGCATTAATTTATTACATGTCAGGTGTATTTCCAAGTCAGAATGATCACACTTGGTAATGCACAGCTCTGTACGCGTTGTATTGTCGTAGTGGGAATGAATGAATGAATTTAAGTTATATGCTTTCTTCTCGGTAATTCCCCAGCGTCTGAATTGTGTATGCCGACGTTTCGGAACACTCTGTTCCATCTTCATAGGCAGGTAGGTATGAAGAATTCTTCATACCTACCTGCTTATGAAGATAGATCAGACAGTGTTCCGAAACGTCGGCATATAAAATTCAGACGCCGGGGAATTACCCAGAAGAAAACATACAACATTCAGAACACAAAGAAAGTTTGAAATCAAGAATTTAAGTTACCCTTACCAGAAGTTTTTGCACCCTAAATGAGGGGGGTGCCCGTGGTATCATGTCGACAGGCTGAAAGCGTAATAGCAGATTGGAAATTGAAACTTTTGAATATGAACGTCGTCACGTGTCACAAATATGAAGAGTTCTAACATTTACTGTTACATGCAATTGCAGTACACAAAACGCTTAGAGATTCTTCTAGTGCTATGCTGAAATATTTATAGCACGTTCCAGAGAAGGAATGGGTTTGTAGACAAACGATATTATTTATAATACAATAATAAGAAGGCTGTTATTATGAAGTAATCAGACATTATGTTATGATGTACTGGTATATTGTAATAACATATCTACTTCTGTGACACCGATATGTACTTTTTACTGAGTCGACACAAATTTTTCCTTTTTTTTCAGGATACTAGCTGCAAGTTTCGGCTCTTTACTGAGGCCAACATCACGCTAAAGCGTATCAAAATGCAGAATTTCGTAAAAAGCCGGACCATGTAGTTAGTATAGTAAACAGAACGGAAGTCGTTACTAATGAAAGTTGTGTTTACTGAGAGAAAAGTACTTTTGTTTTCATATTGAAAAATGTAATGGGGTATTATACACCAAGATTTGCCTGTTTCTGTTTGTTCTAGACTTAGACACACTCTTGTCTCACAACGAAATAAATCCGAAAAGAATAAAGCCTACTTTTGCTAATATGTGTAAAAAAACAGCTTCTAATTGAGGGAATTTGAAGTGTATTGAGTGGATCACAAATATCCGACTCCATTTAGGTGAACGGGATTTTAAATCGCGTCTCTGTGTAGTCTGCGTGTTTAATTACTTCGTAGGCGAAGTAAGGATAACACGGAGGAAATGAGATAATGATTGTCATAAAATACGGAGATGCTCAAATCGGCGATAGTCAGAAAGGCAGAAACATCTATAAAAAGGATCGTTTATTGTAACGTGCGTAGAGTTCGTAAACATGCTTGTCGACTTGTAACGACTTCTGAAGGCCGACTTCACATCTTAGCGTCTAGCCCGGGCTTCTCTTCGCAGAGGCTCAGTTCTAATTGCAGAGTGGTCCGTAAATGATCTGTAGTAGACAGACTGTTTCCGTGGTAGTATTTTCTGCGATCATTTTGGTTTTCCTTACCTGCTGTCATTCAACCAGTGCTCCATGATCTGTCTTCAGTAGGAAATACTATTGATCCATTTGTGGCGTAGTATCATGGGGCTCCTTTCTGACTCATCTGCCCCAGTGACTAACTAACTAGCCAACCAGCCAACAAGCAAACAAGCCAACTAGCCAACCAGCCAACAAGTCAACCAGCCAACCAGCCAACCAGGCAACAAACCAACCAGCCAAGAAGCCAAGAAGCCAAGAAGCGAACAAGCCAACAAGTCAACCAGCCAACCAACAACCAACAAACCTACTAACTAACTAACTATACGGAGGAAAGCCCTTCTTCAGAAGCTAATAGATTCTCAGCTACTCACGAGTTTTACGGAACTCGCAGATAGTTTAC
>Ga0131853_10026495_pt1 | contig 10427 bp, 6 predicted proteins | sample TergutLab28metaG_FD_92764 | JGI IMG/M metagenome (GOLD analysis project Ga0131853, IMG submission 92764) | Labiotermes labralis P1 segment gut microbial communities from Petit-Saut dam, French Guiana - Lab288 P1 (version 2) (version 2) | ecosystem: Host-associated > Arthropoda: Insects >... | reverse complement strand
CTTGCCTGTCCGCCGGGGCGGTTTCCAGCAGGTCTGCCATGATCATCATGGAAGTCAGCGGGGTTTTCAGTTGGTGTGAGATGTCCGCCAGGGTGTCTTTGAGTGTGTCGCGGTCTTGTTTGAGCACGGTGACCTGTTCATTTTTCAGCCCGGCGAGGGTATGGATGTCGTTTTTGAGGATGTTCCAAACGCCCTCGCGACTGACCCGCAAGTCCACGTCTTGCCCGTCAATAATCTTGCGAATATTTGCCGATAAAGCTTCGATTTCCTGCTTTTTAATCCACACGATAGCCGAGCCCCCGTACGGTTTTGATTTCCACGCTCTCACCCAGTTTCTCCCGCAGGCGTTTGATATAGACGGTGAGCGTATTGTCCTCTACAAAACTGCCGGAGCAGTCCCAAATGCCTTCCAGAATCTGCGCGCGGGTGAGCAACTGACCACGATTGGTCGCGAAGGTCAGCAACAGACGGTATTCGAGTGCCGTGAGGTCGAGCAGACTGTGATCGAGATAGGCCTTGCCCGCCGCCGGATCAATCGACACACCGCCGAGTGTCAGCAGGGGAGGCGTGCCGCTCGGCGCTGACAACACGCGCTTGACGCGGGCCAAGAACTCCCGCAGGCGGAATGGTTTTGTGACGTAGTCCGCCGCCCCGTATTCAAAGGCGCGGACGATGTTGCCCTCGTCATCCACGACTGTGAGAAAAATCACGGCGGTGTTCGTGTGCCGGAGCACTTCTTGCACCTCCGCCCCCGTGCCGTCGGGGAGCTGCATATCGAGGATGGCGAGGTCAAAGGCAGTGGTCTGCACCGCACGCAAAGCGTCTGCGACCGCCCCGCAATGCGTGACGGCATAGCCCTCCTGTTCGAGGGCGTAGACTAAACCTGTTGTGATCATGGGATCGTCTTCGACGAGTAAGATATGTTGTTTCATGCATAGAGTATAACACAAAACCCCCTCCCACCGGGAGGGGGTTTTGCTGTTTTATTGCATTAAACCGGGAAGCCGAACCAACGAACCCACATGGTTGTGCCCTCGGCTCTGTTTGTGCCTCTGCCGGGGTTGAGGTTGCCTTCCGGGGTGCCGACGACCAGTCCCCAATGCACAGCCCAGCTCATGGCCTCTACTGCCCAGCTGCTGACATTCGCGTAGTCGTTAAAGCCTTGGAGGATGTCCTCGTCTTCAATCGCCATGTCTTCGCCAAGCCAAGCGGAGAATCGGAACAGAATCGTCGCGAACTGCTCACGTGTGACAACACCACCCGGGTTAAAGCGACCGCCGCCGACCCCTTCCATGAGGCCGAGCGCCGCTACGAGTTGCACCGCGTCGTAATACCAACGACCCGGAGGCACATCGTCAAAGAAGGGATCGAGATCGACAAAAATCGGTTCGCCGAGGAGCCGATGGATGATGGCTGCGGCCATGGCACGGTTCATGCTCTCTAAGGGCGCGAAACGATCCGGCGCGACACCCTGCATGATCCCAAACTGCCGTGCGATAGAAATCGCCGGGAAATACCAGCTATCGAAGGACACGTCTAGGAAGGGGAAGGGCACGACAGTGAGGTCAAGGTCAATGGAGTGGGTAAAGCCCGTGCCACTCACCTCTACGGTTACCGTGTAAGTGCCCACCGGCAATTGCGCGTCCACATAGAGGACGAACTCTACCCAGAAACCCTGCCCGATGCTGCGGATTGTGAAGGACTGCGGGGTCACGTTTCCGGCACCTTCCGGTAAGAACGTTTCCATGATGGAGAAATGTTCGCTGTCAGGCCCGGTGAGAGAAACGTTGATGGGCCCGGTCGCCGTGTCGCTTGTGTTTATCAGACTCAAGGCCGCGACAGATTGGGGGAAGATGTCTCCGTCTGTGATGTCTTGGAACTCAAGCAAGGTGCTCACCGCGACGGGGGTGTCTATTGTGCGTGTGAACGATGCGCCGAAGGGCATGGAGATTCTGCGGTCACCGTTCTCGAACACGATCATACCTTGATATAGGCCGTCCGCCGCATTTGCGGCAAAACGCAGTTGATACGTAAAGGTGTTGGCGGTGGAGGAGACCAGAGCCAGCTCCACACCAGCGGAGCTACCGTTCCACGCAATAGAAGGTGTCCATGTGCCGCTGCCGGGGTTGTTGATGGTCACGGTCAGCGACTGACTTTCCGTGCGATTGCGAACAGCGCCGAAACTCAGCGAGGCCATGGTGGACATGCGCCAGCCATGTGTGCCGTCTGTAATCCATGGGATGTTGTGTTGTACGGTTGCAAAGCTCGTGCTCTGTAGTGCCGCGATGGGGTCTAGGAAGCCGGCACCGCTCGCGTGTACGCCGAAGGATGACGGCATAGCCAGCGGTCTTGCGGTGTTCATCATGCGCGCTTTGATCTCGTCCGTTCTCGCATTCGGGAATGCTTCAATCATCAAAGCAGCAATGCCCGCAACATGCGGAGCGGACATAGATGTACCGCTGCCTGCCATATAGCCGCCGCCCGGGATTGCCGATACGACGTCAGAGCCGGGGGCTACGATATCTATGCCCAAGATATATGTACCAAAGATCGGGCCGATGGAGGAGAAGTGAGACATTTGGTCGCCTAGGTTATTGTGACCGCCTGCCGTGCCGGCGCCGACAGAGATCGGTAGGCCTGCCCCTGCGGGTTCACCCACAGTGAACATGCCCCAATCGCCCTCGTTACCGGCGGCGTTTACAACCACAACGCCGTCGAGCATAGCCAGATTGGTCGCAACGGTCCAAGGCATGAAGGGATCACCCATAATCAAACCTAAAGAGAGGTTCATAACATCCATGCCGTCGGCGTGAGCCGTTTCAATGCCGCTGGTGATCCAGTCAATCTCTGCCCAGTCATCGTCCGCGATGACCTTATAGTTCCAGAGTTCAATATCCGGTGCGAGTGCGACAACAGTACCGGAAACATGCGTCCCGTGACCGTGCCGATCCATAATGTCGTTGGGGTTGTCAGTTGTGAAGTTCCGCCCGCGCACGCGACCGGTTGCGGGGTTTTGGTAGGGGACAAAGATCGGGTGGTTATAGTCGATGCCGGTATCCAGCACGGCTACACGTAGACCTTCACCTGTTAAGCCGAGCGTGTTGTGGATATAGTCCATGTCAAACAGCTCAAGCGACTCGCGCATGAAGTCGTCGATGGTGAGATCGTCAGACAGCGTGCGGATGGGGTCAAGCACCTGCACCCGCGGCGCGGGAGAGACAGAGAAGACCTCCGGCAGGTCTGCGATTTCCCGCGCCATACCGGCGGGGACACGCATGAACACGCCGTTAAACAGGCTGTGGTGCTCGCTGTAGATCTCGAGGCCGGAGCGGCCTAAGAGCTGAACGCCGAGCTGCTCTCTGAAGGCGTCATGCGCCTCAAGTGCGCGGTTCTCGAACATGTTGTCAGACAGCAGAACCGGCCCGTCATAGGCCAGACGCTGTGCGACCGCCGAGGGGGTGACGAACTGCACGACGATCTGGATGATCTCGTCCGGGTCGGCGTTAAAGTTTTCAAAGCCATGTAGGCCAATTGGTTGACCGAGTGTTTGGGTCAGTACGTCCTTGTTCAGTGCACCCAGGTCTAAGTCTACCGCGGGGCGCGCGAAAGCGGCACCGGGCAGCAGTGTGAAGAGCATGAGGCAGGCGAGCAATAGGGCGATACCTCGCGTTGTTCTTTTTGTCATAAGTGTGTATCCTTTCCTTTCATAATGGGTCAGACTATGTACTAATGCGTTAGTATATCATATAGTTAGTTAAAAAGTCCACAAGAAAATTATAAAGAAAATCTAAAGAAAATCATAAATCCCCTGCCGCGTGGCAGGGGATTTATTGATGTTAGAACTAGACCGGGAAGCCAAAGAAGCGCATGAGAAGCGTGGCTTCTTCTGCTCTGTTGGTGCCGCGGGTGGGGTTTAGATACCCCTCTGGTGTGCCGACCATGAAACCGGTCTCGACAGCCCAAGCCATGGCTGTCCGTGCCCAGCTGCTGATATAGGCATGGTCTTGGAACTGGTGGAGGACATCTTCGTTCTCAACCGTCGTATCCATACCAATTACCGCGGCAAAGCGATAAGTAGAGAGTGCGTTTTGCTCGCGGGTAATGATGCCGCTCGGATCGAAGCGTCCGCCGCCGACGCCTTCGAAGAGACCGACCATGGCTACGAAGTTGACCGCGTCAGAATACCAACGACCCGGAGGCACATCGTCGAAGATTTGCAAATCTTGCGGCACGGGGGGCTCGCCAAAGACGCGGTAGAGGATCATAGCGCTCATAGCGCGGGTCAGCTGTTGATAGGGCGCGAAAGTGGTGTCGGTTATACCCTGCATGAGCCCCAGTTGCCGCGCTAAGGAGACGGCGATGAAGTACCAGCTCTCGAAAGACACATCTGTGAAGGGGAAGGGTACAACGGTGAGCTCTAAATCTACCGCGTAGTTAATGCCGCTGCCGGTCATTTGTAAGGTGACCTTGTAAGTTCCGACCGGCAGGCCGGGGAGCGCGATCACGGGAACAGTCTCCCAGAGACCGGGTGCGATACTTGGCAGTGTTTCTTCAAACAGGTCGAAGTGCTCGCTGTCAGAGCCGGTGAGAGACAGTTGGATCGGGCCTGTAGCGGATGTGCCGGTGTTGAAGAGGTCGAAGACCGCGACATCACCGAGGAGATCGCCGGTCGTCATAACAGGGAACTCGGCTAGCATTCTTACATGCACCGGGGTGCTGGCGTTGCGGGTAAACTGTGCGCCGAAGGGCATAGAAATTCTACGGTCGCCGTTCTCGAACACGAGCATACCCTGATACAGGCCGTCAGCCGCGTTTGCGGCGAAGCGCAGTTGGTAGGTAAAGGTGTTGGCGGTGGAAGCGGTCAAGGCCAGCTCCACGCCGGCGGAGCTACCGTTCCACTGGACGGAAGGTGTCCATGTGCCTGTGCCGGGGTTGTTGATGGTCACGGTCAGCGGTGTGCTCTCCGTGCGACCCCAGACGGTGCCGAAGCTCAGAGAGGACATGGTAGACATGCGCCAACCGCGGGTTGTCCCTGTGAGCCAGGGGACGTTATGTTGTACAGTCGCAAAGCTCTCACTTGTGAGGGCGGCGATGGGATCAATGAAGCCTGAACCGCTCGCGTGTACGCCGAAGGATGAGGGGGTGGCGAGGGGTCTTGCGGTGTTCATCATACGCGCTTTGATCTCATCTGTTCCCGCGTTCGGGAAGGCCTCGATCATCAGAGCCGCGATCCCCGAGACATGCGGGGTCGCCATAGATGTGCCGCTAGCCGCCAGATAGCCATTATTGATCGTTGCCGACACGACGTAATCACCGGGAGCTACGATGTCTACACCTAAATGATAAGTACCGAAGATCGGGCCGATGGAGGAGAAGTCAGACATGCGGTCGCCCAAGTCATTGCGACCACCGGCAGTGCCGGAGCCGACAGAGATAGACAGGCTTGCAGTCGCGGGTGTGATCACTGAGAACATGCCCAGGTGGCCATCATTACCGGCACCGGCTACAACAACCACACCGTCTAACATCGCTAAGTTCGTTGCGACGTTGAAAGGGGTCAGCGGCTCATCACTCAGGCCACCGAGGGAGAGGTTCATGACGTCCATGCCATCGGCGTGAGCCGCTTCAATACCGCTCACGATCCGATCCTCTTGACCGCCGCCCTGATCATTTAGTACCTTATAGTTCCAGAGCTCAATGTCAGGCGCGAGCGCGATCACAGTACCTGCAACGTGTGTGCCGTGCCCGTGCCCATCCATAGTGTCGTTCGGGTTGTCAGTTGAGAAGTTCCGCCCCCGGAGACGTCCGGTTGCCGGGTTTAAGTATGGGGCAAATATCGGGTGATTATAGTCAATACCCGTATCGAGCACACCCACACGCAGGCCGTCGCCTGTGAAACCGAGCGTGTTGTGGATATAGTCCATGTTAAAGAGCTCGAGAGATTCCCGCATGAAATCGTCGATGGTGAGATCGTCGTCCGGGAGCATCGCCATCGGCTCTATGGAAACTTGCTGGGCGGGCGTGACAGAGAACACTTCGTCTAAAGCAGCAATTTCTGCGACCATGTTAGCTGGGACGCGCATGAACACGCCGTTGAATAGGCTATGGTGTTCGCTGTAGATATCTAAGCCGGAGCGGCCTAAGAGTTGCACGCCGAGTTGTTCTCTGAAGGCGTCATGCGCCTCAAGCGCGCGGCTCTCGAACATGCTGTCAGACAGCAGAACCGGCCCGTCATGGGCTAGACGCTGTGCAACCGCTGAGGGCGTGACGAACTGAACGGCGATCTGGATGATCTCATTCGAGTCAGTGTCAAATGCCTCAAAGCCGTGTAGGCCGATTGGTTGACCGAGTGTTTGGGTCAGCAGGCTCATGTTCGGTGTGCCCAGGTCTACCGCGGGACGTGCGAGTGCCGCGCCGGGCAGGAGCGTGAGTAGCATGAGGCAGGCGAGTAATAGGCTAATGCCTCGGGTGGTTCGTTTTGTCATAAGTGTGTGTCCTCTCCTTGTTTATTGGGTCGAGCGATATGTTAGTATATCATAATATATGAAGTGACGTATATTTGTAAATTCAAAATCGCTAAAAAGCACATCTTCGTTGACGAAATGCATGCTTAACAGAGCGAGAAAACAAAACCCCCGCCAATTGGCGGGGGTTTCTGATGTGCGGACTAGACCGGGAAGCCGAAGAAGCGAACGAGCAGTGTCGCGCCCTCTGCTCTGTTTGTGCCGCGGTTGGGGTTTAGATACCCTTCCGGTGTGCCGACCATGAGACCGGCTTCGACAGCCCAAGCCACTGCTGTCCGCGCCCAGTTACTGACAGCGGCGCCGTCTTGGAACTGGTCGAGGATGGTTTCATTCTCGACAGTCATATCCTCGCCAAGTATGGTAGCTAAGCGATAGAGGATGGTTACGTTTTGTTCGCGGGTGACAGTGCCGCTCGGGTTAAAGCGTCCGCCGCCGACCCCTTCGACGATACCAGCCATCGCGACGAAGTTGACCGCTTCAGAATACCAACGACCCGGAGGTACATCGTCGAAGATTTGCAGGTCATCCGGCAGGGCAGGTGCGCCAAAGGCGCGGTGGAGGATCACTGCGATCATAGCGCGGGAGAGTTGCTGATAGGGTGCAAAGGTGGTGTCGGTCGCGCCCTGCATGAATCCTAGTTGCCGTGCTAAGGAGACGGCTATGAAGTACCAGTTGTCAACTGCGACATCAGTGAAGGGGAAGGGCACGACATTGAGGCTGAGGTCAACCGAGCTGTTGATGCCGCTGCCCGTCATTTGCACGGTGACGTTATAGGTGCCTACAGGTAGGCCGGGCTCTGCGACAACGAGGACAGGCTCCCAGAAACCGGGCGCGATGCTCGGTAATGTCTCTTCAAACAGGTCAAAGTGCTCACTATCAGGGCCGGTCAGAGACAGTTGGATCAGGCCTGTAGCGGATGTGCCGGTGTTGAAGAGATCAAAGGCCGCGACTTCACCGAGGAGATCGCCGGTCGTCATGACCGGGAAATCGAGCGTCATTCTGGTGTGAATCGGAATGCCCGCATTACGTGTGAACTGTGCGCCGAAGGGGATAGAAATTCTCCGGTCGCCGTTCTCGAAGATCAGCATACCTTGATACAGGCCATCAGCGGCGTTTGCGGCAAAGCGCAGTTGATAGGTAAAGGTGTTCGCGGTGGAAGCGGTCAAGGCCAGTTCCACACCGGTGGAGCTACCATTCCACTGCACTGCAACAGGATTCCATGTACCCGCGCCGGGGTTGTTGATGGTCACGGTCAGCGGTGCGCTCTCCGTGCGACCCCAGACCGTGCCGAAGCTCATGGAGGACATAGTAGACATCCGCCAGCCGGGGGTTGTGCCTGTGAGCCAGGGAATATTATGTTGCACAGTCGCAAAGCTCTCACTCGTGAGGGCGGCAATGGGATCGATAAAGCCCGCGCCGCTCGCGTGTATGCCGAAGGGCGATGGGGTCTCCATCTGTCTTGCGGTGTTCATCATACGCGCTTTGATCTCGTCTGTCCGCGCGTCCGGGAAGGCCTCGATCATCAGCGCCGCGATCCCTGAGACATGCGGGGCGGACATAGATGTGCCGCTAGCTGCCATGTAGCCGCCATTGATCGTCGCTGACACAACAAAATCACCGGGGGCTACGATGTCCACACCCAAATGATATGTACCGAAGGTCGGGCCGATGGAAGAGAAGTCGGACATGCGGTCGCCGAAATTATTGCGACCGCCGGCGGTGCCGGAGCCGACAGAGATCGGTAGGCTCGCGCCGGCCGGTGAGCCGATTGTGAACATGCCCATGCCGCCAGCGTTACCGGCGGCGTTTACAACCACGGTGCCGTCGAGCATAGCTAAGTTCGTCGCGACGTTAAAGGGGAAGAATGGATCATGGATCAAACCGCCCAATGAGAGGTTCATGACATCCATGCCGTCGGCGTGGGCTCTTTCAACGCCGCCCACAATCCAATCTTCTTCCGCGAAGTTGCTGTCTGTAATAACTTTGTAAGCCCAAAGCTCGATGTCAGGTGCTAAAGCAACCACAGTGCCGGCAACATGGATGCCATGACCGTGACCGTCCATCAGGTTGTTCGGGTCGCCCCCATTGTCTGTAGTAAAGTTTCGACCGCGAATGCGTCCGGTCGCCGGATTCAGATATGGGGCAAAGATCGGGTGGCGATAGTCGATACCCGTATCGAGCACACCGACGCGCAGGCCATCGCCCGTGAAACCGAGGGTGTTGTGGATATAGTCCATGTGGAACAGTTCAAGCGACTCCCGCATGAAGTCGTAAATGGTAAGGTCTTCGTCCGGGAACATCGCGAGGGGTTAAGTTGTGTAAATCCGCTGTGCGGGAGAAACAGAGAACACTTCGTCCAAAGCCGCGATCTCTTCGATCATCCCGGCCGGGACGCGCATGAACACGCCGTTGAATAGGCTGTGGTGTTCGCTGTAGATCTCAAGGCTCGCGCGGCCTAAGAGTTGCACGCCGAGTTGTTCTCTGAAGGCGTCGTGTGCCTCAAGTGCGCGGGATTCGAATACGCTGTCAGACAGCAGAACCGGCCCATCATAGGCCAGACGCTGTGCGACCGCCGGAGGGGTGACAAACTGGACAGAGATGTTGACGATCTCGTCCGGGTCTGCGGTAAAGTGCTCAAAGCCGTGCAGGCCAATTGGTTGACCGAGTGTTTGGGTCAGCAAGCCCATGTTCGGCGTACCTAAATCTACCGCGGGGCGCGCAAGTGCGGCACCGGGCAGAAGCGTGAGTAGCATGAGGCAGGCGAGTAATAGGCTAATGCCTCGGGTTGTTCTTTTTGTCATAAATGTGTGTCCTCTCTTTATTAGAATGGGTCGGTCTGCGTACTAATATATTAGTATAGCATATCGTAGAATGGGGTGTCCATCAATTGTTTTTGCGTAATATTTTACAGTTCAATGTTTAAAAGCTTGCTTATGAGTTCTGTCATATCTTGACGAATGTGCTGCCCGGTTATATACTACGAACGGGTGATAAGATGGCAAGAGGGGCACGCGTATTCGGCAATAAAAATATGGTCGGAGCTCGGGTGATCGAAGCGCGGGAGCGGCTCGGTATGCGTCCTATGGACTTATTGGCGAAGCTACAAATTGCCGGGATCGACATCAGTTCGTGCACGCTCTATCACATAGAGGCGCAGAAGCGTGCGCTCACGGAACGTGAACTCGAAACGATCGCGCGGGTTTTGAAAGTATCCATTGATTGGCTGCACGGACGGGACGAACAAATGGAATAAAAAACAGGCGGCGTTTTGATGTACCACATCGGAACGCCGCTTTCTTTTCTCTTAAGCTCTTGCCAGCTTGCTATACGCCGCAAACATCCCATTTTTCTGCATGAGTTCCGCATAGGTTCCCATCTCGGCGATGGTTCCGTTTTCCATCAATAGAATGCCGTCATAGTTTTGCAAAAGCTCCGGGTTGAGCGCGTGGGTGATGGTGATGAGGGTGAGGTCGTCTTCTTTCAGCAGGCGACCCTCAATATCATAGGCCGTCTGCATGTCGAGCGAGGACGTGCCCTCGTCTAAGATGAGCAGTGGTTTCTGCAAAATGAGTGCCCGCGCGACGGCGATTCGCTGTCGCTGTCCGCCTGAGAGGTTCGCGCCATTTTCGCCCACGGGATCGGATAAGCTCTTTGCGTCTGCACCGAGGAACAGATCAACCCCGCTAATCGAAAGGGCATGCCGGAGCTCCTCGTCCGCATAGTCTCGATGGAGACAAATATTGTCCGCTATCGTCTCGTCAAACAGGTAGATGTTTTGGTGGATCGTGGCGGAGAGTTCGCCGAGTTGTTCCATGTCCAGCGTATGCAGGTCTCTGCCGTCATAGGCGATCTCGCCCTCGTACTTGGAATAATAGCCCGTGAGCAGCTTCACCAGTGTCGATT
>Ga0131853_10026492_pt1 | contig 10427 bp, 8 predicted proteins | sample TergutLab28metaG_FD_92764 | JGI IMG/M metagenome (GOLD analysis project Ga0131853, IMG submission 92764) | Labiotermes labralis P1 segment gut microbial communities from Petit-Saut dam, French Guiana - Lab288 P1 (version 2) (version 2) | ecosystem: Host-associated > Arthropoda: Insects >... | reverse complement strand
TATTTTAACAAAATATTGCGGATTTGTTCCAGTTCCTGTTTTTGTAGACGAGATAAAACCGGACGTAGTAGAAGAAGTGCCAGAAGGCGAAGAGCCAACCGAGCCAAAAGAGCCAACCCCAATAAACGACACATCCCCACTATGGCTAAAATCCGCCAACGAATGTACAGACGAAGAATATAAGGCTTTTTACCATAAAGTTTTTTCAGATTTCAACGAGCCGCTTTTCTGGATTCACCTAAACATGGACTATCCATTCCGTTTAAAAGGCATATTATACTTCCCAAAACTAAAACATGATTTAGAATATATGGAAGGCCAAGTAAAGCTGTTTAACAACCAAGTTTTTGTCGCGGAAAATATAAAAGAAGTTATTCCGGAATATTTACTGCTGCTAAAAGGTGTAATGGATTGCCCAGACTTGCCTCTTAATGTATCACGCAGCTTCCTGCAAAACGATGCTACTGTTAAGAAAATGGCAGGCTATATTTCCCGCAAGGTGGCAGATAAATTAAACAGTTTATTCAAAAAAGACCGTGATGTATTCAATGGTTACTGGGACGATATTGCCCCGTTTATAAAATACGGCTGCATAAAAGAGCGTGACCTTTACGAGAAAATAAAAGGAAGCGTTTTATATAAAACCGTGAGCGGCAGTTACACGACGTTGGAAGAGTTTACAACAGAAAATGCAGAAAAGACCGGTAAAACCGTTTTTTATGTAACCAACGAACAGGTGCAATCCCAATATATTCAAATGTTTAAAGACCAAGGGTTAGAAGCGGTTCTGCTAAACACAAATTTGGACGCACCGTTTATGAGCTATCTGGAAACTTACGAACCGGAAGTTAAATTCAACCGCATAGACGCCGATATTACCGATGCATTAAAAAATACCACGGACGAAGAAACCACACAGCCGGAAGGCCTTGAAGCTCGCTTGCGGGAGATTTTGCAAAACGAAAAATTAAAAGTACAGGTAGAGCCATTAAAATCCGCAGATGTGTCTTCCATGATACTCCTTTCCGAACAGTCCCGTAGGATGCAGGAGATGAGTAAGATGTTTGGCGGAGGACAATTACCGCCGGGTATGTTTGAAGAAGAATTAACGCTAGTGTTAAATGGCAACCATAGCTTGGTAAAAACGCTTTTGGCAATTGCACCAGACGAAAACCGTAACACAGATGTTGGGTTAATTTCTGAACATTTATATGACCTTGCGCTGCTAAGCCACAAACCACTAACACCAGAGCAGATGACTGGGTTTATTCAGCGCAGTAACAAGATATTGGAAATGGCTACGAATGTACGTGAAGGCTAGTATATAACAAAAAGAGGAAGCCCTATTAACTGTCTAGTGGTTAATAGGGCTTCCTTTTTTGCATGCTTTAATCAGTTTTCTCTCCACGGCGTTGTTTTTTCACACACTGCGTCAAAAGATATTCAATTTGCCCGTTTAAAGAGCGGAAGTCATCTTCTGCCCAAGCGGCAAGTTCATTGTAGAGGCTTTCAGATAACCGCAGCGGTAGTTGTTTCTTTTTGTCTGTTGCCGCAGTTTTTTTTTCATTTTCCATTTTAGTACAAGGAGCCGCTGTTTATAATAGGCTGAGCTTCGGTATTAGAACAAAGTACTACCAGCAAATTGCTTACCATTGCGGCTTTACGCTCCTCATCAAGTTCTACCACATTGTCTTCTGAAAGGCGCCTTAAAGCCATTTGCACAATATCTACTGCGCCATCTACTATGGTTTGCTTGGCGTCTACAACGGCACTTGCTTGCTGCCTTTGTAACATAGCGGCAGCAATTTCTGGCGCATAGGATAGATTGGTTATGCGGGCATCTAAAATTTCCATACCTGCGAAAGACACTTTTGCCTGAATATCGGCCATTAGGCGTACTACTATTTCCTCAGATGCGCTTCTTAGGCATTTATCTTCGCTTTGGCCATCACGGGGTAGGTCGTACGGGTACTGGCTAACAATTGAACGCAGCGATGAATCGCACTGGATAGACAAAAATTCGATAAAATTGTCTACATTAAACATGGCTTTTGCAGTGTCTACTATACGCCAAACTACTACTGTGTCAATTATTACGGGGTTGCCAAGCAGGTCGTTTATTCTTTGCTTGTCGTTGTTTAGCGTCTTGGCTTTTAACGAAATCTTTTTAGCTGCTGCGGCGGCTAGAGCCTTGGAAATTTCGTCTGTAGCGGTGGGCGTTTTTGTGCTGGTGATATTTGCTGCTCCTGTGCTAGGTTGGCTTACTTCGCTTTTGAAGGAGCTGGAGAAAGGGTTTACAAAGAAAAAGCCCGGGCCACGAAGGGTACCATTGTATTTACCAAATAGGGTTAGAACCATGGCTTCTTGCGGGCGTACAATGCAAAGACCGCCGTAGAAGAGCCATGTGGGGATTAAGAAGTAGACAGACCCTGCTACTATTAGTGGTATGTTGTATGCTGCACCATCTATAAGGCCATATACGATGGCTACAATGGAGCCTAGCATTAATAATGTATTAATAATTAATACCGGCATACCGCTTGTGCGCCAAACTGCTTTTTCCACCAGACTGGTGTATGTGCTTTTTTCTTTCATAGAATCACCTCGTGTATTTTGATATCAAAATGATATCATGATGAATTTGTTTTGTCAAATGTTTATTTGTGGTGCAATCTCACGATATATTCTCCAATGTTTTTAATGTTCGGCTGCTCTTTATCCTCTTTTTGGGTGCACCCATTTATATTTTGTACATACTATAAAAACATAGAACAAGCAACCAACCAAAGGGGTGTGAGAAATGAGGGAAATCCTTCGCTTCCAAAATGTATCGCTTACGTACCAGGCAGAAAATGGTGAGGTCGAGGCTCTTAATGACATAAATTTTGTTGTGCATAAGGGGGAATTAGTTTCCATCATTGGTCCTTCTGGGTGCGGTAAAAGTACAATGCTTTCGCTTATTGCGGGGTTGGAAAAACCAACGGGCGGAAAAATTTTTGTAGAAGAAGAGGAGGTAAGGGGCATTAGCACAAAAACAGGCTATATGTTGCAAAAGGATAATTTGCTAGATTGGCGCACAATCCGTGGCAATGTATTGCTGGGCTTGGAGATACGATGCAAAAAATCCAAAGAAAATACAGAGTATGTAGACAATTTGTTGCAAGCATACGGCCTTTGGGAATTTAAGGACAAACGACCGTCGCAACTTTCCGGTGGTATGCGTCAGCGTGCGGCGCTTATTCGCACACTAGCCTCCAAGCCGGAACTGCTCTTGCTAGACGAAGCCTTCTCTGCACTAGACTACCAAACACGGCTTGTGGTTGCAGATGATGTTTGCGACATTTTGCGAAGGGAGCAAAAGACCGCTGTAATTGTTACCCACGATATTTCAGAGGGCATTAGCATGGCAGACCGCCTAATAGTCCTTTCTAAGCGGCCGGGGCGGGTTAAATCCGAATTTACAATAAAATTTACTACAAAGGGCAAACGAAGAGAAGACCCCGCATTCCGAGAATATTTTAACATGATATGGAAAGAGCTTGATGTAAATGTATAGCACAGTATCCCCTGGCCGCCGGGCATATTTGAAGAAAAAACATAGGCGGCAAACGTTAATACGTGTTTGTCAGTTATCCATTTTGTTTGCAACCATTTTCCTGTGGGAAGCCCTTGCCCGCTTAGGGGTTATCGACAGTTTTATAATGAGCCAGCCTTCAAGAATATTGCGTACGATTGGTAATTTTCAAAACAATAACCTACTTTTGCATATAGGCATTACAACGTTGGAAACGGTTATTGGCTTCACTTTGGGGGTAATAATCGGCCTTTTTGTTGCGTTTGTTTTATGGTGGTCTAAATTTTTGGCAAAAGTAGCAGACCCTTATCTTGTGGTAATTAATGCATTGCCTAAAATAGCCCTTGGACCAGTAATTATTATATGGGTAGGCGCAGGAATGCAAGCGGTAATTGTTATGGCATTGGCAATTTCTTTAGTGGTTACTATTATGGAAATGCTAAACGGCTTTAAAAACACAAATACGGATTTGATAAAAATGGCAAGCACATTTGGAGCTGGCCAGTTACAAACTTTTGTAAAAATTGTGTTCCCTTCTAATTTGCCAACGTTGTTTAGTTGTTTAAAAATAAATATTGGCCTGTCTTTAGTTGGTGTAATTGCTGGGGAATTTCTGGTGTCCCGTGCGGGGCTTGGCTACCTAATTGTGTATGGGGGGCAAGTTTTTCAAATGGACTTGGTTATGACCAGTGTAATTATACTGGCGGTGCTGGCAGCCTTATTATATAGGCTGGTGGTATTGGTAGAGTGGGTGGTTATGCGGGTTTGTTATAAGTAATTTGTCTCGTATTTTCAAAAACAATTCAAAACAAAAACAAAATATTCGAAAGGAATGTTTTTAAATGGGAAATCTTAAAACCATCTTGTTTGTACTAACAATGCTTTTGCTAATAGGCGCACTTACCGCCTGTAACACAAACGATGAGGAAGGCCTCACAACCGTACGCCTTAGCGAGGTAACACGCTCTGTATTTTATGCGCCGCAATACGTTGCTATAGAGCTTGGTTTCTTTGCAGACGAAGGCATTAATATCGACCTGATAACAAGTGACGGTGCAGACCGCGTTATGACTGCTCTACTATCTGGCGCAGCAGACATTGGTCTTTCTGGCCCGGAAGCTGCAATATACGTATGGGCCGGCGGCAGAGCAGACCATGCCGTAGTCTTTGCCCAAGTAACCCAGCGGGACGGTTCCTTTCTTATAGCACGTGAGCCAATGCCAAACTTCACGTGGGAAGATATTATAGGAAGTCATGTTTTGCCCGGCCGTAGAGGCGGCATGCCGTTTATGGTACTGGAATATGTAGCACGTAGCCACGGTATTATTCCGGAAGTAGATGTGGACTTTGATACATCTATCCAATTTGCCGCAATGGTTGGGGCATTTCTTGGCGGCACGGCAGACTTTGTTACAGCATTTGAGCCAGTTGCATCTACCATTGCCCTTGAGGGTAGGGGATACGTAGTAGCCTCTGTAGGGGAAGCTTTTGGGGAAATACCATACACGGCATATTACGCATTGGGTAGTTTTATAGAAGAACACCCGGATGTAATTCAGGGCTTTACAAATGCCCTTCATCGTGGGCAAGTATGGGTACAAGAAAACACACCGGAAGATATTGCAGAAGTTATTGCTCCATTTTTCCCAGATGCAGATATGGCAATTTTAGCAAGTGCAATTGCAAGGTATAAGCAAATTGAAGCGTATGCTTCCACGCCACATATTACACGAACTGGTTTTGACAACTTACAACGTGTAATGGAAGCCGCCGGAGAGTTGCCTGCTTACGCACCGTTTGATGTATTGGTAGATAATACATTTGCAGATAGAACGATTGGCAGATAAACCTTTGGAAATAAAAGGCGTGTTGGATATTTAGAGATATAGTGAAAACACCCCCGACTAAGACAAAACAATGTCTGAAAAATCGGCGGGTGTTTTCATTACTATTTTTATGAAGCAGATAAATTACCATTCAAATTAACATACAAAAACGTTAACAAATCTGCCCTTTCATCTATTATCTTACTAATTGGCTTGCCAGCCCCATGCCCGGCAGACTTTTCAATGCGGATAAAAATAGGGTTAGAGCCACCGTCTGCAGCTTGTAATGTTGCTGCAAATTTTCTTGCCTGGCTTGGAACAACTCTATCATCGGTATCCGCAGTTAAAATTAGGGTAGGTGGGTAAACTGTATTCATTTTTACGTTATGAAGCGGAGAGTATGCATACATAAACGGGAATTGTTCCGGGTTATCCGCACTGCCATATTCACCAATCCAATAACGCCCTATTGTAAAACGGTGGTAATTAAGCATGTCTGCTACAGGTACGCTAACCGCCACAGCACCAAACAGCTCCGGCCTTTGTGTCATGCAAGCCCCTGTCAAAAGCCCCCCGTTAGAGCCGCCGTGTATTCCTATTTTATCCTTAGATGTATAGCCTTCGCTTATAAGATATTCTGCTGCAGCAATAAAATCGTCAAAAACGTTTTGCTTGCTTTCTAACATGCCTGCCCTGTGCCAGGCTTCGCCGTACTCATTGCCGCCTCTAAGGCACGCTTCTACATAAATTCCGCCACTGTCTAGCCATGCCAGCTTGGGCACGGAAAAGCTTGGGGTCATACTAATGTTAAAGCCGCCGTAGCCGTATAAATACGTAGGGTTGCTACCGTCTTTTACTGCATCTTTACGTTTTGTGATGAAAATAGGGAATTTTGTTCCGTCTTTTGATGTGCAAAATTCTTGAACTGTTTCATATTCATCAAAATTAAAATCTAGTTTGCATGCGAAAATAGTAGTCATTTTATCCGTTTCAAAATCGTATTTTAAAACAACATTCGGGTAAAGAACACTTCCGAATTGCAAATAAATTTCTGTATCGCATTGTTTTGCGTAATAGCCGCTTAATGTGCCGGAGGTAGGCATTTGTATTTCACGGTTGGCTACGCCGTCTAAGTTGTAAAGCATAACCCTATGCGTAGCGTGGTGCAGAGTAACGCACATGATTTGGTTATTTACCAGCGCAACATATTCCAGCATTTCACCGCCGTCTGGTATTATTGTCTTCCAGTCGCTAGCACCATTTTCAGATAGCTTTACACACATTACTTTACCAAACGGGGCGTCCTGTTGTGTTTCTATATATGCAATATCTCCGGCAACACCTACCACGTCCCAGCATTCATCAAAGTTGTCTGCCAATGTTAGCCATGGTGCGTCTATATTTTTCATAGGCTTGTAATAAAGTTGGTTCTTGCGTAAAGTCCCATACCATATGTTTAGGAAAATCCATTTTTTATTTTCATCAGAAGAAAGGCTAAAGTTCCATTCAGGCTGCGTATCGTCCTTATGAATTATTTTGTCTTCGCTTTGGTCTTGCCCTAAAATATGAAGTTTAACCATCATATTTTTAGCATCTGCCTCCAACACCTCGGAAGATTTTGGGGCATTAAAGCCAGAATAAAAGAACCCGCTGTCGTCTGGAAGCCAGCATGGTGTTGTGTATTTTATGTGGTGTAGAACATCCGGGAGTTTTTGCATTGTTTCAAGGTCTAATACATGTATTGTTTGCCAGTCAGACCCCTTGCTGGACAGGCCATACGCAAGATACTTACCACTTTCGCTATATGTGGTAGACTTTATGGCTACAGTGCCATCTTCGCTAAGAGTGTTGGGGTCTATTACAACCTCGCCCATATCGGTTGGGTTTAAAGCACGATATAGAACATTTTGGTTTTGCAGCCCATTATTGCGCCAGGTGTAATAATAATTACCTGCTTTACATGGTAAAGTTGAACGTTCATAGTTCCAAAGGTTTGTTAACCGTTCTTTAAACATGTTTCTTGCATCATAGCCATTAATGTATTGCTTAAAATCGCTATTTTGTTCATCCGTCCACTGTTTTACTTCTTCGCTGGTATCGTCGTTTAGCCAGTGGTACGGGTCTGCTACTATGGTGCCGTGGTAATCTTGTGTTACAAGCTCTCTGCGGGTTATGCGCCTTTGTGGTAGTGCTTTCATGTACATCCTCCTAGTATTTTTTTAAATGGAAATTTTATATGAATTGATATTATTATAATAGAAAATACAAATATATGTTGACATTTTCCAGGAAGTAATTCTATTCATGCTTTCTAAATATGCCGAATAATGAAAAGCGTATACATTGTTGATAAAAATATCATTATATGTATCATACAAATAAACCAGTGACGCAAATGGGAGCTGGCTTTTTATGCAGGAAAAATACGGATGTTGCCGAATTGTGTAGACAAGCACAGCTCGGCATGGTATTGTTCTATATACAGAACAAGATTTTTTACTGAAAAAAATACGGAAACATTTACATACAAATATCAAACGTATGGGGTGGAGCAAATTAACAAGATAGTTAAGCCGCACATAGGTAAAATAATTAAGAGTTTAAGAGAATACAGAGGTATGTCTCAGGAGGCACTTGCCCATGCCGGGCTATTTAATAGAACTACACTTAGCCAAATAGAGCTTGGAAAGCTGGATTGCCCCGACGATTTGTTAATGGCTATAAAAACTGCTTTAAACGTTGAGTTACTGCCGTTATTGGAAAGAGAGCGCCTTAGATATAAAGATATGCTGTATAGCTGGTATGATGTAATTAGCGAGTATGACACAGATACAGCAAAAGAAATGTACGAAAAACTATCTATTATTAAATTATTGCCACATGATGTAGAGCTAAATACTTTATTTGTTTTGTTTGAATGCAGGCTGATGTTATGGTTAAAGAGATATAAAGACGCAAAAGCAATTATAGATATGCTAGAATCCAGGTTAGATGAACTTAGTGACATACAGCGATATCACTACTTTTATGTAGCAGGAACTTTTCATATAAGAAATAGGCGCAATAAGGAAGCTTTAGTTTTTTATACAAAAGCATTAGAGTTAACAAAGTATGGGCTTGAAAAAAGCATACCCCTTTACTACAATATTGCCATTTGCTGTCAAAGACTTGGTTTTGTTGCACGTACAATAGCGCTTTTAGAAGAGGCATGTAACCTACATGCAATTGGTAGTAATACAACAATTGATTTTAGAATATACAATTTACTCGGGAAAAATTATATGAAAATGGGTAATTTTCAAAGAGCAAAAATATTTCTGGATAAAGCATATGAAATAGCTTTAAGCAATTGTAATGCAAATGAAAATAAAGACACAAAAGCATATGTAGGAATAGTTCTACTTAACTATGGCTTCATGTTTCGAATGTCTAAAGAATGGCACAGTGCATTCGAATATTTTGATAAAGCAATAACATACTTAGACAAAGACGATGCGAATTATTTGGAAACTATCTACCAAAAGACACGAAGTTTAATAGAAATGAAAAACCCTTTATCATGTATGACGCTATTAGTTGAAGGAGTGCATCTATCCAAAAATAGTGAAGTTTATACAGTTATGTTTGAAGCGTTAAAACTTATGATAAACATTAACAATAAGTCTGCCGAAGAGTTAGAAACAACGATACTACCATATTTGCTTAAAAATGAATATATTTATCCGGCTTTAGACTATGCAATATTTCTTAGAGATTATTATAAAACAAAGAGCAAAGGGTTTAAGATAAAGGCATTAGAAGTGTCCGATTTAATTTGTACAATATATAGTAAAATGCTTGATGGAGGTGAAATGTAATGAAGAAAAGACTTGCTTGTTTAGCTTTGGTACTAGCTATGGTATTTAGCCTTAGTGTGGTGGTATTTGCAGACCCGGGGGATGGTGGTGATCTACCAGAGAAGTTATCCATCAACTTGCCATGTGAGATTTACTGCCCAGAAGACTGCCAGTGCGAAGATGACGACCAAGACAAACCGTAAAACAATGGACTAACAACGATAAAAGCTACCTATTCGGCATAGGTAGCTTTTATATTTTACATATAAAACTTTGAAGTCTGCCAATCAAATCTTTGTTATTATTGTTTCCCATGCTTGTTATGTATGCAAATCCAAGGTTGCCTTTGGAGCTTCGCTACTCTCTCTTCATATTTTGCAATTGCTATGTTGTTATCGGTCATATTGTTAAATTCTTTGAGTGAAAAACTAATCAAGTAAAAATCTTCACCATTCTTTATCTCCGGCATAAGATACAGTATGTCCAAAAAATAGGACATACTACCGATAGGAGTTGCAAAATGACACACGAACCGAAGTGCGAAAAGCACAAAAAATTCATTTTTGAGGGTTGTCCCACAGACATTTTCGAGGATATTTCCGTAAAAGTACCAATTTCAGTATGCGCTCACTCCGAAGTTTGCGACCTAAACTGTAAGTGCATGGGGCATACAATTGAAAAAATCCATTGTCCGGAAAACCCACAATACAGCAAATTTAATGTCATTCAAAAGATAAGTCTCCGTATTCCGCTTAAATTCAAAGTAGAATGCGACGTTGCCGAGGGAGCTGTCTCTTTCGATCTGCACGATTGCAAACAAAATCAGACCCCGGAATAATCTGCTTTAAGTTATTTTCGATTAGAGCCCGCCTTGTTTGGTGTGGCTCTTTTTGGCGGCTGCCCTGTGAACGCCGTGGCGGTGTCCGTACGGCTTATGTGGAATGCATTCGGTTATGTGTAAGTGCGATATTTGCTCTTTGGTTCCATATACAAGGATTATTAATGTGTAAAACTATTAATTAGGAGAAGTTCGAGGGTCATGATACCGTGTCATTAATGGTGATAATCGGATAATCTCGTCAGCTAAGTCATAAGGCCTACTTTTTATATAGTCAATACTTGGCAAAGGAAATTGTGATGTTTTTTTGTATTTCGAAGTTGGTTTCCATAGAATTTTGACCGTTTGTGTGC
>Ga0131853_10026491_pt1 | contig 10428 bp, 12 predicted proteins | sample TergutLab28metaG_FD_92764 | JGI IMG/M metagenome (GOLD analysis project Ga0131853, IMG submission 92764) | Labiotermes labralis P1 segment gut microbial communities from Petit-Saut dam, French Guiana - Lab288 P1 (version 2) (version 2) | ecosystem: Host-associated > Arthropoda: Insects >... | reverse complement strand
TACACACTGGACGACAGCATATTCTCTGATGAGAAAGTTAATCCGCGTATCTTCGACGAACCAACATTGGAATGGTTAGACTTTGTGCGGGATAATAGGCGAAAAGGTATGCCTAACAATCAGTTGCGTCATACACACGGTATCGTGCGTGGCTGTATTGCAAACGATAAAGTTAATTTTGTTGTGGAGGATTACTTGAAGGGGAAAATTACTGCGGAAGTAGCCATCTCACGGGTAAAAACCCTGCCTAATGTTATACAAGTGAGTTTACACACAACGGCAGTACTTAAGTATTTGGATGGAATTGCACAATATCAAGAGTTGTTACCGGATGGCGAATGGTCACAGTTTCAAATGCTTGTTCCCCAAGCCCCTTAATATCATATCAAATGATATGATTCCAGTTATCTCATAATTTTTTAGGATGGTCGATTATGTTGTATAGCAATGCGCCAGAAGACTATATTTGCCCATTTTGTTTAGTGGTAAAAGGAATTGAAAATGAGCATGTATTAACAAAGCAATCTGATGTTATATATCGTGATGATTATATTACGGCTTTTATTTCTGCGGGCTGGTGGGAAAACAATAAAGGGCATGTTTTGATTGTCCCCAATAAACATTTTGAGAATTTGTATGAGTTGCCATCGGATTACTCGGCAAAAATACATGATTTTGAAAAAAGGGTTGCGATTGCATTTAAAGAAGTTTATAAATGTGCCGGAGTATCCTCCAGACAACATAATGAACCTGCGGGGAATCAAGACGTGTGGCATTATCATTTGCACGTTTTTCCAAGATATAAGGATGACAATTTATACGCTATGGAGAGAACGGCAACAACGATTAACGAACGTGCAGTTTATGCAAAACAGTTGAAAAAATATTTTTCGTAGTTTGAAAATGATGGTGGAAATCAGACAGATTAAAAGTTGAGTATAATCACAGTCCGTAGTATACTTGTGGCAAGGGTGTGATATGTTTGGAAGAAAATAGTAAAATATACTGGCATGAGGCTTTTTACGAAGCATTAAAATTAGAATTGCACCAATACAAAGATTTTCTGGAATTTCAAAACGAGCACCATTTAAGCAAAGAGGCTCTACGAGTAGATGTTTTAGTCATTAAAATGAATAAAGCCGTCAAAATCGAAAAAAATATAGGCAAAATATTTAGAGGACACAACCTTTTTGAATATAAGTCTGAACACGATTCCTTCTCGCTTTGGGATTACAACAAAGTTATGGGTTACGCGTTTTTGTATTCATCTTTTGAACGAATTCCTTTGTCTGATATTACTATATCTATTGCACTTACAATGTTTCCGCGAGAACTCGTTAAATCTTTGGAAAATGATAGCGGATTTACTGTTCAGGATTTGGGCGATGGCATTTACAATATTGAAGGAGGTTTACTTCCTATCCAAATACTAGAGAGTAAGAAATTATCCAAAACCAACAACTTGTTCCTTCGTAATCTTCGTAGTAATTTAAGTGCGGATGATATGTTAGACACATTGCAATCATATCAAGTGTATAAACCTTTGAATGACAGAAATGTATTTTTAGATAGGTTAATCAGAGCTAATTTATCAGCGTTTAAGGAGGTAACAAAAATGACAGAAACCTTAAAAGAAATTTTTCTGGATACCGCAGAAGAGAATGGCTGGTTAGATGACATATTAGAATCGAATAAAAAGACTATAGCCAAAGACATGCTTTTAGACGGCGAACCTGTTGAGAAAGTAGCTAAATGGATGAGACTACCAATTGCTACAGTTGAAACCTTATTGCAAGAGTAATTCAGTATGGGCTATTACTTTTATTATAGTAACAGCCCGTTTTTTCTATAGCAACAATAAAAGAAGGAGGAAATGATGGCGACTGGCAGCAAAAAGGTTACAATAGAAGCATTAGACGTAAACAACTGGCTTAAAGTTTGCAAACTATCCGTCAGCGAAGAACAAAAAGCATATTTTCCATCCCAAATGTATACTGGATTGGTATCAGCCGATACGAAGAAGGAACCGAGCTTTTTGCAATAAAGGCGGATGATGAATATGTCGGCTTAATCGGTGGGGGATACGATGAAGACGGCGTTACCGGATATATTAACCCGTTTATGATTGACCAGCGTTATCAAAAAAACGGATACGCAAAATCTGCATTAAGATTGATGATTGAATACCTTCGCAATAACTTGCATGTGGATAAAATTAACATAAACCATAGCAAAGCAAATACTTCTGTAAGCAATCTTTACGAATCGCTTGGATTTTTTGTTTATAATGAAACTGATGACGAGTATCAGCGAAAAATGGATTTGGCTAATAAATAAGTTCAGGAGGTATGTATGAATAATATTCATCACCCTACAATCCGCTTAGCACAGGTATCTGACGCTAGCAAGTTAAAAGATCTTAACGATGTATTTAACGACGACGACGATACAACACTAACCGAGCTTGAAGCATCACTTCGAGAAAATAATCAAGAGATTGTTGTTTGCGCCGAAATCGGAACAATGATTGTTGGAGTTTGCTGCGTTCAAATAGTAAGAACAATGTGTTTTAATTGGCAGTATGCCAATATCACAGAAGTTTTTGTGCGAGAAGAATATAGAAACCAGGGTATCGGTACATCATTAATGAATTTTGCAGAACAAGAGCTGTCAAAAATGGGAATCAAGAAAACCTTTTTGCTAGTAGGTGAGCAAAATACAAAGGCTCAAAAGCTATATTTATCTCTTGGCTTTGATGATGTGAAAGGCAAAACCTATATGAAGGAAAAATAGTTTTTACATGGAGGTACTACATGAACATCACAATAAAACATTACCCATCAAAAAGGATATGCAATGAATTTTATTCCGTAATAGAGTTTCTAAAAAATCACGCTGCAAAAGGATACAATAGAAAGCGAATATGTTTTGGAATTGGATTGTACAAAAAAGTTTTCGTACAACTTAGACAGCAAATTCTCTTTTACAGACTATCATACAGACCAAAATATCGACAAATATGCTGCAGTAATCCATAAGGGGTTTGAAGACGAAGGCGAACCTTCTACAGGATTAACGGAAGATGATTTTCTAGAAAAACCGCACGAAAACACCAAACTGGCAGTATTTATTGTTGCTCCAAATGGGGAGTACGCTGCTCATTGCCAAACCTGGTATTGCCCCGATACAGAGGTGTGCTATGTTGAGCCAGTAGTTACAATACCCGAATTTAGGGGATGTGGCCTTGGGAAAGCAGTGGTGTATGAATCCATCAATCGTTGTATTGATTTAGGGGCAAAAAAGGCCACTGTTATTTCAGATCAACAATTCTATTATAATATTGGTTTTAAGAAATATTCAGTAAGTCATCTGTGGGAAAAGAAAATCGCCTAAAAAATATGCCCTTATCTCCAACACCACTCAAAATAAGACAAGTTTCTTGATTTACTTACACACATGTGTTACATTAAATTATCTTTGATGGTTATGAAGGCGGGGGCATTATGAAAAAGTTTGTTATTTTTATAGTCTTTTGTACAGTTCTACTTTCTGCTTGCGATACAAACGCATTGGCGGATCTTGTTACAGAATATCCAACTGATGCAAACGAAACTGTTCCAACATTTCAAACAATTACTGATTATGAAGTTACTGAAACTACCTCCCTTACCTCTGCACAGATTTTTGAGTATAACGCCGATGCAGTTTTTACAATATACACATCCTCTGACGACAGGCACTTTAATTCTATAGGCAGCGGCTTTTTTGTTTGCTCAACGGGGATTGCTGTTACTAATCATCATGTTATTGCCAGCTGGCCCTATGCACGTATTTTAACCCATAGCGGGCAAGAGTTTGATATCCTCGGCTACCTTTCTTACGATATAAATAACGATTTGGCTATCATTCAAGTAGATGGCAGCAACTTCCCGTACCTAGTTATGGGGGATTCAGATTCCTTAAGGATAGGCGACAACATATACGCCATAGGAAGCCCTCTTGGGTATCACAATACATTCTCTACCGGAATAATTTCTAGATTTGATTATGCTGCAGAGTTTGGGATGTACAGGGTATACGGCATGATTCAAATTACTGCGCCTATATCTGGCGGCAGCAGTGGAGGCGCACTTTTAAATACCGATGGGCATGTTATTGGGATAACTACAGCCGCATATAGCGGCTACGCTGCCCAGGCTCTTAATTTTGCTGTACCAATATCTAGGGTATATTGGGAAGCCGCCGGAAGTGTTCAACCGCTCCCTATAGGGGAAGAGCATTACATTACATATAACGATTTAGTTGGAACCTGGGCTTGGAGTAGAGGCAGCTATGTTTTTAACGCCGACGGAAGCGGCGATAGGGTTTGGGACGGTGTCGCGGCAGATTTTGAGTGGCATATATTCGGCATGATGTTGGTTCTCAACTTTCCTGACGGATATGAGGAGGAAAGATGGCTGGTTCAAATTACGAACGAGGATGAAATTACAATTGGCGGCGCACATTTTACAAGAGGAGAAGTATTTGCAGGCTCATATGAAGATGCCACATATACTATCATTGGCACATGGGATTGGAGCGGCGGCTGGTACACATTTAATGCCGACGGTACAGGAAGCAGAGAGTGGGATGGCGTAGCAAATACCTTTGTATGGGGTATCAGTAACGGTACGCTAAACCTTAGGTTTATCGGTGCCGCTGACGAGCAATGGTCTGTTTATGTTATTAATGATAATGAAATTTCTATAGGTGGGGCAGCGTTCAGCCGCGCGCAATAAAACGGAAAACTTCACTGATTGTGATAAATACGGGAAGTAAACGCCTTTGTCGGAATCACCGCTCATATACTGCTTTCGATACTATCCAAAATTAGCAAGAGATGTAAAGAAAAATAACTCTCGTTCACCTAAAATGGTATCTGAGAGGAGGGAGTTGCATGGATTGGCTTAGAGAGATGAACACCGTTATTGCATACATCGATGAAAACCTAACACGACCAATACAGTACGAATCTCTATCACGTATTGTTGGCTGTTCCGCCTATGAATTCTCGAGGATATTTTCGTTCATGGCAGGAATGTCTATTTCAGAGTACATTCGCCGCAGAAGACTATCACAAGCCGTTTTTGACATTCAAAACGGCAAAGATAAAATTATCGACATTGCTTTGAAATACTGCTACGAATCACCAACCACCTTTACACGGGCATTCAAAGAATTACACGGAACAACACCGCTATCTGCCCGTCAAACAAGCGTATCTCTTAAAACCTATCCTCCAATCTCCTTCATACTTACTATAAAAGGAGTGAACGAAATGGATTTTAGAATTGAAAAAATGGGTAGTTTCCAAATCATGGGGCTTGCAGGCTATCATAGCTTTGATGAAAACTGCCACGAGGAACAATGGAAAGATTCGCTGTGGGGGCAATTTTTAGATGGAACTTTTAATCAAGCCTTATGGAACAAAGGTAATCCAAGTTACTATACAGCACCGTTTTGGCAAGTCGGTGCATATGATTTTCAGTCAGTAAACGGCAGAACACCGCTAATTATCGGAGCAGAATACAAAGGCACAAAACCCGCTATTGAAGGTATGACAATGAAAACCGTACCCGAAGCCACATGGGCTGTTTTCACCTTTAAAGGCAAAACGGGAGAAAAAGTTGCAGAGGCGATTACTCGCATAGTTACAGAGTGGTTTCCACAAAGCCAATATGTACGTAATGAAAATGTCCCAATGCTTGACGTTTACCCAGATGGGGAAATTGATGAGAATTATACCTGGGAGATTTGGATGCCTGTATTGAATAAATAAAAAAAATCGGGAACACGCAAACTTCGCATGTTCCCGATTTTTTTCAAACTTTTTCTACCGCTGTAGACGGCCTAATAGAAACCTCATCAATCTGGAATCTCAAAATTTCTTTAAACACATCCGCAACTACACCATTAAAGTTTTGATACAAATCTGCTAAGTTATCATTGAAAAATTGAATAACTTCTTTTTTAAATACCGGGAACAACATCATATTGCCAAAAAAGTCTTTAAATTCAACATGCACAAAATAATCATTTGCTCCAAAAGCCTTTTCATAAAAATTCATTAGAGTACATACATTTTGCTTTTTTTCGCTTGGCATAACAACTTTTCCAAAACACAAAACTTCTACATAAACTTTTATATTTCCAAATTCTTTATAGGGTTCAAGTATAGTTGCCAAGGCAAGTGCCTTGTCTTTGTCCTTTGTTTCAATTTGGATTAGGAAGTCAACTTCTGATACTTCTTTCATTTCCAAAACTTTAACCTGCCTATCCTTTCCAATGGCATGTTTTACAAAATTGAAAAATGTATGCCATGGTGGGCTTAGCCTCAAGGTACGTGCTTCACTCATTTATATTCCTCCTTGTTAATATAGGGTGTTACACTATAATTATATGTACAAGCAGGCTATCAGGTGATTGAAAAAGTTTCTTTTTTATATACTTAGCAAAACAATGGCGATTAACCCTATGGCTATCGCTAACAGGTGGTTTTTTGTCACTTGTTCCTTAAACACAATACGAGAAGCCAATATTGATGTTATTACCAATGCCCCATTAATAACCGGAAATTGCACTAATGCAGAAACCTGTAGGCTTAGCAAAATCATTATATAATTGCCAAAAGCTGTGCTTGCCCCTGCGCCTAGGGCAACCCACACAAAAGCCCCAGTATAGAAGTGAGAAATATTTCTCTTGTTTTTAAATAGTAATATAGTGCCAATAACCAAGGCAATTATTCCTGCTTGCCCAAAAGATAAAAAAAGGAATTCCACCACAGCCTCCGGTGGAGAAACCGTACGGAATAACAGCATCGCTATACCAATAACACCGTTACAAAACGAAGCAATTAAAATGTATTTAACCCACCTACGGCTTAGTTTGCTGTTTGTTTCAGATCCAGAAGAACGCGTAGAAATAAAAAATGCCACAAACAATAATACCAAACCAATCGCTTTATTTAAGGGGGCTGGTTGACTAAATACAACAATGCCAAAAAGGATTGGAAGCAGCATACCTGCGCTAAAAAATAAAAATGATAAACCTAATGGACCATGCTCCATTGCTTTCATATAAAAGAACATCGCACAAACAAATGATGCGGCAAACATCAAAGCCAAGGCAATTGTCAGCAATGTAAAATGCGCTGTATCAACACCCATTGCCATGTATATAAGGCATATCAGGGTAAAATATATGGCACTAAACAAAAAATAACTATCGGCACTATGCATAAACAAACGATTAAACTGCTTAAAGCTTATGTTTTGTACTGTAAACAATGTAATTGCTGCAGTAAAAAGAAAAATAATCCACATTTTTAACAATGTCTCCTTAATATTTTTTTGACATTATACTACCTTTGAGTAGTGTTTGCCAAATTTTAATATAACAATTGAACCTTCTTAACCTATTATCAGACTTATATAACGAGACCGGTTTCACTAATAAAAATTAACAAAGTTAAGGGGTGGATGTGTGAATAACAAAACTGAATACGAACAACTATGCCAAACCCATATAAACATGCTAAAAAGATATCTATTTCACAAGATATCAAACCCTTTTGATGCAGAAGATGTTTTGCAAGACGTTTTGCTATCTGCCTACAATGGCTTCGGCAAACTTAAAGACAAAGATATGTTCAAAAGTTGGATTATTGGCATAGCCTCTAATAAGTGCGTGGACTATTACAAGGCAAAAGCAAAAAGGCTGGAAATTCCTCTTGATGAGATAAGTACTTACGCAATCGACAGCCATGGCCTAGAAACATCCCTTCTTGTAAATGACACCCTTGCTATGCTGCGCGATAAAGATAAACAAATACTGTACCTGTTCTACATCCTGGGCTACAACCAAAAGGATATAGCATTAAAACTAAACATACCACTAGGCACCGTCAAAAGCCGTTTAAGTACGGCAAAAGAAAAGTTTAAATCAGCATATAAAAAAGGAGAAATTACAATGAAAAAATTCCCTAAAACTATGCCAGAGCTTACAATTAATAAAAGCTCCCAAAAACCTTTCAGCATAAAATGTGAAGAAATACCCGGATGGCTAGTAATCCCAAGAGTTGGCGAAAAAACAAGCTTTGCATTTTACGATGACCCAGATAAGAGGCTGACAGGGGTTAATACAATGGACTGCGTAAATGAGGCTGTGATACATGGCATACCGTGCGTTCAGGTAGATGTTACAGAAGACGAGGACGGCAAAATATCCAAGCACACAAAATTTATGCGCCTTACAGAAACCCATGCCGCATATGTTGCAGAAATGAGAGTAAGTAACGGTTCGTTCTACTTTGGCTCCTTTTACGATGATGAATGGCTGGATCGTTACGAGGTAGGCGAAAATAATATTGGCAGAGAGATACACCAAGAGGCCAAGGGCGTAGCAGTACTAAATAAAGATGACACCATCACAATAGCTAAAGAAGAATGCGCCGATATTATCGGCAGGTATGATGTAAAAATCGGCAGCCGCTCCTTCGATACTGTGGCACTTGTAGAAATTTGCGAAGGTATAATGACAATTTTATATGTTGATGAAAACGGCCGTACGGTTGTCTTTAGAAGGTATAATCGCTTCAATTGGAAAGCAGACCGCTATAAAGCTTTGTGGACTGAAAAGCTACCCAACAGCGAGATTATAGTCGTAAACAACGAAAAATATGTGCATTGGTACGATTGTATTAGCGACTATGTGCTGTAAAACCGCCTTTGTCGGAATCACCGCTGGCAAAAGCACAAGTTTCTGTAAGTGGACAATCATCACATAGCGGCTTACTTTTACGACAGTGATCTTTACCATTAATTACAATTAAAGCGTGATAATTATTATAAACCTCTACACTGCGGGGAATCTTTTCTTCAAAATGTGCTTTTACTTTATCGTAGCCTTTTCCGACTTCAATCCCGTAGCGCTCGCAAAGGCGAACGGTATACGCATCTACAACAAAGGTTGGAAAGCCTAAAGCGTAAAGTAATATGCTATCAGCGGTTTCTTTCCCTATACCTTTTACTGACAACAGTTCTGGGCGCAGTTTTTCAAGGGACTCGCGCTGAACTGTAGAAACATCAAAGTTATATCCCGCAAACCACTCTGTTACAGTTTTTAAGTACACAGACTTTTGATTGAAAAACCCAGCAGGGCGTATTATATCCTTAAGTTCTTCTATATCTACATCCTGCACAAACTGTGGCGAAAGGCAATCTCCAAAATTGGCGATTGCCTTTTCTACGTTACCCCAGGCAGTGTTTTGGGTTAGCACCGCGCCAACAATAACTTCGTATGGTGTTTTCGCAGGCCACCATTCCAAATTGCCGTAATGGGCGTTTAGGGTTTCATATATATTAGATACACTCATAATTCACCTACCAGACTAATAGTAAAACCATCATACCCTTTTATACCAACAGTTTGCAAGGCTGTGGACTCAACATTCTCCAGCATACCTAGGCCTTCAATAAAGCCACGTACACCGGCCGCTTTTGGGTTGGCGTTACTTTCATTTGCAAGCTCTCCATCTAAAATAATATTATCCCCGCAAATAAGCGTACCAGGTTTTGATAGTTTCATGCAAAGCTTTAAATACTCTGGATAGCTGGGTTTATGGGCATCTATAAAAATCATATCGAATGGCTCTGTTTTGTCTGCAACTAGTTTATTTAGTAAGTCCATTGCGTCACCTTGCAGTAGTTTTACTCTGCTGCCTAAGCCTGCATCGTTAATATTTTCTTGCGCTTTTGCGACAAATCTCTCCGTAAGTTCTAGGCTTACAACAAGGCCCCCTTCTGGTACTGCCTTTGCCAGCCACATTGTGCTATAGCCGTAGAATGTTCCAATCTCTAGTATGCGTTTGGCATTTTTCATTTTCGCTAACAGATATAAAAACTTGCCCTGTGAGGGGGATACCTCCATTTGCGGCAGGTTGGTGGTTCTTATAAATTCTGTGGCGGCTTTTAATGCTGCGGGCTCTTTTATCAGGTGCTTTTCTATGTATGTTTCATTGCTTGTCCAGTTGTTCATTTGTCACGCTTCTTTCAAATTTATTGAATCATAGCAATCCAGGATAAGAACCTCGCCGCCGCTATGCTATACTTAAACCACCGTACGGGAAAAGAGGCGATTAAGTGAATCATACCCAAACTCTGCAATCCACACTAAACTACATCGAAGATAACATCAAAAACGAGATAAGTGCTGCCATGCTGGCAGAAAAATCCGGATACTCTGCATATCATTTTAGCAGAATTTTTACTAAAACCATAGGAATCTCTGTAATGTCTTACGTAACATGGCGCAGGTTACAGTATGCTTTATACGATTTATCTAAGGGCAAAAAAGTGATAGATGCAGCTATGGAGTATGGCTTTGAAACAC
>Ga0131853_10026489_pt1 | contig 10428 bp, 9 predicted proteins | sample TergutLab28metaG_FD_92764 | JGI IMG/M metagenome (GOLD analysis project Ga0131853, IMG submission 92764) | Labiotermes labralis P1 segment gut microbial communities from Petit-Saut dam, French Guiana - Lab288 P1 (version 2) (version 2) | ecosystem: Host-associated > Arthropoda: Insects >... | reverse complement strand
TCCCTCCGGTTTCCCCACCAAGACCCTATACACCCCCCTCTCCTCACCCATACGCGCCACATGCCCAGCCCATCTCATTCTTCTTGATTTTATCACCCGCACAATATTGGGTGAGGAGTACAATTCATTTAGCTCCTCGTTATGCAATCTCCTCCATTCCTCCGTTACCTCGTCCCTCCTAGGTCCAAATATTTCAATACAAATAATAACATTACGTATTGCAAACTCCTAAAAATGTGATGGTCAGTCGAAAGGTTCATCAAATTTTTCAGAAGTGCAAACAGATTGCGTTCATGCACTTCTCTTTATATTTTACTACAGGGCGTCTGATTGAACAAAAGATTGTACAATCAATTTGGAGGCTGCAAGTTCATCCGACACGTCGGTACTTATCTGTCGAACTACGTGGAATCAAGGAAATACAGATTGAGTCAAAGTAAGGGAAAATCAGTGTGCTATACTGTTATCAGCGTGAACAGACCTACCAACAGTAAAAGAATTATAAATTTTAAGACAACGAAATAACGACCATAGTTAGAATTCAACAAATCTCAAGTTATATATAGCCTACCTCACTAGTGTGGGCCCGGTAGCTCAGTCGGTATAGTGACTGACTAGGGGCTGGACGATCCGGGATCGAATCCCGGTGGGGATGAGATTTTCCGCCCGTCCAGACCGGCCCTGGGGCTCACCCAGCCTCCTGTACAATGGGTACCGGGTCTTTCCCGGAGGTAAATTGCGTCCAGGGCGTGACGCTCACCCCTCACCCCCTTCTAATGCCGTGGTCAAGAAAGAGTAGAGCTATACCTCTACTTCCCCTGTGGGGCGTACGGCCTGTACAGAGCCTCAGTGTCTGTACAATTGTGCACTTTTATTTACCTCACTTAATTACTCACTTACTCACTGTATGGTGCAGAATCCTTCTTGAGCAGCAAACCGGTTTGCAGCTAGTCAAGAAATTCCCCGCATTTCACGGAACCCCAAGGTTCATTACCGCACTCACAAGCGTCCGCCAGCTTTCTCTATCCTGCTCCAGCCCAATCCAGTCCATATAACCACATCCCACCTCCTGGAGATCCGTCATAATATTATCCACCCATCTACGCCTAGGCCTCCCCAGTGGTCTCTTTCCCTCCGGTTTCCCCACCAAGACGCTATACACCCCCCTCTCCTCATCCATACGCGCCACATGCCCAGCCCATCTCTTACTTACCTCACTAGGCCTACTAAATGTCGCGATTATGTTTCTTAATTCGGATATTCGGGGTTAAAATCTACACACAAAAACTGACCAAAAACTCTTTGTTTTCAGACTTATTGCAATTCAATTTCTTACTAATTTGTTCCTTAGTTTCCCATTTTTGCGAATCTGTCTTTTAAACCACTACTACCTGTTTTCCTTCAGTCTCCTTCACACTCTTCTTCCTTCCTTCCTTCAACTCCGGGCAAAAACATGGGGTGAATGACGAATGGCGACAGGTGTAGTGGCGGAGTGTGAAAGTTGGAGAACATGCTGTGCCGGAAGTCACTGGCCTGCAGCCTGTGTAAATCTAAACAGGTTCCGGACGTTTGAGTTACAAAGAAAGTCCTCAATTGTTCTGTACTGATGGGAAGTGAGGAAAGTTCAGATGAGACCAGTTCGTAAGATCCATTAATAAGTCATTTGAGAAGAATCGTATGAATATGCTTCTCGACTACTCTCCAACATTCAAAAGCACTGTGGTTGCAGAAACAACAATTGATTTAGCTTTAAAAAAATATATATATGTATATTCCTGTGTCGCTGCGGCCCAACGCGGGCCATGGCCTCCTCATTCTTGAGGTTTTTGATCACACACAACGACGCATCACAGTCGGTAGGACTCCTCTGGACGTGTGATCGGCCTGTCGCAGAGACCTCTACCTGACAAAACACAACACTCACAACATACAGACATCCATGCCTCCGGTGGGATTCGAACCCACAATCTCAGCAGGCGAGCGGCCGCAGACCTACACCTTAGATCGCACGGCCACTTGGACCAACATATATATATCAAATTTCAGACGTAAAATATTTATTCTATTTAATACGTACCCATATGGGAATAAGAGAAGTAAAATCAGTGTGTTTCCCGAGTGTCTTGACATTTTACAAAAAAGTTTTACGACATGGGTCACTGGATTTTTACATCAGAAGTCTCTGCAATTTTCCCTTACGATTCTCCAAGTTAACAAACAGCGATTTATTTCTCTACGCGCATGAAACATGACGTTAAAGGAAAGATAGAAAGAATGATAGAAGAGACAGGGAGACGGGGAAGAAGAAGACTTAAGCAGTTAATGGAAGAACTTACGAAAAAAAGAGGGTGCTGTATATTGAAACCCGAAGCACTAGATCGCAGTGTGTTGAGAACTCGATTAGGAAGTGGCAATAGACCTGTCGTAAGACATAAACATGCTGGCAGCACTGAAAGACTTATCTCTGTAACGGACATTGTGGTCGTTCACTGTGGATTTAAAGCTGAATTGTTAATATCTGATTAAAAAGTCACGTACTTAACAAGGCCAAATGTTGACAGTACTCTAGTCTTCTCATGTAGTCCTAACAATATTAGTGTAGCACTTTCGCCCTAACTCAAAATGCCTGTCCCTTGCTTGCGGGACCTACAAGATAAAAATCCCACACAGAATAGCCACGACAGGTCGCCCGTAAAATGGCAGTTTGTCGTAATCCACACACTACGTGAAAATGAGATTCCCGCATTGCAAGACGTTGGGGTCAAAAAACAAACCTTCTGTCATAATTTTGTGTCCACAACCAATTTGCTTGTCCTAATGTTTGCGTAAAAACATAAAATGTTTAACTGATGATCTGTTATGTGTCCGTCGTTCTTTTTCTGTTGTAGAATTGTGTATCGGTGGTTTACGGCAAATTACTCTTTCATTAGCGATGTTTTTGTAACTGAATAATTCGTCTCCTCTGTTGCTTACCAAACAAATCAGCAGCTACTTGTCACCACTGCCCACAGTTTGCCTTCCTGGAACCTACTATTACTAAAGGACAAACGGGTACCCCCTGGGAACCTTCAGATCCCTAACAGTTTTTATCAATCTTCCTGTATTAAGTACAAGGCATGTACAAAAAAAGACCGAACATTTGCTACAAAGACTTTATTGCTCATTTTACGCATTTTAAGCACTGTTCCCTTCAACGTAATCCCCTCTACAGGCGATACACCGTTCCCAACGTTTCTTCCATTGTTGGGATGCTTCCCGGAACGCACATGCTTTATGGCGCGCAGTTCTCTTATCGCATTTTCCTGAATCTCCTCTATGGTTTGGAAACGACGTCCTTTCATTGTGGTTTTAAGTTTGGGAAACAGGAAAAAGTGTGCTGGGGCTAAGTCCGGAGAATAGCGTGGATGGGGCACAACGGATGTCTCATATTTTGCCAGGTAACTGCGGATGAGGAGCGACGCGTGAGACGGCGCATTGTCGTGGTGCAACATCCAAGTCTGGTTTTCCCACAATTCAGGCCTCTTCCTGCGCACAGCATCCATCAAACACGCTAAAACTTCCTGGTACAATTGTTTGTTTACCATCTGACCACGTGGTACAAATTCATTGTGGACAATGCCTTTCCAATCAAAAAACACAACCAACATCACCTTGATCTTTGAACGACTCATCCGTGCTTTTATTGGCCGAGGAGACCCTTTCCCCATCCACTGCGACGATTGCATCTTGGTTTCAACATCATATCCACAAACCCACGTATCATCTCCTGTTATGATGTTCTTCAGAAAGTTTACATTACCATTTGCACTGGCAAGCAGTTCCTGACTGATTTCAACACGGTTCTCCTTCTGATCGTCAGTCAAAAAACACGGCACGAATTTTGCACTGACGCGAGGCATCTGAAGTTTTTCAGTAAAAATTTGATGGCTAGATCCTATGCTGATGCCCACCTCGTCAGCAACTTCTTGGACAGTTAAAGGACGATTTCCACGAATCACGGCACGAAATCTCTCGACATGGTCGTCGTTTGTTGACGTCGAAGGTCGTCCTGGCCTGGGACCTTCACCGACCCAAATTCTTCCCTCTTGAAAATGCTTAAACCACCCACATCACTGCGTTTGGCTCATACATTCCTCCCCGTATGCTTCGTTAAGCAACTGAAATGTCTCTGCACAATTTTTACCAAGTTTCTAGCAAAATTTCACACACACACACACACGCACGCACACACACGTTGCTTTTTAAAGCTCTTTCTTTGTCACTTTGTCACTAATCGGACGAACAGCTTGTGCACGTGCTCAGTTCAGCGGATGTAGGTCGACGATTAACACTCATAGCGAAACGGGACAAATGGCACTTTGTTGTCAAAACCTGACGCTAGGTGCGCTCAGTAGCCGCAGCGCGCTCTCTATGCTAGTTGGCGCGCTATTTAAAAAGTTCGGTCTCTTTTTGAACATGCCTCATATAATGTCTCGATACTCATTACACTTTCTTCTCCTCTTCCTTCTTCTTCTTGTTATGTCTGTTCTTCTCGCTGTCCTTTCCCCTCCCCTTCTATTTATTTTCGTGCTTCGAAGGGGTAAAGCGTTGAAGAAATTTCGAGTCTTCCGAGATGTTACACCTTGGTGGCTTGTAAATATTGACTGACGTTGCAGAGTAGGGTAGTGCCTTAATTTTAAGAATCAGGCAGCCCAAGGGAGGAACCTCCCGTACCCAGAGCCCTTATGGACTGCGTGGAAAAGAAAACCTCTTAGGCCCTGACGAGATTGGAACCGTTGGTAGTACAGTCAAGGCCTTCTACAGATTTTACATTTCTAAATCATGCCCAGAACCAGCATGCAGGACAAAATCACAACGTACAGGGAGGTAATAAATCCTCTGAAAGGGTGGAACAGTTCGAATTTTTTTTTTTTACTTTAGATGCCGGACTGCTGGCTAGAAGTCAGTATTCGGAAGGTCCTGCGACCGGCCACCTAGACACAGGTTTTTCTTCGTTTCCCTGTGTCTATAAGCAAATGCTGAGGCGGTTCCCAACATTCCAAGTTGCCACTACATGCTTCTCATGTAGCCCTCCAGACTTAAATCTAGTTGTAAACAATTTCATGTTTTGTATACATGTAAAATAACCACTGCCACCCAACTATAAATATTATTATTATTATCATCACCATTATCATCATCATTATCCCAAAAAGTGGTTTCTGCGACTTAAATTTATATTAGACTATTATTTGACAAATGTTTGTGTTGGCGGATAGCATAATAAATTTTTTTTTATTTGGAAACTAAACTAACAAATTAAAACATCATTCATGGATTAATTAAGTGCAGATTGAAGTCAGGGAATGCTTGCTATCATTCGGTAATGAGTCTTTTGTCTTTCGGTTTGATATCCAAAAATATGAAGATCAAGATATGCAGAATAATAACTTTGTCTGTTGTTTTACGTGGGTGTGAAACTTGGTCATTGACAATGAGGGAGGAACATAGGCTGAGGGTGTTTGAGAATAGGGTTCTGAGAACGATAGTTCGGCCTAAGAGGGGCGTGGTAACAGGGGAGCGTAGAAAACTGCGTAATGATGTGCTCTGTACTCTGCATCACATAGCATTCGGATGATCATATCGAGAAGAATGAGATTGGCGGGGAATTTGGCTCGTATGGAAGACAGGAGAGGTGCATACATGGTATTGGTGGGCAGACCTAAGAGAAGGAGATCACTTGGAAGATCTAAGCGTAGATGGGAGGATAATATTAAAACGGATATTAAAGAAGTAGACTGGAAGTCATGGCCTGGATTGAGCTGGCTCAGGATAATGACAGGTTACCGGAACTTGTGAATGCGATAATGATCCTCCGGGTTCCAAAAAATGTGGGGAATTTCTTGACTAGTTGAGGAACTGTTGGCTTCTCAGGAAGGACCCTGCTCTTTGGGGTTAGTTAGTTAGTTGGTTAGTTAGTCCAGACCCATCATCGACACCAGAAGAAAGCATCAAGTAACTTCAGCAGGGGAAATGAGAAATGGTCAACTTCAGGTGTGAAATCTTAGTAAATAACCGACTTAATGCACAAATTCTTGTTTTATAATAAGTTTATGATATGCCTGTACATGTTTCGAGCACTATGTGCTCATCATCAGGAAATCAAAATTGTATTATACAGCATCTGGTATCATCACAGCTGTAGGTGGCCGTCCGGTGCACAGGTTGAGAGAGGACTGTGCACCGGAAGGCCACCTACAGGTGTGATGATACCAGATGATGTACAATACAATTTTGACCTCCTGATGATGAACACATAGTGCTCGAAACATGTAGAAGCATACAATAAACTTATTATAAAATAAGAATTCGTGCATTAAGTTGGTTAATTACTAAGATTATACTGAGATGCACGGTCAGCAAAACACCAAAATCGGGTGTGAAATTCTTACAACGGTGTCATAGAGTACGTGAACTCTCAGGAACCGAATCCCGAGAGACTGTACTTGTGACTTCCCAAATTCAACAGAGACGCTGATGGTGAACTGCAGCTGAACATGTGTTTAGTCGTGCTGTGATATCACGATAGCACACTAGATAAGGATTTGTAAGTCCCAGTCATCGTGTGAAGCCATGGGCGTGGTTCAGCACAAAGGGGCACCTGTAATAAGCTTACAAATAAATAAATATGGATCCATTGATGAGACCAACAAAAAAGGATAAGGTAAGTTATAAATGATAATGAGGTTTGATGATGTGATAATCGCGTAATCAGGTTCACAGTAGGAGGTCCTTGAGCGTAGGCCACTGAGTGTTCGGTAGATCACTGTGTATAGTAGCTGGACACCAATCATGAGCCAAAAGTTATGGGACATCACTGTGTATAGTAGCTGGACACTAATCATGAGCCATAAGTTTTCGGTAGATCACTGTGTATAGTACCTGAACACCAAATATGAGCTATAAGTGTTTGGTAGATCACTGTGTATAGTACAAGGACACTAAACATGAGCCATGCGTTTTCGGTATATCACTGTGTATAGTAGCTTGACACCAAACATGGGCCAGAAGTGTTCGATAGATCACTGTATATAGTAGCTGGACACCAAACATGAGCCATAAGTTTTCGGTATATCACTGTGTATAGTAGCTTGACACGAAACATGGACCAGAAGTCATGGGTACAACACTGTGTATAGTACCTGGACACCAAACATGAGCCATAAGTGTGCGGATCGCTGGGTATAGTAGCTGGACACCAAACATGAGCCATAAGTGTGCAGTAGATCACTGTGTAAAGTAGCTGGACATCAAATATCAGCCATACGTGTTCGGTAGATCACTGTGTGTAGTAGCTGGACACCAAACATGAGCCACACCGATAACTAGTGAGGGTCCAGATTGTGGCTTCGGTGCATCCAAGAACTGCTGTCTTCTGGAATACGTGACGCCGTGGAGTCTGGCAGCAGTGCTGGGATGTTTCAGACAGTACTGCTGCATTTACAACCAACAGCAATTTTTGTGTCCAATATTGAAAACAGAGCAGTTTCAAGCTCGGCTGCCGATAGCGGGTTCGGGTACTCCAAAGGGCGGTCCAGCTTACAGTCTAAATATGAAAGACTGACTGTCAGTTGCAGAGTGGCTGGGACTGGAAAGGTTAATTTGTTCCATCGACAAAAAGTGATACTTCCGAGAAATACACAAACATACGCTACGGTCTGGTTTGGAGGGCCGTTGAGTTGAGACGCTACATATACGAGTCCCGGACCCCGGACACCGGACCTCAGACCCCGGACCCCGGACCCCGGACCCCGGACCCCGGACCCCGGACCCCGGACCCCGGACCCCGGATATCGGACCTCAACCCCAGACACCGTACCCCGGATCCCAGAACCCTTCCGGACTGCCTGGCACAAGTAATTTTTATCTGCTTCACCCTCGTCTTTCGCCGTCACTCGTATGAAGTGACTATTTTACATTCACGCATTCTCTAAACATATCACGGTGGTTCGGTCGTTACTACTGTGTACTGCTGTACCTCGTGTTCAGGTGGAACGAAACAGCTTATCGATAAATATGGCCACGATACGGGCTACTCACAGGCTTGTTATCATGAAGGCTTGGATTTAATTTCGAAATAATCCACGTGGGGGGTTTTGTCGGACATAGTGTTGAGAGGATAGGGTGTTCTCGTAAGTCATTTCTTACTTGTTAATTATCTTGTAACCGGAGATCGAGAATCATTAGTTTGTCACCTAGGAGTTGGACAGTGTCCAGTTAACAGTAAGCTTTTAGGGAAACAACACTGGAATTAGGAAAAAAAACTAATGAAGGCTATTATCTTCCAACGATCCCTACAGAGTAGGCTTCAATTGTTCTTTTTTGCCCGAAGATTGAGGGAGGGTTAGTCAGCTTAGTTAACAGATTAACTTACGGACAAAGGCTAAAGTCAGAAACTAAATTCAATATAATAGTAATAATATAATATAATAGTAATAATACAATACAATACAATACAACACGATGCAACACGATACAACACAATACAACACAACACAATACAGTCAAAACACAATCAAAACACAACACAACATAACATAACATAACATAACATAGCATAGCATAGCATAGCATAGCATAACATAACGCGACGCGACGCTACACGATACGATATGATAGGATATAATATAATATAATATAATATAATACAATATAATGCAATGCAATACAGTGCAATGCAATACAATACAATACAATACAATACAATATAATGCAATGCAATGCAACACAATGCAATGCAATGCAAGGCAAGGCACTGCGATGCAATGCGATGCAACGCGATGCAATTCGATGCAATGCAATGTAATGCAATAAAATACAATACAATATAATATAATATAAAGATATCCCAACAGAAATACAGTACATGTGGAATGTAAAAACAAAAGTGATACCAGTAATAACAGGGGCAAATAGAATCCTCTGAAAATCACTCAGAAAGTACCCGAGCAACACACCGGGAAAACGCGATATGAAGGAACTAAACAAAACAGCCACACTGGGCACTGCACATACTGCGGGAGGCGTTGGTCTTAAAGTTTAACATCAATAGATGGTACGTTGCATGTACCGCACAGAGCAGGAGAATGTGCTTTGGCTCAGGTATAAATCTATAAATGTTCTATACACGACAAAGATGATGATGATAATAATAATAATAATTAGTACTATTGTCGTCCCACAATAAGTAGACACGAGTGTTTTTCTTTATTACTTCTTATTCGAAATCATATCATCATATCATATCATATCATATATCATAGAGTTCCAACTTAACAACGAAAGCGGATGGTAGTAGATCCGGTTAATCAAAACCAGAAGCTGTATTTACAGTTGTACGAGCTCCTGATGATGGGTGTCAACACCCGAAACATGTAGAGCTGCCTACAGAAATGTAATAAACTGAATAAGTCACATCTAGTTGGAAAACTGTTAAATTCGATTCACGATGCACGGATCCATGTATATAAAAAACATGTTCCCTTATTGCCCTGCTCACAACTGTTCAGTGTCCAACCCTCGAATTATATTATAACCGTACAATACTAATAGTTAAACTGCAAGGTGGACTAATTTCGTATTACTGCTATAAGTCCAAAGCTGAGCTATTCTGTCACAGTTGCGCCAACATAGCAGATTGTGCGGCCAAACTACTGAAAAAAAATTGGACGCCCCTGGCTTGGTGGGCACTATAATACAAATTAAAGCACTCTATCCACTGCCGACACATTCGGCTCCTGTTCGTAACTACCTCCTAAAACACACACACACACACATAAAACGTCAGTAGAGCAGCAAGGATTACATGGCTCGAAGTTTCAGACTCTTGTAAGACGGTCACCTGCAACACAAATGTACTTTAAGCTTCACCTGTCTGGGTCGGGACTTCATAAGACTGACACGTAAGAAGCCTTCCTCTTGCTACTGCTAATTTCAACAAGGATATAACCGACGGTGCTATGCAGACGCCAACTCGCCACACTCCACATGAGCTGGACATTGTACCGTCTTCAAAAATGTTAAGCGCTTTAACTATCAAATTTCGTAACAACATCGCCACAGCTGAAGTGTTCTGATAATGGCCAAGTTTTGATATACAGGGTTATTCGAAATGATTGTCGGGGTTTTAACAACTTGTTATACACAATACACTTGAGATAGGAGCATATGTACTATTTTTATTTAATAGAACAACATTCCAAAGTCTTTGTTACATTCCTTACAGGTGCTCTATATGTGCACCCTTTGTAATTCTACAAACATCAACACGATAATCGAGTTCGTTCCAAACTGTCTGTAGCATGTCAGCGGTGATGGTTTCAATGGCGGTTCTGATTCGTACCTTCAGTTCCGGGATACTTGCGGGAAGAGCAGGAACATAAACCTGAT
>Ga0131853_10026488_pt1 | contig 10428 bp, 9 predicted proteins | sample TergutLab28metaG_FD_92764 | JGI IMG/M metagenome (GOLD analysis project Ga0131853, IMG submission 92764) | Labiotermes labralis P1 segment gut microbial communities from Petit-Saut dam, French Guiana - Lab288 P1 (version 2) (version 2) | ecosystem: Host-associated > Arthropoda: Insects >... | reverse complement strand
CAGCAGTGAAGAATATCGATGCACACATGTTGACGCATGTGTGGCAAGAACTTGAATATCGCATCGATGTGTGCTGTGTCACCCATGGTGCACACATCGAACATCTCCAGTTGTCTCCCCCCCCCCCCCAAAAAAAAAAATCCGTTTTCCTGTGGCTGTGAACAATTCCATTAAGGTACGTCCTTTGGTTTTCTTGTTATAAATGTTTGCTATCATGGAGAACATTATGAAACACCCTGTATAATAAAACTACATTTATTGTAGAATGCTGCAATCTTCCACCCAATATGATGGTGCCAGGTTTATTAATGAATGGATGCAATGGCAACAGTTTGCTTTTTGCAAGCAATGGATTGTTTTCTTGCAGACAAGTGACTTTGACCTTGAACTCTTCACTCTAGACTTTTCACAATCCATATATTCATACTTACAGTTAAATTGCTAGGTGACAGAGATCCTGTTCTGTGATTCCCCTTTTGTTCCCTGCCAGTGCACATTAATCATGAACACCAAGCTGTTCATTTCAGTCAGTCTACTACAAGTACTTGTCCACTAACCAACTAGACGCTATGGCACTGTGCAGAATGACTAGAGTTCTTTCCTCTTCCCTTGCTGCTCTCCGCTCTTCTTTGCCCAGCGGTTCTTATGAAAACTCTATCCTGTATCTGTTGAGCCATTCTTGTCTCACCCACCCTAGGGAATGATGATACAACCCTGAAGGCTGTGTGCTTTGTGATGCATAACCTGCAGGGTTGCCTGTACTTTTAACATGCAATCACCTGTTTTCTGGGCTTTTTTTCCTTCAATTTTGAACACTCTGTTTCCAACAAACATTGTCCACCAACATGGTGGCAAATGTCTCCATGCTAGATCTACTGTGCAGCCAGTCCATGCACTGATGACACTGATTTCAATTAAAATGGCATTGCATATGACACTCATGAGCATCGACAGCAACAATGCCGCACATAATTCTATCTTGGAAGAGAGTTTACTTTATAGGAGTCACTTTAGTCTTGCTGGTGACAAGCTTGACTTCAAAATGTTCATCTTCATATGAAGATAAACTATGAAGGTAAGTCATTAAATAACAGGAATTTTATAATAACTTTTTTACAAGAGTACTTACAGAAATTGTTTGTGTCTTATTTTTCGACATAGTCCCCCTGCTTCGCAACACACTTGGCCCACCTGTCCACAAGCTTGCGGATGCCCCCTAGAAAAAAGCTTTTTGGCGTGGCCTTTAACCAACTTTGCACCGCCTCCATTACCTCGTCGTAATCTGCAAACTTGTGGCCCCACTAACGTTCTTTCATAGGTCCAAACAAGTGAAAGTCTGATGGCGCCAAGTCCGGACTGTATAGTGGATGTTTCAACACCTCAAATTTCGAATCACATAACGTATCCACTGTATGCGCAGCTGTATGGGGGTGGGTGTTGTCATGAAGCAACAGTACTCTTTTTGAGAGAAGTCCCCGGCATTTTGATCGTATTGCGGGCTTCAACTCACTCACTAGCATGTCGCTGTATCGAGCACTAATCACAGTTTGACCCTTTTCCTGAAAATGCACCAATATAGGGCCACTGACATCCCAAAAGATGGTCAGCATGACTTTCCCAGCAGAAGCCTGTGTCTTGAATTTTTTGTTCCACTGCATCGATTGTCTCTTACTCTCTGGTTCATAATGGTACACCCAGGACTCGTCTTCTGTCACAACTCGATGGAGAAAAGCATCTCCTTCACGTGCATGACGGTCCAAATGCTCCTGACAAATTGTCTGCCGTGCACGCTTGTGATCATCAGACAACTGCCTTGGGACCCATCTGCTACACACTTTCCTGTACCAGAGGTCATTATGGACAATACTGTATGTAGAGCCATGACTCATATTGAATGCTGCGGCAATTTCATCAACAGTGACTCGCCTGTAGTCACGGATTCGCTGCTCGACCTGCTGTTTCACTGTCTCACTTGCCACATTAACTGGTCTCCCACACCGGTGTTCATCACTGACATTTTGTCGTCTGTTTCGAAATCTTTCCACCCAACATACACTCTCCCCTCACTCAAACAACTGTCTCCATACTGAACCTTCATTCTTCTGTAGATTTCACAAGGTTTCACACCCTCTGACCACAAAAAACGAATAACACTTCGTTGCTCTTCCATGGTGCAAGTTGACAGTGGAGCGACCATGTTGTACGGCCTACTGCGCAGGCTCAAACTGCTTGATTGTCACGACCCCTATATGACATATTGCTAAGGAGCCATTTTGTGTCCCGAAATAAGATTTTTCCTTGTGCATAATTTTTCATGCAATTTAGAATAGCATTCCTGTTATTTAATGACTTTCCCTCGTACAATATATAAGCTCTTTCTGGGGCACCTGAAACCTCATTAATTCACACTTAACTTCATGCTCTGAAATTAGGAATCAATCTATTTGAATATCACTCAATTAAGGCTTTTTTTAAATGAAAAATGGGGTCCACTGTCCACAAATTCTGCGTGGCAATCGTTCATCCCAATCTAGCAACAATTTCCCAACTGCTTGTAGCATCAGCTTAGCAGTAATGATGACTGGGCAGAGTACACCCAGAATGTCAGAGATCTTGATAATATATGCTGGTAACACTTGTTTTGTTAATGACTTGGGTACATTCGGTTTGTTCACTTGGCATGTAAACTGTTCACCTGGTATCCACCATATACCCAAAGTTTTCACACGACCCTCCTCTGACCATTAAGAGGTCCTGGTGTTTCCCTAAAAGTGCTCTGGAACATTTCCCAATATTGTAGCTTCATTCATAGCCCATTTTCTTAGTACAAACCCTCTTGGTACAGTAATCTACACAGTTGCTGTTACAGTACAATGGATTCATTTGTTTAATTGACACCTTATAGTAAGTTACTAACAAAGAAATCCCTGAGGACGACTGCTGTGGCTGGTCCTCATCATGGGCTAACTGCTGTAGGCACTTAGTAGCTAAATATGGAGCATTTCCTGTTCCATAAGTAATCATGAGTAGCCTATACTCACTGACCGATTTGGTTGTTTCCTCCAAACCACCTGTTGTAGGTTTGCATCTGGTAGAGAAACTTGAACATATGTACACCTGAGCAATGCCTGCTTTCACAGGCATGACAGATTCCTGAACTGAAAGGGTGGGCTATAGGAAAAATATCATTCTGTAGTTTAGGTCCAACCATTAGACTGTCAATTTAATGCTATGCCATTACTGGATTTACTGCTGGCATCAAAGAATACAAGCAGCTGTGATGTGGTGCATCTCCCTTCATGAATGCATCACATGGCAAATAGATAAGTGTGTCATTTGGTTCTTTTTCTTCTTCTTCTTCAGAAATCCTAGTTGTTCATAATCACGCATGAAACTGACATACTATTCGTGGAGGTGATGATCTCAATCTCCTTTTGGCCTGTAAGATCTGATTAACTGCCTTTTCCTTATGGCTGCATAGTTTTTGAGCTCTTTCCTTGATTGGTAGTTGTAATGCCCTAATTTATCCCACTGATTGGGTAATGTGAAAATGCTGTTCACAAGCTTCTTCTTCCTTTATGAAGAGTGATCTGGCAGGTGTGACCTTTTCTCTTTTCAAGAACTTGTGCATCCTGACATCTTGATAGGGTCATGTGAAAGAAATGGCACTATGAGTGTGCTTGGTTTGCTGTTTCAATTTATCACTGAGTACCCACCAATAGCCGAGTATGGATAGCTATGGGAACAAATGATCAGCCCCTTCAAATTTCATCCAATACCATGCTCAATAGACATCTCCTCCTGGCAGGATATCCACCTTGTTAAGTACAGCAAAAGTTGGATCTGCGCTGTACACTGATTGATACCAGCTACATACGTTCTCAGTTATTCATTCAAAACCTTTGGTAGTACTAATGCTGTGCTAGAAAATTGACACTTTCCATTTCTGCTGGAGAACCTTATGTTCACTGTTGCTGAAGAGTCAACCACTTCTCTGGATGACTTCCTACAACATTCACCACTGTCTTGGACAAACCTAGCCTGCGCACACATTCTTCTGTTATGAAACTGGTTTCACAATGCACAACAACTGACTATATATAAACATTCCCGTTACACATTTGAATGGTTGCTATTAATAACAGAGCCCGATGTGTGCCTTCTTTAGTTGAATGGGTGACACAAGATTGTTGAGGTTGACTGCTGATGTCCTGATGGCTGCTGTCAGTGCTGCAGTGTTCAGCTGGCTCACTGATTGTCTTCTTGTGTTGAGCTGATTATCATCACCAGCTGTTTCCACATGTCAATTATGCTCTTTGTTATTCATTCAGTCAGATTATAATAGTGTACGATGTGTTTTCTAATAGAAGTAACATGTGTTGCAGGAAATGCAACTAACCTTCAGATACAAATGTAAAAAATGCCGTATCTTTCAATATGTCTTGCTGTCCTTGAAGAAAGCCGCCGGCAAATACCCAACAGTGTAAACCTGTGGTTCTATTTACACACACTACATTCCAATGTATTGCAGTGAAATACTTGTTTTGACTTCTTCAGTGTTTACGCACTAACTGAATTAGTTACAGTCTCTTTTTTATCTCTAGGTGACACTTCTGACAACAGCACTTCAGCATGACAGTCTGCAAACTGGCCTAGTTGTCTGTACACTTTTGAGTCCTACATGTTTCTGCATTATACTTTTTTCAATGCTTAACAGACCCAGAATCTATCCTAAAATTTTTGACTGTTGGTTAGTACATCTTAACGTTTTCACACAATGATTTGTAACATCTACTAGTTTTCAAAGCCCTGTAGCTGATTCTTGTCACATCACCCTTGTTCAATTAACGATGACATGGTACTGAACACCAGCTGTTGAATATCACATTTGTATTTAAACTGCTCCACATCTATTCACAATTCTAGCCTGCAACTGTAATGGGTTGAAACAGTTGTTATGTTTCCGCCTGAAGCAGTGACTTCAAGTAGCTTACGTTATGGGCACCTTATAAATTACACTTGAAATGACCTGCCATAACGCACAAATCTCAGAAAGTGAGACATCTTCTACATTACCTGAGAAACACTAATCTGCAGCTTGTGAAGACGTGTGTCACTGGCAGACACTGTCTGTGTCGCACTTTGTAGTTCTTTGACCTGCAGCTGAAGTTGAAGATATTCCAAATGGCCTAGTATATTATCCAACCAGTACTGAATCTGTGCAAATTGCGCTGCATAGCTTTCTTAATACTTTCCTCACCACATTCATCTACAACCTATTCGGCCAATAAATCACAACCGTCTTGCAATTCATTGTGCTCTGTGATGCATCCACATCCACTTGACTTGCTACACTCTGAACTTCCCCTTCTAGCCTGGTTACCTTATCTTTCAATGCAAATTGCTGAGGTGATACACTTGCCATTGTAAGCTTAGTAAGCAATGCATTATTCTCACAATTCTGAAATGTTACCACTGTTAAAAGCTATGAAACCACACTTGAAAATGCTGACCAATCCAGGTCACTGAGGACCATAATGTTTGCACCGGTAATTAGTGGGCTGTCTAGTAAAGGTTAAATTCCAAAGCTTTACTTGGTAACACAAATTAAGTAATTGTAATGAACAATACATTCATACAAAGAAACATAACTGAAGTTGTACAGAAAACACCAGTCATGACATATTCAATCCCATCACCACTCTAGTAATTTTTGCAATAAGAATCACAAACATAATGCAGAATACAAAATGGCTACTTGAAGAAAGAGCAAAGAAACACAGACTGATGCTCTCTAGGTCAATTAAATCAATCAGCCTGCCAGATGTGATATGCCCTACACACACGGTCCATGAATTATGCAGTTACAAAGTCAGTTCCTTAACTTTCACCGTCCAACATGACCATATGCTGGTCTCTGAAATGTACTTGTGACTAGCCTAAGTGACCATATACTGGTCCCCATGCATTTAACTGGTAGCGCAGTGCAAGATCTTTTTTGTTACATACCTGTTTATTGAGGTGTTTTGTGGTTCTGAAAACCTGCCACCACTAGCTGACATACCACAATCTCAAATGAAATCAAGTTCTGCAAGAGGAAATGTCAGAAGTCGAAAGTTGGTGTGTCAGTTTGGTCCCACAAGCAGTCCAGAAGAGAATGCTGTTCAGAAATGTCATGTCTAAGAAGTGAAGACATTTTGTCTATCATGAGTTCTTTCACCAGTGAACTGATGAGTCTTGATGTTTGCCACATTCGTTTGTTACTTCCACACCAAACTGCCTGCAGATATATGTGGAAGTAGTGTCACAACTCTCAGGACATTCACCCTTATTGTAGTCTTGGATACCCCCCTCCATCTGCTTCGTCTTTGGATCTAGCTCGTAAACCCTGGGGTGTAAATGGCTGTTCTGTCTCATTATATGTCAGTTACCATACATCCCACTGTCAGGTTGTTCAGTTAGAAATATCACCATCAGAATATGGGTCTAACATCAATTCAATAATACTGTCTCCATTTACTGTGTTCTGAATTCCACACATATTTTCTGAAGTGTGTATGTGAACCCTTGTAACATTTACAAGACAAACTGACAGCTGCTAAATGACAGCAAACAGAAAAATGGCTTTCTTTTCACTAAGAAACTAGTCTTCAAAAGAATTTGTGACAGAATAAACTGTTCTCTAGATGCACCAGGCAACTGGAAGGTCATAAAATCTGACCCACACCCCTAAAATTGTATGACATTTTTGTCAAAATTCTCTGGCACATTTCAAAGAAACAAAGTACATGCATATACAGACTGAAGGTATGAAAGAAGAATAAATGTGAAGATTGATAAAAACTGAAAATCAAAAATTCCTATGCACGTAAACAGATTAAATCTTTAAAAATTAGCTTTTGTTCAGACCTTCTAATGGTAGAACTCAGGATTTATTTCTAAATCAGTGCATTTTGGAAATTTACATGTCCATACTATGAGAAACTCCAGCTAGCACAAGATACACTTGGCACACAAACCAGTCCAACAAAGGTTACCAGAGAGAAATAAATTAAAAGAGAAGCAAGAAAATGTAACAACTAAAAATAAATGTTGGTGTTCTGTCACTGGGCATGGGTACTTACAGCATTGTCTGGATGGAAGTTATAGGAAGCAGGTGAGTTGTCCACAATGATAACTTTCTGTAGATCTCGACCCAGTTTGTTAAGATCCTTCACATAATTTCCTCTGTGGAACACACACGATTCTCGAAATAAACGAGACCGGAAAACGCCCCATCTATCTAACAAATCTGCTACTGGATCAGCATACTGTAATGTACACAATAAGTAAACTGCAGTGAAATACACATTTGAGCCATTACTGCCTCAGCCTACTACTTCACAGTCTGAGATTATTAGTCTACTGAGAAGCTATAAAGATACACACTTCTGAGTACTGATCAAATTCCAGCAGAATTGATCCAAGCAGGCAGTAAAATTGCACCTTCTACAATTCACAACTACTTAATTCTATCTGAAATAAGAAGGCATACAAACGTAGAAACTGGCTGTAATAATTACCAAGGCATATCAGTTATCAACTACACACACACACATTTATCCAATATTCTTTTCTCACTGGAGCAATCATCACAAATACACAGGAGTAAAAGCAAGAACACCATGGATGGTACATCAATAAGTAATGATTCCTAGGAATAAGGAAATGATCATTATTCTCACCAAATTCAATGTACCCAAGAAACCTTGCATCACAAAATCTGTTAAATGAAACCTAAACCATCTAGTGCTGAGGTTGAAAAGAGTGGAGCTGTACCTTCACTCCCCCACATGCCTTCACAGTGTGCAAAGGGACAGCTTTACCACTTACCTTTGCAAATAAAATCTAGAGCAAAGTCTGCAGTGGTAGACATTTATCTGACGAATTTTATACTCAAAATCATCTTAAACAAGCTTGCCTTGCCCTGCTTAATTAAATTATTTATTTAGATGCTGTTTTATGATTCCGTAAGTTGCTCAGAACATAAAGCAATAAAACAAATGAAGGGAAGGATGTGGAAACATCCACTGCCTGACAATTCAAGTCAGCTGGGAGGTTACAATAACAGGTAAATAGATAACAGTATTCTGGAGCAGCATAATACCCAAATATTGAGGAATACATACTTTCTTGGACTGCTTGAGGCAGTATGCTCCTGTTAAGTCCTTCTGCATTGTCCACTAGTAACTGAACAAAAATGCTGTTCTTCACAGAATACTTGCCCTATATTATGGCACAGTTTTGTAGGGGTGTGCACAATTCAGTCCTCACTGATATTTCTGAACTCTCCAAGCATAAAGAACTCCTGATATAAGGTGAAATGACCAAGCAGTATGATCTCATTTACAGAATTTCCACCTACCTTGCCAGTCACACTAACACCCCCAGTATGCTAGAGATAAGGCACATGACTTCCAGTCTGAAGGTTACTGGTTTGTACCTCATCAGTTATTTTTTGTCTTACTTTTTTAACATTGTTTTTTATTATTTAGTTATTATTATCTTATTTTCCTTTACTTTATTTCACTGCTAATTTGCCATGAACTGATACTCTTTGAAGAAAATTAACTGTAAGAACACTTTTTTTACATAGAGGACATCCCATTGTGTTGAAGGAGTTATACGATAAACAAACTAGTTATCAGGTGCCATCAAACACAACAAATATTTGGTTATTCTCATTTTAATGGCTTTTTTGACGTGTTTCAGCCATTCCGACCATCATCTGGCCATCCTACTGACACTTAACTCAAGTACATGCAGTGCAATCATGTGGTATGTTATCCCATAATGCTTACAGTTGTATAAAATATCTTCTGTACAGTTTTTTACATACAAACTTATTTTTAAGAGTTAATTAGTGTAACAAAATGCAGAAGTCAGTAAACTCGTATTTAATTTTGTAAAAGACAAATGTTTCACAACTTGTTATCGTAAATCATCGCTGTCAATTTTGCAATTTTCTAAATTAAATGGCTAGAAACGAAGCTCATACCAAACCCTGCCCACACTTTCAGTAATAAAGATGGACAACACATCCCACCAAAGTGTCGGAATGATAGGCCATCTATTTGTAACAGCAGGAAGGCATGAAGGAATGGTTAGATTCCCACAGCATATTTTACCCAGACGATGCAATGAAAACTGAACTGTATGAAATAATTAAATTGAACCCCAAATTAATTGCCTCTGTACCATCTGCAACTTAAGCCCCCCAAAATTTATGCCTATGGAAAAAAACCAGGTGGCTATAAAATGTAAATGCAAAATTCCAGGACATGTAATACTAGCTGAGACAAATTTTCATTAATGACAACAGAACAACAGATGTTAATGTGCAAACATATAAAAGAAATCAAGAAGAATTATGTAAAAGACCAAGCACGTGACAGACAATATTCTCGACAATTTACCATGAATATCAGGCTATCTGATTGTGACACAAATTGGGCAGATGCAGATAAATATGGAATATCTCCGTTATCTGACTCCAACTTAAAAAAATTATGTAAACAGGTAAGCACACAGACCAATATATAATAAAAGAACATTAACCACCAATGCGCAATTTTAATGTTGCAACTCCTGACTGCAGAGACTTTTCCAGTGTTTTCCACTAACTACATGTAAAATAATACCCTTTTTATACTTGTGGTATACAGCCTGATGATGTTTACTTTGGAGTAACCAAAATATGCAGCTGCAATCTGCAAGTGCGACATACAATTTGTGCATTGACGGTTTATATTATCTAATTATGTGCTTCAGAAAAGAAACGGTGATGCCACACCTTCAAACACAGACCAATGTTCTTAGAATGAGAGATGACATACTGCACTTACTACTGGCTGCCCCTCAACTGCTCACCCTACAACCCCCACTTGTCTCTCACACAAAGATGCAAACCAGCAGCCAGTGCAAGGTAATGCCACCATATCAACAGGCCACACCCAGAGCCTTTCAAGAAGATAAACTGAGAAATACTACCTATGACAGGAAGTCTTTAAACTTGAAAAGGCAATTCTGATATTTGGGCATGAGAAGGACGCAGTCATTGCACCATTCAAGGAGGTATAGAAGGACATGCAGAAGGTAGCCTAATATAAGATAACCTCCTTCTTCATGATGCCTTCAGTCCCGCCCTTCATACAGGCATTCTACATTGTTTGATCACCAAGACAACCTTTGGCCAAGAACACTAGCATATTGATAAACAGCACATAAACATATTTTTACCTTTTGTACAATGAAACCTATCTTAACCTTTACGCAACGGGATTTAAATGGCTACAGTCAACCTTCGCGTACGACATTATTTTCGCTAGGCATTTAAATTTTAGTACATGGTTTACAAAAAACTTTATTATTCCAGGAACCAAAAAAGAT
>Ga0131853_10026483_pt1 | contig 10429 bp, 6 predicted proteins | sample TergutLab28metaG_FD_92764 | JGI IMG/M metagenome (GOLD analysis project Ga0131853, IMG submission 92764) | Labiotermes labralis P1 segment gut microbial communities from Petit-Saut dam, French Guiana - Lab288 P1 (version 2) (version 2) | ecosystem: Host-associated > Arthropoda: Insects >... | reverse complement strand
CATGACAACGCCCCGTCTCACACTTCCGTCTTCACCCACCAGTTTCTGGCGAAAAACAAAATGGCTGTCATCCCCCACCCACCATACTCCCCTGATTTGGCACCCTGTGACTTCTTCCTATTTTCAAAAATGAAATTGAAGCTGAAATGACGCCGGTTTGATACCATTGAGGAGATACAGACCGAATCGCAGAGTGCTTGACACTCTGATAGAAAAGGACTTACAGGAAGCGTTCCAAACATGGAGGAGACGGTGGGACCGGTGTCTACATGCGGGAGGGAACTACTTCGAGGGTGACGGCGGCCGATAGGCCTTATTGTTAGTTTTACGATTTTTACAGCGTCAGTCCGGAAAATTTTGGTTACCACCTCGTATACCTCGTGATGATGGGCTACAAATATACCCGAAACATGTAGAGGTTGATTGACGAAATAAACCGAGGATAAATAGTGCATCAAGTTGGTTTTCATTACACGGATGTACTTGGATGTTCGAAACATGTCGAAGACAATATAATTAAATTAAAACATTAATGTAAAAAGTGTGCATTTTGTTGGTTCTTATTACATGCATACATAAAAACTTGTTATTCGCCTAAGTAAGCGCGACCGCGAATAAGCAAGGAACCTACACTGCGTAGCATGAAGGCTGCCGCACTGATTCCTCCGCGAATAAGAAAAACTGTGATGCGTGAACCCGCGAACGCGGAGGGCCTACTGCATCAACACTTCAACGAATGCATAACATGGAGCGGTTAATGTTTATTATAGCTGAGGCAGGACGGTTCGCGTTACCGGAGAGAACGGCGGCTACAGTAAAGGGGCAGAAATGATTATACAGAATTGGAGCCAACAAATCGCACATTAAAAAGTAAATTGCCATTTGTCACTTATGTGCCTCCAACGTATTTCGACTTCTACGCGATCATCATCAGGGAAGTACATAAATTTGACTTTCAGGTGACTGTGCATCGTGATAAATTCTTATAATAAAACCAACTAGATGCACTAATTTCTCAAATTTATTTTGGAATAAAACTCCACATGTTTCGGACAGTTCCTCTGTCCATCACCAGGAGTTTTTCACTGTACGCACAGCAATGGTATACGTCAGCAAACTTGTATGACATATGCCATTGCTGTGTGTACAGTGAAAAACTCCTGATGATGGGCTGAGAAACTGTCCGAAACATATAGAGTTTTATTCCAAAATAAATTTGAGAAATTAGTGCATCTAGTTGTTATTATTATAAGAAAATACACAAATGCCATAAAAGTATAGCTATTTGTGTCAAAGTTGTGTGTGTGTGTGTGTGTGTAGAGTTAAAACACAATATTGTCAATTAAAATCACTACCAATGCTTAAAATATATACAAATAAACAAATATTTTATGGTGCCTTCCCAATAGCGTATCGTCCATTGCCGACAAATTTTTGTCATCTGTAATACAAATGGAATATCCCTGTGTTGTCAGGTTTGTGTTTATGCCATGGTGGGTCACTCAGTACATCACTCAGTACTCAGGTACCCATTGCTGATTACTGAGTGACCTACGATCTTAACCCGCTCGGGTGATGTGGGCTGCAATACCTGTCACCACCTATCACGTCTCCTACCTTTGTGCCCCTTGTTCTACCAGCCCCGATTAGACCCCGCAAGTTTTCCAATTAACCAGCAAGTCACGTGTTTCACCGTCCCAACGTACTAATACCCTTTCAGACGATACCACTAAGCTGTCGCAAAACATCGAAAGTCAAACATCATGTGACGTTGCGTCACATCACAGAAGAACGGATACCTTAAGCGACATTCGAGATTTCAGGCTTCCGCTGCCAAGTAGATGAGAACTGTTTTCTTCTGAACTATTACGCGGCGTGTAGTGGTAATTCCTTACCGACGTTTCGGGACAACCTATCGGTCTCATCATCAAGGGTCAAGAATCCAAGAAGGATGGACCGATAGGTTGTACCGAAACTGCGGCAATGATTTACCACTACACGCTGCGTAATAGCTCAGAAGAGAACAGTGTTCAAGTGACATAATGTTCGCAATTCTTACTTACGTCATATGTCTATCACTGTTCATCTCTTTACTGCTGCTTTAATAGTCTCAACAATGTTACGTCAGCAGCACGTGCTGCCCTCCAGCTGTCACACGTCCAAGTATTGGCCATGTCTAGTGTAGCTGTTTTTTTTTCGGGACTGGACAAGAACCGGCGTTTCTGCGTTGTGGGTCAGGCCGACTTGACAGGAGCAAGTTCCGGCTCTTCCACCGGAATGCGCGTGTGCAAATAACCCGTTGGTTTATAATACATCTTCTAAGGTTCATACGGTAAAGGTAAAGGTAAAGTTCACCCTATAACAGACCACGAAAGCCCAGAGGTGGAGTAGAGGTATAGCTCTACTCTGTCTTTAACCTCGGCGATAGATTGGGTGAGTGACAACGCCATTCCCCGGCCGTTTTAGCCCCGGAAAAGACCCGAAACCCATTGTATAGAAGGCTGGGTGAGCCCCAGAGCCTGTCTGGACAGGTGCGGAAAATCTCCCTTCATCGACATTCGTACCCGAACCGTCCAGCCCGTAGCGAGTTACTACGCCGACTGAGCTATCCCGACCCCTCTTTTAAGGTTAATATCTCTCGCAAAGCTGTATCACGGGATTATTTGTACAACCCTAGAGTAAATTAGAACACAGAACTGTCACTGATCTGGTTTTGAGGAAAACAAATGATGTACAGTTACATTATACGGCCATTAACCTTCGACCATCACTCTGAAGGAACAGGGCGTTAAGTAGCGGGACAGATGCAAGATCATAAGGCACATGACAACAGTACAAAACAGTGCTCACTGCACGTCAGCGCCTCCATCTTGCGCTTCATCTGAAAGGGTAATAAGAAATGTCCGAACGCTTACATAACAAGAAAGATTTAAGGGACAAATTCCCCATGCAATACTGAAAGACGAAGCTCGTACATTGCCATCTGCAGGCTCATTAACATAAGCATATAATATCTTTAAATGCGTTATGGAATATAAGCAGACTCTTTCTAGACTAGTGTGGATTTTGCTCACTAGACCAAGCGTCTGAAGTACTTGGTTCGGGTATTTAACACAGCATATTTCTTAGGATTTATCTTCGTCTTCCCGAGTTTTCTGTTGCTCCACATCGTGCCGACCGACTCTAGACCACATTCAGCTTCCCATCAATGCGCACTGAGTGTAATGCGACCGGAGGGCGAGGGTGGCCATTCACCTAAATCTACATCCGACCTGCATTCATGCCTCCACTCCCATATATGCCCACATGGAGTGTTCAGGGACAACTTTGCCTTATACCTAACGTGAAAGCCAACTTACAGACATTTGCTTCAGAATGTACAATCGCAGTTACTGCTAGAATTCCCCACTACACGGTCCTTCATTTTATTGGGCGTTAAATACTCCTGCAGCCATACAGTGTCGTTAAGCAAAGTGCGGGATAACTGCAATGACGCAAAATTAACACTCTACAGCTTCTGTGCTACTATATATATATATATATATATATATAATTTGCACGGAAGTTGTTTCAGGCACTCAAATATGTATTAAGAGACAATTATAAATGGCAAAATAATCAACGCCCGGTGTATTTTACTATTTAAAATTAAGAATTTTAAAACACACAATGCATTGTTGATTTACCATTTATAACGCTGGACAACAAATTTTTACTGACGTTATGCTTCTGAGGTAATAGTAGCCATTTCTTATTAATTTCGAGGCACTGGGCATGAATATGACATTGAAAACTCAAAATTGACTACGGTTTCTAAGAAATCCGCAAACGTTTATTATATATTTAAGAAATATATCCATCAGACTTTTAACGATAAAAGTCCGCTTCTACTTGCGACTTCGCTTTGCCTGTCGCTTGTATCCTTAATGAAGTTTGCGTTAAGTAAATATATATATATATATATATATATATATATATATATACTGAAAATGAAATACGTTGAAAGATTTCAAAATATAACATCAGCCCATCATGCACACAAACCCGTTTCTATAGCTCCTTATCATTGGTCTTGCGACAAATTTTACTTCGAACGATTACAGTTAATGACAAAGTATTATTAACTTCTGTTTATTGTATTCAGTTACTTAGATCATACATATATGATAATTTCACGTGTACAGAATATGCTATTCTGTATCATTTTCAGCTAAATTGGTGACTGTACCAGTAAGTACGAGTCCCCATCGGTTACATTGGGCCCAGGTTTTATCGTGAAAACTGCTGAATTACAAACATCAGCTTGACTATCAGACTTCCGAAAGCGAGAGACTTTCGTACTCGTAGATAAGAGGAATAAATATAATGTAAAACACAGTAAGTTCAAACCAAGAAAGAGAAAGATGTGGGAGTAGTGAGAAATGAGAAGAATTATTGACAAGCCTACAGGCAGAGTCGGAGGGAGACGTGAGGTAAAGGGCGGAAGACAAATTGGGCTAGACACCCAGTGTCTACAATAAAAGATCTCTTTCTGCGTTAATGTCAAATTAATCATTTCTCCCTTGTAGCGCAGTAAAACATGTACCACATTTGCAAATACACAAAATACTCGTAAGTATGTCGAACTGGAAAGCCATCGGTGTTTTGTCATGCATTAAGGTCGTGTACGACAGTCCTTTGCTTATAACACTGATAAAATACGACATGAGGCCAGAGTAACGTAGAAGTTATAAAGAAACTTTAAGGACAAAAGTGAAACGTATTTTTTCAAACTGTACATACCAAGGGTCATAAACATTTCAAGAAAATTGAATGAATTTTATTTAATAATCCTGTAAAATGTAGGATACTTTTTGTTGCAGAGCCCCCAGTACCAAGTTTGACAAAAATATGTTTTTTAATTTTTCATTTTAGGAGTTGAAAGTGGGGGTATTGGGATGGACAGAAACTACACTCCCAATGTACACGAAGATTAATCATTTCATGTACACAGCACATAAAACATGCTACATATCTCCATGTGTAACTCGTCTCGACTGAGATGAAAAGTAACGCACCGGTATTTTCGTCAGATTAACAGCTGTGGCCATAGACTGATTTGCCCAGTAACATGCCTAATGTCTGTATGCAGGTTACAACATGAACTCTGGCTGGGCGTGAAAGAGACAGCATGCGAACTGCCACCTGAATTACAACCGCACTGCCTCACAACATAGGCCGCACACGGACAAATTACCGAGGAACTGGAGCGGTCAAGTTCAGACTACAAATTCGAAAAGTGGCTGAGTATGTTGAAAATGACGCCATTAAACTGGCCACACACGCTGAAAAAACTGCTGCATTATCGTTTGGACAGCAACACAAAAGTGGCCACATAGTCAGTAGGAATTTCTCACCATGTCAATGACACGGACAGATGTATTACGTATGTCGGTAGGTCGCGAGGAACGCCAGTCTAAACAAGGTTATGATCCACCGCGTACTTTCCCGATTATTCCAAAGCAGTTTTTGTGGCTTTTTTTTTTTAAGGAGACTGAATTCAAACTAGAAGCAGCTGCGACTGAAGCACCCATCAAGTTAAATAAAAAACACAGCAGGAAACTGAAAATAAAAGAATAGATGATGAATAAAATCAATGGAAACTGTGGATAAAAAGATAAAAAAAAGAACAACAGTCATACTGGTAATGTAGATGTAGCTGGATGCTGGGATACGCTGCAGGCGAAATAATATAAAAACTAGCCTACAGGCTCTAGGACCACGATTCGGTTCCAAGTAGGAAAATAATTCTTATCTTTGCCACTCTGTGCACATCGACCGTCGGACTCGTGACCCCTCGTACATTCAACTCATCCCCGTGATTATATCCGTGGGAGTAAAGAGACGGGGGGCGTGAAGCTGATCTCACGGCTATATTTACTGCCCAGGTTTACAACTTGTGGAATTAGGTTCCCCTTCCCCTACACCTTCACATTGTACTGCGTAGTAATACGCGTAGTGAAATTACGACCACTCATATAACGTTAGACGTTATATCCGGGAAGTGCTTGTTACTGCTCTGTCCTGTCCTTAAGCTTTTTACTTTTGCTTTCTGAAAATACAAATATTAACAAGTATACAAATATAAATCTGTTGTTTGCGTTAAATGGGTGAAAACTTTGTTTCTCACAGTCAAAGAGAGAGGAAAACTGGGGGTGTTCGAGAACAGGGTGCTGAGAAGAATATTTGGACCTAAGCGGGAAAAAGTATAAGTAAACTGGAGAAAAATGTGCAATTATGAGCCTCGTGATTTTGTCCAGCACGCAAAATATTAAAGGTTATCTTATCAAGGAGGAGGAGACAGTGGCGTACCAAGGGATTTTGTTCGAGGGGGTTCAACAAATTCAGTTGAGGACAGAGAGAACGGGGATCTGGGGCCGGTAGCCCCCTAGTCAGGGGTTCTGTACGCAGCTGTAATTTGGTACATGAAATTTAATTTCATATAGTAAAATTTTCTTAATTTTTGGTACTTTAAGACTATTTATGATGACAACCAATTTATTTGTCAGTGCTAATGTAAAACAATTGCGAACCGGCGGTAGTTTTAGAATTTTACTGCCTTTTTTTCCGAACATCTTGCGGTGTTGGCGTCCTAAATTCAGCGATTATTAACAGTTTTCACAATCGGGTTGAGTTTGGCACGATTTTGGAGGGCCTTCGGAGTTTCGGGGGGGGGGGGTGGCTTGAACACTCCAAAATCCCGACCCCCGGTACGCCACTGGGAGGAGATAGACGGTGTGCGTTGCACACATGGGGAGAAGAGAAATACGCACGGAATTCTGGTAGGGATACTGAAGGAAAGAGACCACTTAGAGGGCCTAGGCGTAGAGTGGAGGATTATATCAAAGCGGATAGTAAAGAAATTGGACGAGACGACGTGGACTGGATCCATCAGATTTACGAGAGGGACAAGAGGGGGGGGGGGGGTTGCTGTGAATGCGGCAATGAAAATTTGAGTTCCTTAAAAGATGATAGTATCTTGACTAGCGGAGGAATACGCAGCTGCTCCATGGAGACCTTTAGTGGTTACGTTACAGCTGTGTTTAAAGCAGTGCTAACTACTTGAATGGAGGCATCACGATGTGCTTAGATACGTATTATGATATTAATAGTGTTCGTCAGCACAACTGTGTTTTATTACACAAGGTAATTATATAGGCTACATGTTTCGACTATTGAACAGTCATCTTCAGGCCTATTCTTTACAGGTTAAGTGACAGGATGCTGTGCACACATTGGGATCCCAGTGTGTTTACATCAGTGAAATACTTAAGCCAGATCATTTGTCTAGGAAAGTAAACGTGCGAAATGTTTAAGAATAGGCCTGAAGATGACTGTTCAATAGTCGAAACATGTAGCCTATGTAATTACCTTGTGTAACAAAATACAGTTGTGCTGACGTACGCTATTAATATCATAGTAAGTGTTAACTACACTCGAGCCCCCATCTCAGGGGAAGCGGAGAGGGGGCAAATGTTTCACTAGCTGTCGTAACAACATTACTTTCAGCAGTAATAAACCAGTAAATAGCAATATAAAGCAGTTTACGGTTCACGTAAAGACAGTGTGTCAGCTAGGGAAATCGGCACAATCACCTTAACTTCTTTTGTGGGAATGTGAGTTCTGGTGTCGGTTTGTTTCTATAGTTTACAGTACAAAGAGAATTCTTCCTTTTTCCACTCGATGGTTCTGCATTTGGCCTGTCGATAACCACGCCTCTTGTTTTCCTGTTTGGGTAATAACCGACTGGCACTAGCATTCTACTGCCAGAATGCTTTACGTGTAGGCCCTATATCAATACCGATTTAGCTTCTTGCTTCCCATAAGCGTGCACGTTTGAAAATTCCCTCGTGATTTGAAAAACGACTAGAGTCTCACAATAAATTCATGCCTCCTTAAATTATAGCAAAAAGCGACAGGGAATAATCAGTGATTTAATGCAATCATGAGTAACTTCGATTTCCTTTTTGACCAGCAAAAGGAATCACATTAAAATGAATTACTTTCTTACGTCCTGAAAATGTGATTAACCAAAACAGCACGGGAGGCTGAAAAGCAATGACGTAATTCACAAGAAACTGTGCCTGCTTCTTTTAAAATGCGGGTCTGTGATTGCGTTTATTATGCCTTATTACTATGCACATAAGGTGGTGGTGATGGTGGTGGTGATGGTGGTGGCGGCAGCATCGCATCGCGGAGTCACAGGCTACATAAGGCGTTCAAGTAAAACGCCACGATTTCTCAATTTTGAAAGCAGACGGAAGTAAAATATCAGTTTCACGTTCCGGATAATCCATATCTTTCAGCTTCGGGGTCCAGACATCCGTTGTAAATGAAGGATTCATAGAGTATGATAATAGATGTTAACTGTGTAATGTGTAATTTTTATAATTAATGGGTCCAGTTAATTAGGCTTATTTAAGTACTTTAATTAAATTGTATAATAACAGCAGCAATAGAGGCGGCAGAGAATTGCGTATTTAATATTTTGACGTTTGGCATTAACACGGCATGTCTGAAAATTATGAAGAATCTTTTTGCTGCAGAAATGTTTACAATGTTACGTGGGATTCGCAAGAAGTGACAGTTACTGGTATCTCACTGGGACTCATGACCGTGTCGCGGGCCGCCATTTATAGATTATGCAGTGGAACCTGTCTATTGTGATCACTTGTGGTTCTTCAAGCAGGCGATCAAAGCAAGCAGGTAATTATATGTACTGTATTAATTTGCCAGCATGTTAAGCTTCATAAATCCCTGTTTTATTCCTGAACCTGTAACTACTGGACAGACTACAGTTAATATCAGATTAATTAATTTGATTTAGATTTTACTAATTAAAAATTTTAAAGCTCAATCAATAAAGTACACAACAGACCAGCCTTATGAATAAAAGACTATACAGTTTAGTTGAATGGCGACTATAGATTGGTCGATCTAACAGGAGCAGCAGAAATTGTGTTTAACAGGTACATGCAAAGGACAAAGCAAATGTGTGGAGCGGCTTTCATAACACCAACTGGTAGGAAATCAGCTTTCCTTTCTGTGTGGTGACCACAGAAAGGTCAAGATATGCACAGAACCACAATATACAGTTCAAGAAACCGACAAAGGTGCATTACGCTAACGCTGTGGATTCGTATTCCTGAGGAACCAAGTGTCTATCTCGGTCGAAACACAGACTGTCCTGACTAAGACTCCTAGCAGCTTTTTCAGGCCGTAAGTCAAATGCCGGGATTATATCTCGAATAGGTTACGACGGTTTTCTTCCAGGTACTTCCAATAGACCCAACTATCTTCCTCTATCGATGTTACAGAGGCACAGCTTTAGGTACCAATAACATCGTTAGATAAGTCAAAAACTTACTTCTATGTGAGGAAGATCAAAGTGAGCTAGTTCACACAGCTAGCAAGAGTTAGTCCTTTCTATATCAATATGGTGTCTCAGAATACCGCCAACTGTGAGAGTGCCCACTGACAGGAGTCGTCGGCCAACTTCACACGTTTCATTGAATAGTTTTGGATGACACAGGATGACAGTCAGCGATAAATCGAAAATAATATTTGGAAGGAAGCAAAATACAAGTTCCAGATGTGTTTGGGGAAGATAACAGTAGCTCAGATAGCAAAACTTTCATACCTTTAACGGAACCCAAAGTTCTACTAGTGTCTGTCAAGTGCCATGTTCCCCTAATCTGAGCCACTGTAATACAGCCCACACACCTATACCCACTTCGTCAAAATTAATTCCATTATTCCACTCCCATCTACATCTAGATCTCCAAGTGTCACCTTCCTTCAGTGATCCTAACTTATTGTATGGAGTACTCATCTCTCGCCATTTCGTCCTTCTTGATTTCATCACCCTAATAACAATGAATGGCCAATCTTGACAGCCGCTTGACTGATGGGATCGTGAGTTCGAATCCCGCCGATGGCACGTACGCCCGTCCCTTGTGTTTGTTGTGTGTCTTGTAGACAGCAGCTTCTACGACAAGCTGCTTATTCTTTCAGAGGTATCCTAGCGGGTGTTTGTGTTCAATCGTGTGTGAGTTGGAAGTCTCGACAACGAGGCTGTCTACGTCCTAGTCGGGCTGTTGCAGGACAGCAAACATTAATGATTATTACTAACGAGAAAGTACAAATTATGAAGCTCATCAGGCATTAATTTTTTTGCCCCATTGGTACATATTTTGCCTTCGGTTCAAACATTCCCTTCAACGGGTTGTTTGACCGTGCATCTTCCTGATGAAATAAAGTGAAATGTCAGCTTGATGCAACTAGGTAATTTTATTGATGTATTCTTAGCTCGACATGTTTCGGGTACATACGCCCATCATCAGGAGCATTAGATGTTGAGTTGCAGCATATGGTTTTCTGCACCGAGTTT
>Ga0131853_10026482_pt1 | contig 10429 bp, 8 predicted proteins | sample TergutLab28metaG_FD_92764 | JGI IMG/M metagenome (GOLD analysis project Ga0131853, IMG submission 92764) | Labiotermes labralis P1 segment gut microbial communities from Petit-Saut dam, French Guiana - Lab288 P1 (version 2) (version 2) | ecosystem: Host-associated > Arthropoda: Insects >... | reverse complement strand
GACTCGAACTCGCCAAGCTGGTTCGACGTGCCGATGAACAGCGAATTGACCGCGCTCACGCGGCCGAGCTTTTCGTCGGGCGTACGCAACTGCACGAGCGACGTGCGCACGACCACGCTCACCACGTCCGACGCGCCAAGCACCGCCAGCGCCATCAGCGACAGGACGATGTTGTGCGAAAGCCCGAACGCGATTGTCGCGCAGCCGAACACGATCACGCCGCCGAACATCGCGAGACCCGGGCGGCGCCGCAGCGGAAAGTGCGCGAGCCAGATCGAGCCCGCCAGCGCGCCTGCGGCCGTCGCCGAGCGCAAGAGACCGAGCGCGATGGGCCCGGCATGCAGGATGTCGCGGGCGAACACGGGCAAGAGCGCCGTCGCGCCGCCGAACAGCACTGCGAACAGATCGAGCGACAACGCGCCGAGAATGACGGGCTGCGAACGGATGAACGCGATGCCCGAGAACACCGATTCGAGCGTGACGGGCGCGCGTGCGGGAGGTTTGGCGCGCAGCGGGATCGTGCCCGAAAGCGCGGCCGCTGCCGCGAACGCGAGCGAGCAGGCCGCGTAGGCCGGCGTCGCGCCGATGCCGTACAGCAGGCCGCCCAGCGCCGGGCCGACGATGTTCGCAGTCTGGTTCGCCGAGGTCGACCACGCGGTCGCATTCGGCAGTTGCGAGCGCGGCACGACGCCCGGCAGCAAGGACGAAATGGCGGGCGACTCGAACGCGCGAGCCGCGCCCACGCACGCGGCCAGCGCGTAGATGAGCGGCGCGCTCAGCCAGCCGCCGACGGTGCCGGCCGCGAAGGTCAGCGCGGCGGCGCATTCGATGAGCTGGCAGACGGATGCGATGCGTCTGCGGTCGTATCGGTCCGCCACGTGGCCGACGACGAGCGTGAGGCAGAACATCGGCAGGAACTGCGCGAGGCCGACGAGACCGAGCGCGAACGCGCTATGCGTGAGCGCGTAGATGTGCCACCCCATGGCGACGGCGAGCATCTGGAACGCGAGCGACGACAGCACGCGCGCGCCATAGAAGCGCTGGAAGCCGCGATTGCGCGAAAGACTGGGCGGGTCGTCGGACGCCGCCTCCGGAGAGGGTGTGGTCATTGAACAGCGGGAAAAAGCGAAAAATCGGGTGCGTGCGCAACCAGGTACCAGCGAGGCGCAAAGCGGCAATTTTAGTTCATGCGACGTGGCGCCACAGGAACACGGGGCCGCACGATTCATGCGCTCCGTCTCTGAATCGTTATATCCTATAGAATACATCGAACGACCATCCAGCAGACGGAGGCAGGAATTGGCGAGTAGTCGGCGCCTCGTAAGCGCAACATCGGCAATGTCGATACCGCAGGCACGCCGCGCACCCGCGCCAGCCGGCGCGGACGGCTTCGCGGCCACGATCACCACGCTGCGTCCCGCGTCGGGGCACGAGCGCGCGGAGCTGATCCGCGACGTGATCGACGCGTTCCGGCGGCTGCGCAACAGCATCGAGCGCTTCGAGCGCATGCTCGCGCGTGCCGACAGCGCTGGCGCAGCCGGCATGGGTGGCGCGCCTGCGGCGCAAGCCGGGGCGTCGCTGCAGCCGCTTCTCGTCGTGCTCGCGCGGCGCATCGATCTTGCCCGCTTCGCCCGCCAGCGCGAACTCAAGCGCGCGATTCGCGACGCGCGCCGCCTCGACAAGACGCGCGATGCGCTTTTCAGCGACGCGTTCTGTCTCGATACCGAAGCGCTGCGCCGCACCGTGGCCGAACTGGAGCGGCTCGATGCGGCCTTTGTCGGGCTCGGCGTCGAACATGTGCTCGCGCAATACGCGAACGCGGCCGAAGCGCATTCCGAAGCACGCTGCGAAGCGCAATCGTGCGAGACGGCCGCGGGCCGCTCAGTCGCTAAAGCCGTCACCGTCACCGCTGCCTGAACCGCGTTTGGCCGCCATCCGGCTATCGTTATATTCCGTGGTATATTGCGGTGTCGACGCGCGGCCAGCCGGGGGCGCCCAGCCGGGGCGCCTAGCCAGTCGAGGCACAGTCGCCGCTCGCGCCCATGCACAGCCCCGCGTTCCGCAGTGGATCAGAGGTCACCATGCACGCACCGCCGTTCCGCCTCGCCCGCACGCCGGGCGGCACATCTGCCGAGGAGACCACGCTGCGCGCCATGGCGAGCGCAGACTGCTGCGGCCCTTCGCAAGCCGAACTCGCCCGCGCACGTCAGCGCACGCGCCTCGTCGACCTCGACGCCCATCTGCACTGCTCCATCATCGGCACCTGCCTGAGCACGCACGAACTGCGCAAGCTCGTCCCGAAATTCACCCGGCTCGACGCCCAGCGCGCGAGCGATCTCGAGATCCACCATGCCGCCGTCGAGCTGGCGATACAAGGTGGCGCGGGCGGCAAGGCACTGCAAAAAGCCCTCGACACGCGCTACGCAGGCGCATTGCGCCGTTTCGCCAGTGCGCGCGACACGCAGGCCGTGCTCGCGCTCTGGAATGAATCGCTCGCGAACGGTGACATCCCACCCGCGTACTGGGCGGTGATGACGCATCCGGTCACAACGATGGAAGTACGCCAGGCCGCGTTCGGCGAAATGCACATGCTCTCGCACCTGGTTGGCGCGGCCAATCGCGCAGACTTGCGCCGGCTCGTCGCCCTGGAAGCGGAAAACGCCGAACTCCAGACGAGGATCGAGCGCCAGCAGGCGCGCCTGCACGAGATGAGCCGCGAGCGCGACGCCGCGCGCAAGGCCCTCGATGCGCAAACCGCGCAGCTGGCGGCGCAGCGCGAGACGACGCCGCAGCACGCGCAACTCGAAGCGCTGCAGGAAGCGCTCGCGGCACGCGACGCGCGGGTCGCGCTGCACACGAGCCGCCGCGAGATCGCCGAGCAGCGCGCGAATGCCGATGCTGCGGCGCTCCACACGCTGCGCGCGCAGCTCGACGAAGCCCATGCATTGATCGACGCCTTGCGCGCCGAAGTCCACGCGATGGAGCAAACAACGCAGGCGCACGAAGACCCGCAGGCCCAACGCGCGCTTCCGGAGAATGCGCTCAAGGGCCGCCGCATCGTCTACGTTGGAGGAAGGCCGGGGTCGAATCACGCGCTCAAGCGCTGGGTGGAGTCGGCGGGAGGCGAGTTGACCGTGCACGACGGTGGCGTGGAGGATCGCAAGGGCCTGCTCGCCGCAGCGCTCGCGAACGCGGATCTCGCAGTGTTTCCCGTGGACTGCATCGACCACGATTCGATGAGCACGCTCAAGCGCGTGTGCGAACGGCATCAGGTCACGTGGCACCCATTGCGCACGGCGAGTCTTGCCAGCTTCGTCGAATTGATGATTCGGCTGCATGCGAACGCGACGCCCACGCTCGCCGCAGTGCCGGTCTCGCGTTTCTGCTTGCGCCACGGCTAGGCGCCTGACGTCGGCGGCAGTGCGCTGCCGCATCACGTCACATCAGCTCTTCACGAGTTTGACGAGCGCTTCGATCTCGGCCTCGCAGACCGCTGCGGCGCGCGCCTCGATGCTGCGATACAGGCGCACGATCTCTTCGCCCACCGGCGTGAGCATGCTGCCGCCGCCGCTCTGGCCGCCATGCTCAGAAACCGTGGCCGGAGACTCCAGCGCGCGGTTGAGTTCATCCATCAACAGCCACGCACGCCGGTACGACATGTTCATGCTGCGCGCCGCAGCCGAGATCGAGCCGTGCTCGCGAACGGCTTCGAGCAACGACACCTTGCCTGGCCCGAGCGCGATCGTGCCGTCCTGAATGATGCGCATGCGAAAACGCACCTCGGGTCGGGCCGGTTTCTGCGCCTGTGCAGGCGCGGGAGCGTCTTCGCGCGGTTGATCGTTGGGGGACTTGGTCATGCGCGCAAGCATACACGATGCGTGCTACGCGCCGTTCCCCTCTGCATGGCTAACGCCCGGTGGGGAAGCAGAAGCCGAAGTCCTCGCAGCCGGGACAACCGGGCGCAGGGCCTGGCGTGGCGCCCGATGCCAGCGCGAGTTCGCGCGCCAGCAGCTTTTTCCAGCGCAAGCCTTCCACGTTGCGCGCCACGACCTCGGGAAAGAAGCGCTCCAGCATGTTTGTCACGTCATCGCGGCCACGCAGGCCGAGATCGCGCCACAGATGATCGGGTCGCAGGCACGCGTGGGCGATGATCGCGGCAAGGCAACGCACGTCGTCGGGGTCGGCTTGCGGGGCGGCAAGTGCAACGAGAAAGGCATGCATTGCCGTGGCGAATGCGGCATGGGACGCATCCGCCATCACGTGCGTGTGCGGCGCTTCATTCGTGACTGCACACACGAAGTGCCGCGCACCGAGCGCGTCGAACTGCGCGCGCGTTAAACCGAGCAACGGCAATTCGCCGCGCACCTCGCGCGCCGCGACGAGCCGCGCGAAGAGCCAGGCGTCGGGCGTGCGCGGCGCCTCCGGCGCCCCCGTCAGCGCGTCGCAGCGCGCGGCGGCCAGCGCATCGAAATTGCCTTGCGGCGGCGGCGCGCCGGGGTCCTGAGTACCCTGACTCATTGCGCTTACGTGCGATCGAAGCCGCGCATCAACCGTCTACGCCGACGATCACGCTCGATGCCTTGAAGAGCGCCGCAGCCTGCTTGCCCGCCGCGAGGCCGAGACGATCGACGCTGTCGTTCGTCACGATGGCCGCGATCTGCGCGCCGCCCGGCGCCGCGAGCACGACTTCCGCATTCACCGCGCCCTTCGTGACCGACGAAACCGTGCCCGCCACGACATTGCGCGTGGACACCTTGCTTGCGTCGCCATCGACCATCAGGATCACCGACGATGCCTTCACGAGCGCGAAGGCGGGCTTGCCAGCGGCGAGACCCAGCGAAGCAGCGCTGCCATGCGTGATGATCGCGACGATCTCGAGGCCGCCGTCGGCGCGCAGCGTGACTTCGTCGTTGACAGCGCCGGCCTTGACCGCGCTGATCTGGCCGGAGAAATGGTTGCGGGCGCTGGTACGCATGAGGACCTCCACAATTGAACAGAACAATGAAACGGGAATGAACTGGAACCTCAGTTTAGCCGTGTCAGTGTGACGCGCACAGGCATTGATCGCCAAAATAGCCAATGTCACAAACACATGAATACAGCAGTCCATCGTAATATATGGACCTTTATAACGAACGGGGTGTCGAACATGTTTATCCGCAAGCTGGTGGCCTCAGTCGTCGTGATGAGCGGTGTAATGGGCGCGATGGGTGCCAGCGCCAACGCATTCGCCGACGAATCCGATGTCAACGTGCTCTATGCAGGCTCGCTCGTGAACCTCATGGAAAAGAGCGTGGGCCCCGCGTTCGAAAAGGAAACAGGCCTGCATTTCAAGGGCTACGCAGCCGGCTCGAACAAGATCGCCAATGAGATCAAGGGCAAGCTGCGCCGCGGCGATGTGTTCATCAGCGCGAGCCCGAAGGTCAACACGAGCCTCATGGGCGAGGCCAACGGCAATCACGTTACGTGGTACGTGAATTTCGCCGAATCGCCGCTCTTGATCGGCTACAACCCGAAGAGCCGTTTCGCCAACGACTTCAAGACGAAGAAGTGGGATCAGGTGCTGCAGGAACCGGGCATCCGCCTTGGCCGCACCGATCCGAAGCTCGACCCGAAGGGCGCCTTCACCGTCGAACTCATGACGAAGGCCGCGCAGGCATACAACCAGCCTGACCTCGTGCAGAAGACACTTGGCGCGCCGGAAAATCCCGAGCAGGTGCTGCCGGAAGAAACGCTCGTTGGCCGTCTGCAGTCGGGTCAGCTCGACGCGGGCTTCTTCTACTCGACCGAAACGTCCGACCTGAAGATTCCGGCGATCCACCCGGCGCCCGAACTGAAGATCAAGGCGAACTACACGCTCACGATTCTCAACGACGCCCCCAACAGCGCCGGCGCCGCGCGCTTCGTGAACTTCCTGCTCTCGGCGGAAGGCCGCAAGCTGCTCGCCGAGCACGGCGTGGATGTGACCAGGCCTGCCGTCAACGGTCAGACCCAGGCGATCCCGCCGTCGGTGCAAGCCGTAGTCGACGCCGCACAGCAATGACACAAGCCGCGCAACGTGCCGAACAGGTTGCCGTGAAGCGCTCCCAGCCGCTCTGGTGGCTTGGCGCGCTGCTCGCGGTCTACCTGTGCGCGCCGTTCGTTGCGAGCATTCCGCAGATCGGGCAGGCGGACTGGGCCGGCGTCGACTGGCACGCCACCTGGTCGGCGGTGGGCGTGTCGGTCGCGAGCGCGAGCGTGGCCGCGCTCATCATCCTGCTGGGCGGCGTGCCGCTCGGCTACTGGCTCGCGCGTTCGCGTGCGCGCGGCATTGCCCTGCTCGGCTTCGTCGTGCAGTTGCCGCTCGCGCTGCCGCCGCTCACGAGCGGCGTGCTGCTGCTGTTTCTGATCGGGCCGTATAGCGGCATCGGCCAGCTCTTCGGCGGCTCGCTCACCGACTCCTTCACGGGCATCGTGCTCGCCGAGACCTTCGTGGCGGCGCCCTTCCTGATCGTCGCGGCGCGCTCGGCGTTCAGCGCCGTCGATCCCGTCTACGACGACGTGGCCGCCACGCTCGGCCATCATGCCGCCAGCCGTTTCTTTCGCGTCACGCTGCCCATTGCGTGGCCCGCCATCCGCGCGGGTCTCGCGCTCGCGTGGCTGCGCGCGTTCGGCGAATTCGGCGCGACCGTGATGGTCGCGTATCACCCGTATTCGCTGCCTGTGTATACCTACGTCGTGTTCGGCGGCCAGGGCCTGCCCGCGATGATGCCGCTCCTGCTGCCTACGCTCGGCATTGCGATCATCTGCGCGGTGCTCTCCGTCTATAGCCGCAGCGCGCGCTCGACGCTGGCGGTGAACCTGGACAACGGCGACGAGCTCACCAGTATCACGCCGGCCGCCACCGCGGCGGAAAACGCCGAGCTGCGTCTTGCCTTCGCGGTGCGCCGGCATCTCGGCGCGTTCACGCTCGATGTGGCGTGGCAGCCGCAAACGCGCCGGCTTGCGATCATCGGCCCTTCGGGCTCGGGCAAGTCGCTCGCGCTGCGCATCATCGCCGGGCTCGATCGCAACGACGCGGGCTCCGTCACGCTCGGCGCGACCGACCTCGGCGCACTGCCGCCCGAGCGCCGCCAGATCGGCTACATGCCGCAGGATTACGGGCTCTTTCCACACATGACGGTGGCGCAGCAGCTCGCGTTTCCCGTCGATGCCGACGCGGCCAGCGCACGCTACTGGCTCGCCCACCTCGGCCTCGACACGCTCACCGAGCGCCTGCCTCGCCAGCTCTCGTTCGGCCAGCGCCAGCGCGTGGCGCTCGCTCGCGCGCTCACGCGGCACACGCAACTGCTGCTGTTCGACGAACCGTTCGCCGCGCTCGACACGCCGCGGCGCCGCCGTCTGCAGCAGTCGTTGCGGGCGCTTCAACGCGAGGTAGGCGCGGTAACGGTGATCGTCACGCACGACCCCGACGAGGCGGCGCTGCTCGCCGACGAAGTGCTCGTGATCGAACAGGGATGCGTGCTGCAGGCGGGTGCCGTGGCCGACGTGTTCCAGCGGCCCGCCACGCTGCGCGTGGCCGAACTGCTCGGCTTGCACAACGTCGGCGAAGGGATCGTGCGTGCTGGCGGCGCGATCGAAACGCCGGCGGGACTGCGCCTGCCCTGCGCCGATACATCGCTTGCGGTGGGCTCGCGCGTGATGTGGCGAGTCTCGCCGCGCGCGCTCGTCGCGACGCAAGAAGGCGCGTGGCACGGGCGCATTGCGGGCACGTCGCTGCGTCACGGCGACCGCTACGTTACCGTCGAGATCGCCGGAGAAACCTTCGATATCGCCGCAGAAGATGCGCCGGCATCGCCTGCCGGCGAGCTGCGCTTCGCCATCGAAGCGAACGGCGTGCTCGCCTGGCCGGCATCGCAAGGCGCCTGACTCACGGCTCCTGAAAACGCTCACCTTTCGCGGCGAAGCACCAGCACCGGCGTCGCCCCCGTTGACAAAAAAGCCCCTTTTACAGGGGCTTTTTCCATGAGCGGTTAGCGATCCGATGCGCAATTCCGCACCGTTTTTCACGCTTCCCGAAAATGCTCACCTTTAGGCGTCTCGCGCCCGAGCGCGCAAGGTTTTGGTTGCTAACACCTGGTACTCGGCAATATTCGGATCCCTTAACCTGGGACTACCAGGAAAATCTTGCGCACTGGAACCAGGTTCTCCTGTACATCGGGATCACGAAACTTCCGCAGCCGATCCCGCGCGACGGTGATTTCGGCACGCTTCGTCAACGAACCGTCGCAATGCCGCGCACGCGCCTCCCGAATCTTCTCACCTATGACCGCAAAGCCGCGCTCAGATCATGAAGCGGCTGTCTTCTACGAGCACGCGCGGCAACGGTTGAAGGTCGGCGCGCGCGAAGCGTACCAGAGAGAAGGCGCGCAACCCTTGCGGGCTCGACGGCAGCCGCGCGAGCGGGAACATGATCGGGGCGCTGTTGCCCGCGCTGCCGTTTGCAAGCACGACATTCATCGGACTCAGGCTGATCTCGCGCATCTCGACGTTCGTGTATTGCGCGGGATTCGCGAGCACCCTGCAAATCACCGTGAGCTGGTGTTCGAGCGCTTCGCTCTTGAGGCCGAGCGCGGCGATCTCGCTCTCGTTCTGCGCAATCTGCGCCTCGACCTTCGCCACTTCTGCAACGTTTTGCGCGGCGTGCTCGCCCAGCATGCGTTGCGTCCCCGCGCCGTGACGCGTGAGCAGTTGCAGCCGCGTTTTGAGGAGCGCGCGCTCTTGCTCCAGCACGTCGCGGCGCGACTCGTCGGCGCCGATCTGCTCGAGGCCTTCCAGTGCGATCTGCTCGACCACGCGCTGCACGATCTGCTCGCGAAGTTCGCTTTCGGTTTCACCGCACACGCGCACCTGATGGTCGTCGAAGCTCAACGTAGTCTGCATGACATCGGTGTGCACCTCGTCGCCATGCTGCTCGGCACCGAAGGCAAGCCGCTCGTTCAGGGCCATGCCGAGCACCGCGAAAGTCTCGCGCGCAAGCGGATGACTCTCGAACCATGCGTGCAATTCAGGCGAGCGACTCAGCACATGACCGACCTCATCGGGCGCGGCGAAAAACGCGTGGATATAGGGGTCGTTCGACCAGGTGGCGGCGCTCGCTTCGCGCGCGGGCGGCATGCGCTCCACCACCTCTTGCACGTACGCGACTGATTGCGCGAGCGCGGGCGCAAGCCGCTCGCGCCATTGCGGCACGAGCTTGAGCGTCGGGCTGAGCACGAGCAGACGCTCGATCAGCGTTTGGATTTGCGGCGATTCCGGCGCCTGCTTCGCGCGGGCGCGCGGCCAAAGCCTGTCCAGAATACCCATGGAAAACTCCGTTGCAGACCGCTCGGGCGCGGCGGCGGTGAAGCGTAGGGCGCACAACGAGCGCACTTGTCGTAAATGACTATACCGCGAATCACCACCTGCCCGCGGCGACGCTGCCGCAACGCAGCAACGGCTCAACTTGCGTTTATGTTCCCGAAAACACTCACCTTTGGGTTACGCAGCGCGCACCACACAGACCTGAACCTGGCCGCCAACATGCGATACGGTGCGACGAAAAACCGCGCGGCACACACCGCCCACTCTCCCGCACACACTCACCTTTGATTTTCTTCGCGGCGCCCACCTTGCAAGACGTGTTTGTGCAGTGCCTCGACCCGACCACTCCTGTAAGTACTCACCTTTCGGCGCTGCGGGCACACGTCCGCTCCCGAATATCCTCACCATCAAATGGCGCGCCAATTAATCTGCAATCCGAATTAATTTGCGGGTTCTCTCCATCCGATGATCGGCTTTCCTCTGCCTTTCAGCGACCGTCGCGCACGCAACGAATCGCGATGACATGTCAACGAGCCGCTTCAGGCACGCCAATTGCGCATGGGCGCACGGCGCGTGCATTGCGGCCTCGGGAAAAACCCCGGTTGTTGCGTGTGCAAACCGCGAAGCATCAAGCAGAAGCGAACACGTCACGCGTTTTAGACGGTTCGTTCAATTGACAGTGGCCAATGTCATGATCCAATCTTCTGCGCATAAATACGACACAGGGAGGCAGACAAATCATGGAGAGCATTGTCCGCAGCAGCTTGATGCTGGCCGCGGCCGCGACCCCTTTGCTGGTCGCCTGCGGCGGAGGTACCGCCAGTAATCCGGCACCCATCACCCCGGCGCAATGCTCGGGTTCGTCATGCGCGAACCAGGGTCCGCCCAACAGCGCGCCGACCGCCACGGCGTTGTGTCCCGCCGCGGCGGACATCGCGGCGAACACGTATCTGGGCGGTGCAGGCAGTGGCGAGGTCGTGAGCCTGAACATCGACCCGACGAAGATGACGTACAAGCTCACGTTCCTCGCCTCGCCCATTCCCGTGGCCGCGAGTTCGGTGCAAAACACGCGTGCGGGTCTCACCGT
>Ga0131853_10026480_pt1 | contig 10429 bp, 7 predicted proteins | sample TergutLab28metaG_FD_92764 | JGI IMG/M metagenome (GOLD analysis project Ga0131853, IMG submission 92764) | Labiotermes labralis P1 segment gut microbial communities from Petit-Saut dam, French Guiana - Lab288 P1 (version 2) (version 2) | ecosystem: Host-associated > Arthropoda: Insects >... | reverse complement strand
ATTTTATTGATGCCATTGCCAATGACAACGGGCAAATTGTAATCGTAAATGTAATGAACGATAAGGAATATGTCCCCGGTGTGCCAAGGGACTTTCAGGTAGAAATCCCAGCATGGGTAAGTGGTAAAGGGGTTCAGGGTATCCATACTGACGGTCTGCCGAAGCCAATAATGGCATACTTGCTACGTGACCGCGTAGCTCCTATAGAAATGGAAATTGCGGCTTACGAGCATGGCAGCTATGAATACCTGCTGCAACTGGTCATGATGGATCCATGGACAAAAACTGAAGAGCAAGCCCGCAAGCTGCTGGATGCGATTTTGGATTTGCCATATCACACGGAAATGAAAGCGCATTATAAGAAATAATAAATAAGTCTTTCAAAGAGAAAAGGGGACGGTTTTCATGTCAAATGAAAAACGTCCCCTTTTTTTGATGCTTCACTTATAAGCAGAGTCATCCCCTAAGTGTACATTAGGTTATCTACATATTTAATCATATATAAAAACAATACCATTACTGTGGTAAGCATTACCCACCCCAAAGACATCAGTGAAAAACTGTATGGGGACATACAGAGACCCATCGACGAAGATTGTTGGTAAACCGGAAATTGTTACTGTCTCACCATCTACATAAAAATCTTCAGTAGGATATGAAAAAGATATGTGCCCATTTCTGCCATTGAGTGTAAATTTATGTTCAAGTCTTCCAGCCTCTTCAAATTCTTCTTGTGTAAAGATGCCACTTCCATCTCCATGTAAATTCTCAAAAAAAATCGACTCACCAAGTTCTCTGGCTGTTTGTAAAAGGGGTACATGTGTGGGGACATTATTCGTCCCAATTGTAAGGAATGATACATTAGGAATCCCTCGGTCATTTACAACAATTTCGCAATCTGACCAATCAGTTAAAAGCACTTCTGCATCATGATCATCATCAATAATATGCGGAATGTATGATGCGGTGGTGGTGTTGCAAGCAACTAGCAATAAAGATAATACACCAGTCAAAGCAAACAATTTTATAAGTTTTTTCATAAACAGAACCCCTTTCATAGGCATTATTTTTTGAAGTCAATATACAGGTTGCTAAATATGTTGTCAATCATATGCCTGCAATATGAAAAGAAAAAAACAAACTAAATGCTTGACATGCAATTATTATTGTTTTATCATGTCGATACATGGAAATGGTTGTCATCGGTTATGCGCGCGACCTGTTTGCTGCCTGCTTCCATGTCTAATTATCCATACTGTATTTATTAAAAGGAGGCATATCCAATGTTAAAAAAACTCGTAACTTTGTTTACGCTAATGATTGTTTTAGGAATGGGTATTTCGGTTGTAGCCAGCGATGCTGTTGAAGCAGACCTCGGTTCAGTTATTACACTTGAAAGTCTTGGCATTGAATTGAATATGGGTACGGAAATGGATGCTCGTAGTAATATTGATGCTCATCAAGACTCTGTAATGCCTCAGCTACGGAGGGTAGACCAAAGTGTCCCCATTGCCATTTCATCAGAATCAGATGTGAGGGTGTTATTAGATGCGCTTGCTATGATTTTTGAGTTAACTGATAGTTGTGTTTATGTAAATGGCGATATTATTGCTGCGCTCAATGAGGCTGGTCTTCGTGAATACTGGAGTCAGGGTATAAGGGAGCTCCTATTTGAAGGGAACGAGCAAATAATGGAGGAGTCTGGAATGATCTCGGACGAACAGTTTAGTGTGCGCGGCAGATTAGACATACCGGTGAATACAACGTTGCGGTCTGGGCAGACATGGGCTCCAGGTTCTTTTATCTTTAGGTTTGGAAGCGAACTAGAGTTCTTTATTCATTCGACTCTTGACCAGGGTGTGCAAGGTGTGCTTGAAGCTGGGAGCCTTGATGTGCCGAATGCTCAAACTTTTAACATTTTTAGAATTCTGCAACCACGCTTGGGTCAATGGCGGGAAGATCATTTTGTTGTGATTGTGCGAACGCAAGGCGATCAGTTTATTGCCTTTCGCAATCGGGCATCAGGCTCTTCATCATTGCGTTTTCACGGCACTGTGTTGCTGCACTGACAAATAAGGTGATATATTGAATTGCAAATAGTGCGATCGGGGGATGTTCGGTTATTCATAACTTAAATGAATAGCCTACATCCCCTGACATATATATTTATCTTTTCATCACTTCAAGCGTAAACCCAAACCGATGTATCCCAGCCGGGATTAGATGCTTTTTGTTAATCTCGCTAGACCATGCCATATCGCCGCCTATGCCGGCTTGGTAGCCGTCGATGTCAAGATAGATTTCATTATGGCGGATTAGGTCGTGTTCGTGTCTGGCGTTCCAGTATTCTTCTGTGGTGTTGTGGTGAGCGGTAAAGCTGAAATCAGCTCCGCTTACTTTTATCTTGTTGCCGTTTTTGTCGGATAGCTCCAGCCAGCGGGTGTCTGTGTGGGAGCCGTTGTGGCTTGGTGGTATGAAGGGGAAGTGGGTGTCTTCTACTGTGGATTCGTAGAGCCCTACTGGTGTGGCAAGTACTCGGTCACAGTAGCTTTCTCCCCAGCCGCGTCCATACCAGCGTAGTTGGTCAAAACCGCTTGCTACCACGAAATTCATACCTACTCTAGGTACGTGTACATAGTCTTTTGCTATATCCATGGTTACATCAACTGCTATTTCGCCTGTTGCTTGGATGGTGTAGGTGGTTTGGGTGATGATATCGCCTTTTTCGCCGGTTAACTTGGATACAAGGCTTACTACGACGTGGCTATCTGCTGTGCTGCAGGTCGCGCTTATTGCCTCGCGGGTGAAACTTCCCGGTGTTATATGCCGCCATACATAGTAGGCTGCACCCCACCAGATGTCGCCTTCCAAGAGGACTCCTGAGCGGGCACGGGCGATGTTTTCAGTTCCGCCGGATAAGAAGCTTACACCGCCTTTTTCGTAGGACTCAATTAGGCAAGCCTTTGTGTCGAAAACCACTTTAAAATCGTTGCCTGAAACGTCTATTTGTGATGCGGTTTTGTTGACGGTAATTTTGCCCGTGCTTGTAGAAGTTCTCAGGATGGGAGTGTCATTTTTTAGCTTGAACTGATAAACCGCTACTGGGTGACCTTTTGGTAGTAGTGGTTGTTCAAAAGCGGTTTGTATATATAGGTTGATATATACTTCTCCGGTGAGGGGATCAGCTTTGGACAGGTCAATGGCGAAAACCGCGTCGTTACCCGGTGCTACTGTGGGTAGATTAACAGGGAAGCGTTGTTTTTCTACACCATCCGCGATAACTACTGCTTCGCAGGTGACTGCGCTTGTGCAATAGGAGTTGTAGCGGTTTTTGAGTACAAAGTTGTCTCCGGATTTTTCTATTATAATCGGGGCTTGGGCTTGCTTGATTTCCCATGCGCAGGGCTTTGGGGTGAGGTCTGGGAGTACTACTCCGTTTGCTACCATGTATGGAGGCATTTCCCAGTCCACTAGGTCTTCGTCCCAGTCACCTCCATAACCAAAGAAGCCATTATCTCCTGCGGGAAGGCACTTATCTTGCCAATCCCATACAAATCCGCCTTGGAACAAGGGATACTTCTCTGCCAGCCCCCAGAATTGATCCATTCCGCCGGTGGCATTGGCTATTTGATAGGCATATTCCACTAGCACTATCGGACGGCGGTCATTGTTGTCGGCAATCATGTCTAGGATGCTTTCTACAGGTGGGTACATGGTACACTTGATATCACTGGCTATTTGACCCGGGTCGCAGTTTTCGTATTGCACCAAGCGGGTGGGGTCGTATTGGCGTATCCAGTTTGCCATTGCGGCATGGTTAGGGCCGTAGCCGGACTCGTTGCCTAAAGACCATGAGACAATGCATGGATGATTTTTATGGGTGAGTACCATGCGTCTTGCGCGCTCCAGCATTGCCTCTGCCCATTCTGGGTCGTTGGTGATGCGACCTGCTACGCCGTGGGTTTCTAGGTTGGCTTCGCAGACTACCAGTATGCCGTATTCATCGCAGAGGTCGTACCATAATGGGTCATTGGGGTAGTGGCTGGTACGTACTGAGTTGAAGTTAAGTTCCTTTAGGCGGGTGATTTCTTTTATCATGTGCTTGCGGGTTACGGTGCGTCCGGTAGGCCATGCCCATTCGTGGCGGTTTACGCCGCGGAAAACTACTCGCTCGCCGTTTAGCATGATGATGTTATTTTTGATTTCTATGGTGCGGAAGCCTAGCCGTACGGATTCAAAGTCTACCTCTTTGCCATTTGGGTCAATCAGTGTAAATACGGCTGTGTATAGCATAGGTTTGTCACAGCACCATTTTGTGAAGTCATTGAGTTTTATATTGAAGTTTGCCCCTTGGGGGACTTTGCGTATCATCGGGCCTTTGCGCCGCCAGTCGCTTGTAATTGGCGAAGAGGTTTCGAAGCCGCTTTCTTCGGTTGCGACTTGCTTGCCTGCTGGGTCGTACAATTGCAGACGTACTTTGTAATCTGCGTAGAACTCCACTTGATTTATCATTGCAATTGCAGACAAATTGCCGCAATCGGTTGCGTCTGCGATTATGTCTGCTATGCGTGCTTTTGGCTTTGATACAAGCTCTACCGAGCGGAATATGCCTGAGACATGGAAATAATCCTGGTCTTCCAGCCATGTACCGTCAGAAAAACGGAAAACCGCTACTGCCAGGGTGTTTTCGCCTTCACATGGTGTGAGTTTGAACTCTGCGGGAAGTTTGGAATCTTGGGAATAACCTACCGCTTCGCCATTTAGCCATACATAGCATGATGACTCTACCCCATTAAACCTGATGAAAACATCGCGATTTTTGAAACCGGCTGGGACAGTAAAAGTTCTGCGGTATACACCTACGCGGTTGCGCTCTTCGTCTACATATGGCGGGGTATATTCTTCTTTTACATCGCGGCTGGCGTTGCGTGCTTTGGTGAGGTAAGGGGCGTTTTCGCGGTCTTTTATGAATGGGTATAGCTGGTTGGTATAGATTGGCTTGTCAAAGCCTTGAACTTCCCAGTTGCCTGGGACTTGGATTTGTGAGAACTGCCCTGTGAATTTCGGGCAATAGAAGCCTTCTGGTAAGCAGGCGGGATTGTCTGCCAGGAAGAAATCCCATGTGCCGTCTAGGTTTAGGCGGTGGGGAGAGGGAGTTCTTTCTTTTGCTGATTTCGCGTCTGGGTACGCGCCCCATGGGATGTGGGATGGTTCGCGATTGAGGGCAGTAATATATTGGTTTTGCCAGTCATCGCGCTTGTGGAAGCTGGTGAAATTAATCATAATTTTTCTCCTTATGATATTAGTCAAACCCTTCGTCATTGCGAGGAGCGAAGCGACGAAATAATCCAGTATCTAGGCGATTTTTTGGATTACTTCGCTTCTCTCGCAATGACAAAGAGATATTAGATTTGCACAACAGCAACATCGTTAGCAGGTATGGTGATTTTGCCGTTTACAGCTTTGTCTGTGACGATATCGGTGCCGTTTAGTGCGCACATCTTGATTTCCTGTGCTTCGTCGCCGTGATTAAGCAGGAAGTAGAAGCTCGCGTTGTCTTTTTCATGGATAACCAGTTCCACATTTTCAGGAAGGTCATAGGTTTGTACATTGGTTTCGGCAACCATATCCAGTACGATTCTTTCTGCAAGCTTGTCCTCTGGAATCGAGCCCACATACCAGAGCTTGCCTTTTCCATGACTGTGCGAGGTTATTGCCGCAAAGTCTACGCCGGGTTCTTTGTATTTTGCCAAGACTTCAGCCGTTTCTGGGATTACCCAGTCGGCTAGGGTGTTGACTTTGTAGGTCTTTCCCTTGTAGTTAACGGAATAATTGCCAATGGCTTCGTATTCCTCTACACGTATACCTGCGGCCTCTCTTAGGAATCCGGGAAGTGGCATTTCGTGTACGGCGTTGGAGGCATCCTTTACGCCGGTGCGGCAGGTTGTCAGTAGAGTGCCGCCGTTTTTCACGAATTGTGTAAATGCGTCCGCGTATTCTTTTGTGAGAATGTACTTATGGGGAGCCAGCACGATTTTGTATTTTTCCAGGCAGTCACCGGGTTTTACAAAGTCTACGCTCACGCCATTCTTGTAAAGCGCGCGGTAATATGGTTCAAGTGCCTTTGTATAGGAAAATCCTTCTGCATTGGGTTGTTGCTCGAATGCCCAGCGGTCTTCGAAGTCTGTGAGAATCGCAACTTCTGTGCGGATCTTTGAGCCGTCGATTTTTGCAAATATTTTTTGCATCAGGGGTGTGAGGTCTTTCGCCTCATTGTAGCGGCGACCTGGGATTCCGCTGTGGTCAAGGATTCCATGCCAGTACTGCTCTGTACCATAGCGGCTTGTGCGCCAGCGGAACCATACTTGCCCTACCGCACCTCTCGCCATGTTTTGGATGGTCATGCGGCGGATTTCGCCTGGGCGTAGGTTTCTGCCATAGGTTTCCCAACCCAGTGATCCCGCGCTGTTTTCCATAATCCAGAAGGGCTTATGCTTAATGCCCCGGATGAAGTCCAGACGCTGTGCCCCAAATAGATATGCGTCAAAGCGATTATCGTTATTCGACGCGCCAAAATTGTAGTAATAGTCTTCAGAGATAAAATCAAGCACTTCGCCGAGTTTGAAGTAGTTGAGCCCGTCGTACAATCCCATGAAGTTGTGGGTAATGAAATGCTTTGGATTAATCTTGCGGATAATTTCCGCCTGCTCGGTGGCAAAGCTGATTATCTGTCTGGAATGAAAACGTCGCCATTCCAGATAGATTGATGGGCTGGAGTGTTTATTCCTTGGCAGATGCAGTTCGTCGAAGCTTGCATAAGTGTGGCTCCAGAAATTGGTGCCCCATGCGGCGTTGAGGTCGTTAATTGACTTATATTGTTCTTTGAGGAAAGCCTTAAATTCCTTTTCGCAAGCCATGCAGAAACAGAAGGGGCCGGAAAGCTCATTATCTAGCTGCCAGCCTATTACATTTGGGTTGCCCTTGAAATGCTCTGCCATTGCTGTTGTGATTTTGCGAGAAAGCTCACGATATTTTGGTGAAGTGAAACAGTTGTTTTGACGATTGCCAAAATGGTGCATATGCCCTTGCTCGTCTTGAGCTACCGTTTCCGGGTAGTTGTCATACAGCCATTTCGGCTGGGTGGGGGTGGGGGTGCATAGCAAAACTTGTACACCGTGCTCGCCTAGCAGCTTGATTGCATCCTCCAGCCATGAGAAGTCAAAGGTTCCTTCTACAGGCTCAAGCTTTGACCAGGCAAACTCAGCCACACGGGTTACGTTGAACCCTGCTTCCTTCATCAGTTTTGCATCGGTAGCCCAGCGTTCGCGTGGCCAATGCTCGGGATAATAATCCGCGCCGATGTGCATTTTCATGAAAACTCTCCTCCCTTTGTGGGTTTTGAAACGAGTTTATACTGGGATTTATGCCAAAGCAACGGAACGAAGGTTCGCTTTGGTGAAACTGTACAGAAAAGTGGTATGCTAGCATACCGCTTTTTTGTGCAAATTACACTAATCTTGTTTTTGAATATCGATAATTATATAATGCAAAAAAACGGAGGTGAGCATTATCAGAAAAGCAAAATTTGCCATAATCGGCGCGGGCAGTATTAGTTTCTGCCCAGGGACAATCACAGATATTTTGCAAAACGAAAGTTTCAAGCAGGTAGATGTGGAAATTTATTTGATGGACATCGCCAAAGACGCACTGGATTTATCTCATAATTTTTGCGTCAAACTAGCCGAACGGCTGGGGCGTAAGGTAAGTATCAATGCATCAACAGATCTTGCGCGTGCATTGGAAGGTGCAGACTTTGTTATCACCGCAATTGAAAAAGAACGCTATCATTACTGGTCGCAGGATTTTCACATCCCGCGCCGTTATGGTTTCAGACAGGTTTATGGCGAAAACGGCGGTCCAGGCGGGATGTTCCATACACTCAGAAATCTTCCGCCAATGATGGAAATCGCTCATGCAATGGAAAAACATTGTCCAGACGCATGGATGCTCAATTACACCAACCCGGAAGCCAAGCTAGTAGAAGCCTTCTACGACCTCACAAAGGTAAAAGCCGTAGGTATTTGCCATGGTGAAGTAATGGGCGCATATCCGCTTTCGCTTTTCCTGCAAATGCCCATGGAGCGTATCGGCTACAAATGTGTAGGGCTTAATCACTTTGGCTGGTACACCAAAATTTGGGACAAGGAAACCGGCGAGGATTTATATCCGAAACTACGCGAAGCCGAACGCAAAGGCAACCCGCTGGCTCACTGGGATGAATACGCAATGGTACGCACGCTTTTCCGCGTATACGGCATGTGGCCTTATCCATCAACAAACCACATCGGCGAGTACGTGGCATGGGCGGATGGTTTTTTAGCAAGCTCGCCTCTGCAATTCTTTTTTGACCCGATGGTGGACGACCCTTGGGGAACCCGCAAGCCACCTGAGTTTGTGTATTCCATTGACTATAATCCTACCGGGAGGAAGCCGTTCCCCGATAAAGATGAAAATACTAATGTTAATGAACCGATTGAAGCCGAGTTGGCTAAAGGCGCGTATGAATCCGCTTTCGACCCTAACAAGGAAGTTCATGGCTCCGGCGAAAATGGTATCCCCATCGCCGAAGCAATTTTCTTTAATAAGCCTACCGAGTTTGCTGCCCTCAATATTCCCAATGATGGTGCCGCCAAAGACTTGCCTCTTGGCATGGTAATAGAATGCGCCGTAAAAGTGGACGCAAGCGGCATCAAGCCTCTACCCTGTGACCCGCTTCCACGCGCTGTCGCTCATATGATTTCAACTCAAGGCGCAATACACAAGCTTGTAATCGAAGCCTACAAAGAGAAATCCCGGCTTAAATTACTTCAAGCGGTCTTACTCGATCCGACAGTATCAAGCTATCACAACGCTGTATGCATGATTAATGAAATTTGCGAGTTGCAAAAAGACGCATTGCCGGAGCTAAACTGGTGAAGATAATAGTATGCAACGACTACGATGCAATGAGTAACCATGCTTGCGAGGTAGTCAAGGAGCATCTTGCTAAATTTCCCGATGCGTTAATAAGCTTCCCGGGGGGCGATACCCCACTGGGGTTTTTTCGTGCGTTTGTGAAAGCTGTAAACGCTGGGGAAATTGATATCTCATGTGCCAAATATGTTTCACTGGATGAATGGGTAGGGCTTGGCATAGAAGACGAAGGCTCATGCGGGCATTTTAACGATGTAAATCTGCTAAAGCCACTAAAAAAATCTTTCGCAAAAACCCATATCATTGACGGCAAAGCAAGCGATATCATCACCGAGCGGGATAAGCTCGACGGTTTTATTGAAACCTATGGGGTAATTGGTGTGAGCGTGTTGGGCATAGGTTTAAACGGGCATGTAGGCTTCAATGAGGAAGGCACTGCCCCCGGTTCAAATGCCCACATCATAGATTTAGCTCCAACAACCCGACAAGTGATGAAAAAATATTTCGGCGATAAATTTTCGCCAACTCAAGGAATAACCCAGGGCATGGGGCAGATTCTTGCCGCGCATAAGGTAATTCTTATGGCAAACGGCGCACACAAAGCCGAAATCCTGAAAAAAGCCTTGCACGGTTCTGTCACACCAGAAGTCCCAGCCTCACTGCTACAAAACCACCCTAATTTATATGTAATAACCGACAAAACCGCGTCAACTTAAAAGCGTTGAGCATAGCGAAGCAATCCAAGCATCGCGGTGTACTGGATTGCTTCGTTGCTGCGCTCCTCGAAATGACAGGTTTTATATAGGAGGAAACAACATGAAAATGGCATTAATAGGCGCGGGTAGTTCCTATACGCCTGAGCTATTTGAAATGATGGCACAAAAACAAGAATCATGCCCCATCACACATATTATGCTGATGGACATTGATAAAAAGCGGCTGGACGCAGTCAGTGGATTCTGCGCTCGTTACGCAAAAAAGCTTAACCTTCCCGTAAAACTGGAAAGCACCACCGATTTAGACCGCGCAATTGAAGCGCGACCTTCGTCAACACGCAAATCCGTGTAGCAGGTAACGCAGGACGTGTCCAAGACGAAAAAATCCCCATATCCATGGGGCTGGTCGGTCAGGAAACCACCGGGCCCGGCGGCTTCTTCAAGGCACTGCGTACTGTTCCGGCAATGATGGAAATCGCAGACTCAATGAAACGCAACGCCCCCGATGCATGGATGATTAACTATACCAACCCAACCGGTATCATTTCACAAGCCTTACACGATTATACCGATATAAAATGCGCAGCACTTTGCTCAGGCGCGGTCTGGCCTCAATGGCATCTTGCCGACCTTTTCAAGGTAGAGCTTACAGATGTGCAGCATGACATGTTCGGGCTCAACCATATGTGCTTTGCCTACAATTTCCGTATCAAAGGTCGCAAGCCAAACGACGAGGAGCT
>Ga0131853_10026477_pt1 | contig 10430 bp, 5 predicted proteins | sample TergutLab28metaG_FD_92764 | JGI IMG/M metagenome (GOLD analysis project Ga0131853, IMG submission 92764) | Labiotermes labralis P1 segment gut microbial communities from Petit-Saut dam, French Guiana - Lab288 P1 (version 2) (version 2) | ecosystem: Host-associated > Arthropoda: Insects >... | reverse complement strand
CTCTGCCCACTGTAGACATGACCGTACTCATGAAAGATGATGCTGTACATACCCAGATGCAGCCGGAACTCTTCCTGGTTGGCAGGTGAGCACACTTGATGATGCTCCTGGCCAACATTATGCTAGTGTGGCTGGGAGCGGACTGGGCCACAGGTGGGCCAGTCTTCCTGTTTTCCCTGCTCCCTATTGGCTGCCGTATAGCCCCCTGCATTATCTTTCCTCCTACCAGTGTTCCTTCTTTTCCCATCATATTGCCTTTTCCAACTGCCACAACTGGCATTAGTAGCATTCCTCTTCAGGCCCCCAACAACCATATTGGTCCACCATAATTCAGTCTTGTCACGTAGTTGCTGGTCATGTCCATCTGCCAATATGTTGTCTTGCAACACCAGTAACATAGTACCAGCCATTGCAGTGCAGAATCTCCAAAGAGTGAAGTCTGCTGTAGAAATTCTGTTGATGGTTACTGTACACGTGCATTATTCTTCAGTTTCACATGTAGCAGTTTTTAGCTTGAAGTGTGTCAAATGTATATCACTATGCATATTTCTTAGAAGAATTTACAGAACCATTGGTACAGTAATCAGATTTTAACTGATAACATTGCTAAGGTTTTCTCAGGGACTGTTCATTGGTGAGAATATCCTTAATCTGTTTTCTTTTGATTGCTAGCATTCACTTTTACTGGGACATGAGTCACCCTGGTAAACCTTATTATAGATGGGACTCAGGGTACCTTGTTTGTTACTTATTGTTTGAAACAGGGTGTAGGCATGTTCAGGCATGAATTGAAGATGCTTAAATGATGCGTTTGCTTCATATCAGTATTGTAAATAAAATCTGTGATCCCAGAAGGAGTTTACGATGTATGTCCTGTCCTGCGCTGATGAGAATAGCTGTGACTTTGGCAGTAATGTGTCTCCAGTCTAATCTTATGGGGATGACAGAATGGTACTGAGTTATGCATACAGCAGGTCATTCATGGTCTGGTGTACAGCATTGGCGTACCGAGGGGGGGGGGGTGTTCAACGCCCCCCTCCACCCCCAGAAATTCCGAAGGCCTTCCAAAATCGTGCCAAACTCAACCCGATTGTGAAAACTGTTAAAAATTGCTGAATTTTGGATGCCAACACCCCAAGATATTTGGAAAAAAGGCAGTAAAATACCAAAACTGCCTAGGTTCACAATTATTTTACATTAGCAATGACAAATAAATTGGTTGGCATCATAAATAGTCTTAAAGTACCAAAAATTAATAACATTTTACTATATGAAATGACATTTCTTATACCAAATTACAGCTGCCTCCAAAACCCCTGACTAGGGGGCTACTGCCCCCAGACCCCCTTTCTCCCTGTCTTTCCTCAACTATATTTGTTGAACCCCCACCCAACGAAATTTGTGGGTATGCCACTGGTGTACAGACAGGTCCAAGATTAGTAAAGGCGCTGGTGCCGATGTGTTTAGATGGGACTCGAGAAGAATTGCAGCATAGCTTCTCACTTGGGCTAGACACTGCACTATTCCAGGCTGAAATATATGCCATAAAGGTGTGTGCAATGGAGAATATGGAAATGGACTACACAGCTAGGAGCATCTGTATTCTGTCAGGTAGTCAGGTGGTTATTACAGCTCTTGACATTTTCCAATTAGTCTGGGTCTGCCATAATTTGCTGATGAGACTGGTGGAATGTAAAGGGATCCAGCTGGTGTGGGTGCTAGGACACTTAGGGAATGGATGGAAACAACATAATTAGCCACGGCAAGGCTCCTCACATCTACTTACAGGACCTGAGTCTGCCCTTGGCATATCTTCAAAGGTTGTCACAGGAGTGATCAGGGATTGGACAAGCAGCAAATCAAGCACTGGCAGGCCTTTCATGGACAGAGGCAGGTTACGGGCTTTCTTAACAGACCCTCTGCTAAAAGGACTTGGGAATTCCTCAACTTGACCAGAAATCAGCTGAGAATAATGAGAGGGCAGTTTATCATTAATGATACCAAAACTGGAGCTGGTAGACAGTCATTTGAAATGGTCTCACATGTTCTTTGTGACTGTTAGGCACTGGCGGCAGTAAAATTTAGGTACCTGGCCCAATATATCTTTGTTCAAAAGTGCGGGGTACTGAATGCTTAAGTAAAGGGCTGCACAAACAATTGGAAACGGTGGAGGTGTGGGGGTCACTTCATTGCCAGCCTGTACATATTCTGTTGTTATCGAATTCAGTCCAATCGAACCTCCTGGAGGCAACATGTAGGTGCTATGAAATGAGTCTGTTTGTAACACAGCTGTATATTTGTAAATGGTTTTTATCTGACTTCCCCTTGTGCCACTGTGTCCAAGGTCATATTCTTATGAAAAATCATCTCTGGTGGTTTTGCTCTTACCATTATACAACTGTGAAGAGATGTGTGTGGTAAGAAGTCAACTGTCGGTTTTGAAAATTACTCTAGGACTGCCAGAACTCAAACATAAAAATCATGTACTTGATTATGTGTAAATACAAGACTGGAATAGTAGTTGAAGGAGAAAAATGTTCGGTTTAATAATTTAGGTAATGACATCCCATTGTGCTAGTAACTTGGTATTACTTTATATCCACACAAACAGCACCTGAACACAGTACATTTGTTTAATTACTTTTCTCCATCTTATTTCAGTTCTATTCGACCATCATCCTGTAGAAACAGAAGTGCATATTCGGAAAGGTGTGGGATTGAAGAGGCCTCTTGTTCACAATTTGTGTGTGTGAATTGTGAAACAGAAGCCTCTGACATAGCATACTTTTATGATTGCGTTCTCTACCTGGCTGCATAGAATGACCGAAACATGTAGAAAAGTAAATAAATAAACATACAGTGTTCAGGTGTTGTGTATGTCTGGGTATAATTGATATTGGTATAGTTTGCTATTTATGTAGTGTGTATTTACTTGTGTGTTGGGTAGAGATGGTGTTCTTTCATGGCATAATGACAAACAGTATGCTACATGAATGACAGACGGTATGCTACATGAAAGACAGACGGTATGCTACATGAAGGACAGTCAGTATGCTACATGAATGACAGATGGTATGCTACATGAACGACAGATGGTGTGCTATATGAAAGACAGAAAGTGTGCTGCCCATGATGGTTTCAGAACCTACAGACATGAAAGACTTAGCATCTTGTTGGATGCCTTATGTCATTGGGTGAGTAATTCCTGATGTTTCTTGCAAACACCGTGCCTTAGTGCTAGGGGTCAGTCAGTTGGTCATTTTGGACTGCTTGAACCTGAAGACGAAGGCACTGTGTTTCTTTGGGCCGTCAGGAACCACTCACTCAGTGACACAGTATAACATCCCAGAAGACTTGAATCATCAGCATCACTGCTGTGAGAGCCCCAAATCTTGGTACAAGAACCTCTCCAAGAAAGCCATTAACATTGTGCAGATCAGTTACATGTATTCTCAGGAATGTTAATAAAGAGAAAATTTGTATATACGAAGGCATCGGCTTACATTGTGTAAACTTGCGTATATCTGTTACTGCATGCTGACACTGCGCACACCTGCTCTTAGTTTTGAACCCCAGCGTGTTAACCCAAGACGGACAGGTGGAGACTCTGCAACCGATACAGTTTAAGCGTGAAAGATTGTGTGACTAGAGCATTCAGTTAGCACTTGTCTTCTTGCATTGATCAGAATTAATTGATACTCTATTGCTTAGAGTCAGAAAATGCACAAAAATTAGAAGTTCCATTATTTTAATAGAAGTCAGCATGAAAAAATATTTGAAGCCAGCTGCCCACGCTGTTGGGACATGTAGGTTGCTGCATACCGTGCCCACAACACGGGAAAATATTTTTTTACTGGCTCATTTAGCTATGCAAGACTATTCTTCTGTTGCACTGGTAAAGAGCCAATCAGAAAGGTTTATTAAAAATTCTGAGCCCTGTGAAAATTATAAAGTGAATTTGGGCCAGATTGGGCAAGGCCTGAATGATTCTGATTCTTAGTCTGATGGTGATTCTGGCTAATCCTACTTTGTAAGGATTTTCCACCAGACCTTACACACTACACACATATGTTCCACTGGATATTGCACCACACACACACACACATTGTATCACCATACACTTTGCACACAAACAGTGTACCACCAGATACTGCACAAGCATGCGTGCACACACACACACACACACATAATTTGTACCACAGGACACTGTACACACCAGACACTTTGCATGCACACACCTTGTACCACAAGATACAGCACACACATGATGTACCATCAGACACTACACACACAGGTTATGTATCCACCAGACACTGTGCATGCACACACCTTGTACCATCAGACACAGTACACATGTGATGTACCACCAGATGCTACACACACACACACAAATGATGTACCACCAGACACTGCACATGGACAAACTGTGTTCCACTGGACACTGTGCACACACACACTATCTACCACCAAATACTGCATGCAGACAAACTATGAGCTCTCCACACATCAGTATCCATACATAAACATAATTGTGCTAATCTGATCTTTATGGTGAACTCGGTGTGGTTGTGCAAATGCAGATGTTAATGTATGTGAGTATCGTGAGAAGAACGTTGTCTGGGAAGCTGAGAAGCTGTGTGTCCATGGTATCTTTAGCCTTGTATTCCCTCAGAGTGGACCACTGTGCGAACCCAAACCACCTGTATTTCCTGAAATGCCAACAGCTGTACTTTTTAGCACAACCAGATAGACACAGCCACCTCCACCACTGATTGGCAAGCTGAGGTGAATGTGACATCTTTGTTCCACTGCTACTCCTTCCCCTGTAAAGTTGTGTACAGTAATAACGTTAATACATTTAATTATGCTTTTTATAATTGTATTTATAATTTTTATGTATCTGTATTTTTTGTAATATTGCCCATTATTCTGACATATTAAGTATCACTTCAGTTACTAACAAACAATTGCCCTTACATAAATTCCACATAAAAACACTTAAAACAATTAAAATCACTCCGACATGCTTCGATCTTTTTTTAGATCATCATCAAGGAGCTATGTTTCTCCTTGCTAAAGTTATATTATAACATTCACAATTTAATTCGTTTCTGTAAACATGGTGTTGTGGCAGCGTGTCATGTTGTGTGGGAATACGCTGTTGAGAGTGTAGCTGGTTAGGTGTGCGTCATATGCTATGTAATGAGGGACTGGCTGCCGTTATGTAGCATATGATGCACACCTAACCAGCTGCACTCTCAACAGCGTATTCCCACACAACATGACACGCTGCCACAACACAACGTTTACAGAAACGAATTAAATTGTGAATGTTATTATATAACTTTAGCAAGGAGAAACATAGCTCCTTGATGATGATCTAAAAAAGATCGAAACATGTCGGAGTGATTTTAAGTGTTTTGTGTGAAAGTTATATAAGTGCACTTGTTGGTTGATAATTGAAGTGATTCTACGAAATGCACGGTGTCACAATAAGGTTTATATTAAGTATTATTTAGTTATCCTCTTAACAATGGGAGAGGAGAGAGGGAGGGGCTTGTTTGTTTGTGTGGTCGTTATGCTGTTGCGGCCAGTCCTATAGGCACCGGTACTGTTGAGATATGTAGGCTGTGAATTGTGAACAGAAACAAGTGTGGGTGGTGGATGTGTGTACAGTGCACATCAGGTGGGAAGGGAAGGATTTCTTTTGTTTTGTCTGTCAGCCTGCTGTTAGTGTTGCTGTATTAGTGACTCATTCCAGGTCTTCTGCTCAGCAGTTTCACTTGGCCAGAAACTAACAAATTGCCTTATATGCAGCAAAAAATGTGTAGGGGCAACATTATGTTATTTGCATAACTTTCCTCAAAATTATGTGGGACCAAATTTGTAATCACCTGTATCAAAGTAACTGCAAATAAGTAACTGTTGTTACACACTCCTGGCGTCAATACCTACTCGTTCCCTGATGCCAGATGTTGAGCCCACAATATGGGACCAATTCTGAGGTGTGCCATCCCCGTTGTGTGTTTAAACTATATGGTAAGGTAAGTTCAGTCAAAAACACAACTATAAATATATGGCTAAATGATGGTGTTAATTGGCAATGGAAAAAAAACTACATGTTTCGGCCTATAGCGGCCATCGTCAGGTTTTGACAACTTTCTTGCTATAAGAGTTATATACAGGGAGAGTCTCTCGCTAGAGGCCCCAAACTATTGTCTATAAAAAATTGTTATTGAGATAATGACTTGAAAATTTATATACACATACCGGGAATGATGCAAAACAGGACCTGCTGATAATCGATGCTGAAACTGGTCTCCTTTCACATCCAAGCACATTTGAATGCGTTTCTTCAAATTCTGGAATACTTTTTCCCAAAGTGTCGATGTTGACAGCTTGAATCTCTTGGCATATAGCGTCTTTGAGTTGTTCGATTGTGCGGGGTGTATTTTTGTACACTTTGCCCTTCAATAGGTCCCAAAGAAAAGTCAGCTTCCCCTTGTTTCCAACTTTTCAACCAATTTCTGGATGGAACACTTCGATGGTCCACGTCTTTCACCAAATTCTGTTCAAAATGCTGTCTGGCATGCTTTAGATGAACCTGTTTGCCAGTATTTATGAACAAGAAACCCGCGCTGTTCGACTGTATACATGGACAATGGTTTGGGGCCTCTAGCTAGAGACTCACCCTGTATAATATGCACATTATACGTAACTCTTATAGCAAGAAAATTGTCAAAACCTGATGATGGCTGCTATAGGCCGAAACACGTAGTTTTCTGTTGCCAATAAACACTGTCATTAAGCCATATATTTATAGTTGTGTTTTTGACTGAATTTACCTCACCTTATAGTTTTGGGACCAGATTGAAAGTAAAAGAGTCAGTTTATCTGCTACCTCTGAGACCAGAGGGTTTCTGGATGTCACAGTTTTCCAGATATTGGAGAGTCAGGCATTATACATATATTAATGGACCTGGCGGCCCTGTTGACAGACCGAACTGTTCAATTGGTCACTTCACATTGTGTTGTAATTTCCCTGACACACTTTCTGCTCCCGTTTCACCACTGCTTATGTAACATGGCCTATACATAACGTAAAAAACCAAGAAGATTCTTCTGCTATCTGACCTATTCACTTATTTAAATTTACCCAGTCGTTAGTCTTTCTTGTTCAACTTTTGCTCTTTGCAAATAAATACCACACGTCAGTCATTAACACAACATTTATTTTGTGTACAGTGGTATATATGTCATGTATGTCAGGGCAACATGTTTCAACCTAGTCGGTCATCCTCAGGCCTTCCAAGAAAACAGATCCAAGAGTTGTTAGTTTATTCACATTGTGGGATCCCAAATGCTCACAAGTTTCATTTACAGAAGGTTATATAAATTGAACTGGTTATATGATGGTTTTAACTTTTAGAGTTGAAGAATAAAAGACCAACTTGATGTCACTTGCTATTTTATTTCACTTCTTATGTGCTCAACATGTTTCGGACATTAATATACATCATCAGGAGCTTTCGACTATTCTTTTGAATTACCACATTGGTTGTATTGTTCTGTAAAGACGGAGGATTTAGCATTAGCGTAAATTATGGTATGTAGTGGTGCGCAAGTGACAAAGCACGTCACATCAAACACGCACCACTACATACCATAATTTACGCTAATGCTAAATCTTCCGTCTTTACAGAACAATACGACCAATGTGGTAATTCAAAAGAATAGTCGAAAGCTCCTGATGATGGATATGTTAATGTCCGAAACATGTTGAGCACATAAGAAGTGAAATAAAATAGCAAGTGACATCAAGTTGGTCTTTTATTCTTCAATTATCACAATGATGCACGGTCCAATAAACATAAGATTAAAATTAGACACTATCAGGTCTGGTAGTATATTAAACACCAGTATAAGAAAACCGCTTTAGTTTATGGTTTTCAGAATGTGAACTCTTTGATCTGTTTTGCTGGAGGGCCTGAGGATGACCTACTAGGTAGAAACATGTCGCCATGACATACATACCATTGTACGAGGGAGAATCAAAAAGTAAAGGCAAAATACATTTAATGGCTTTAACAGAAGTAACTGTGAGCAATTTTACACATCATTTTTCTACATAGTCCCCTTGCAACACAATTCATTTGTTATATAGTTCAACTGGTTTCTGTATTCCTGTGGAGAAGAAGCTTTTTGGCTGCTCTTGTGGTCTTGTGTGCGCGATGTTGATGGCCACCAGAACGACCTTCATCAGTAACACGTGTTCAACCCGATTTAAACCTTTCCACCCACTCATAAACCTTCCGTTGACTCGTGGTGCTCTGTCCATACTGAGCCAACATACGACAGTGAATTTCCACAGGTTTCACTCCTGCGCAAACAAACCGCGCTACGCCACGTTCTTCGATGGTGCAATCTTGTAAAGGAGCGTCCTTGTTTTTGCCCTCGTTGCTGCCACTCGGCTGAAGGTAGAGTGCTGTACTGCACATGGCTGAACACTTCAACAGGCATTGTCAATACTGCTCAATGCGCCAGCTCCTCTCTGTCCTGGTTACCGCTTAATTAAAAAATTGCCTTTACTTTTTGATTCACCCTTGTATATAAATAAAATGTTGTGTTAAAAACTGACGTGTGGTGTTTATTTGCATGTCGTAAGACTTTGGGATGCAAAACTTCAAATTCTGCTCTTTGCACATTAATAATCAGTGACAGGTGGAGTAGTGAAATGTTTTGGGTCTATGTAAACTTTGATTGATGGAGCGTTCAGTGTCATCCAGTGCCAGACAGACCAGCTTTTACTGTATGTAGGCTCTGTGTGTGTGTGTGTGTGTCACATGTTTTCCGCGATATTGTGCGAGATCGTAGAGTACCTGTCACTGCCCCATCCAATGTTCAGGATTCTGTAGTCACTGAAGTGGTTTGTAGTGCATGTATGTCCTGCAAGAATGTGGAATGCATTTCCTTTGTGTTCCATGTATGGATGTTCAGTCTAATAACTTGCATTGCTTTTGTTGTCAGAATAATTCCAGATATATTATTATTATTTTTCTTTATGGGTATAAATGTGAATTTTGTTAAGTCTTCTGACTTTTTATGACACATTTTGTACTGTATTTCAGTTTTCATAAATTTTTGTGGCTAAATATGTGTTTGTCTCATCCATAGTTTTGTTGTCTTCCATTAAGTGCTTTTCTAACTGGCTTGTTTTCTTTAGTTCCTGTTTATCTGTTTTAATCGTGGATCTGGGATAGCATCGACAGTAGCTGTAGTGACCAGGCTACGTGGTGGACATCTGCGGAACCTTGGTTTGATTTTCACTAGGAGCAAGAGAGTTATCTTCTCACCAAAGCGTCCAACCTGGCTCTTGGTGCTCAGCCATAAGAATGAAGGGAGCCTTACCCCCACCCCTCCATATACCTTCATGGTGTACACAGGGAATTCACCGTTATGTTACCATTTTAATTTCTCCACTACAAAAATATTCATGTTGTCTTTATAAACTCTGACTTACACAGTTTTGTAACACAGTTGTTATGCTGACACTTGTGCTCCGATATTATGTTTAATATCCTGATTTATGTTTGTAGTTGCTCTGATAACAGAAGTTATTATGTTCATGTCATGACCTTGTGGTGGTTACTGCCATCTGTTGCGCACTAAGCATTTTGTGTTCATATGAAGGCCATGCAACTTCTAGTGCCATGTATCAGACTCTAGTGAAAGTAACCGATCACAAGACATCACAAGATAATGGTAATTTTACACTATTGAAATGTTGAAGATATTTGTGCACTAAAATGAGTATTTGAAAGGTAAAGCAATGAATTTAGAGGATTGTGCATCATACGTATATATATATATATATATTCTTATAATAAAAGCCAATTAGATGCACTATTTCTCAAATTTATTTTGATAAAGAACTGTAGATGTTTCGGACATCAGACTGTGCATCATCGGGAGTCTCTACACACTACACACAGCAACAGGTATTTGTCATGCTGGTTATGTTGACTGTCTGCCTGCGAGGTCAGGATGGACAGTAAGTCTGTGCGAAACATGTAGAGTTTTTTATCAATATAAAGTTGAGAAATAGTGCATCTCGCTGGCTTTTATTGTAAGAATAAAGCAGTGAAGTTGCAATGTATGCCATGAAGGTATATATATATTAGGAGCGGAGGTAAAGCTGTACTGATCCCTAACCTCAGCACCATACGGACGTTAGTCTCTAGATGCTGGCCACAGGTCTTCCAGTATGTGGCTTAGTTACTATACCAAGTCAATTGGAACATCAAGAACTGTCCAACAGATGACAAAACTTGAACCTCCCCCCCCCCCCCCCCCCCCCCCTCCCCCCCCACCTCCCCCCCACTCCTGGCGGCCGGCGGGACCGAGAAACATATATCACCTAACGTATTGTT